>Ga0179596_10000210_pt1 | contig 31797 bp, 22 predicted proteins | sample CZODoug1_1_08_16_FD_155494 | JGI IMG/M metagenome (GOLD analysis project Ga0179596, IMG submission 155494) | Vadose zone soil fungal communities from Angelo Coast Range Reserve, California, USA - CZODoug1_1_08_16fungal (Illumina Assembly) | ecosystem: Environmental > Terrestrial > Soil > Vadose...
CAACATTTCCATTCGCGGAGTGGCCTCCGATGTCGGCTCGTCCACGACGGCGATCTATATCGACGATACCCCAATTCAAATTCGCAACGTTGGGTACTTCGGCGGCAACCCGTATCCGCGCGTGTTCGATCTCGAGCGAGTGGAGGTGTTGCGCGGGCCTCAGGGGACTCTGTTCGGGGCCGGCGCCGAAGGTGGCGCTGTCCGTTTCATCACGCCGCAACCTGACCTCACTACGCCGCACGTCTACGCTCGCAGCGAAGGCTCCTCCACGGACGGCGGCGCCGCCAACTATGAAACCGGCATCGCCGCGGGTACTCCCGTAAGCGATCAGCTTGCGGTTCGGGCGAGCGCCTGGTACCGGCGTGACGGAGGGTATATCGATCAAATCTCCCCGACGACCGGTCAAGTCCTGAACAAGAATGTAAACTCGCAAGACACCTACTCCTACAAGATTGCTGCGACTTGGCAGCCGATCTCTGCGCTCTCGCTGACTCCGAGCCTCTACTATCAACAGGTCGCGGCGCGGGCGCGTGACGCCTACTGGGAAGGCTATGGGAATCCGGCCCAGCATGAACTCGTCACCGGCACCTACGATCTAGAGCCCAGTAAGGACACGTTTTATCTGCCGGCACTGCGGGTCAATTTTGAAATCACGCCGAATATATTGCTAATCAGCAACACCTCGTACTTTGATCGCACTCAAAGTTCCGCTCTAAACTACATCAATTATCAATCATTCTTGCGCACGGGTAGTCCGTTCGGATCATATTCGAACAAAGATCCGGGGAACTCAGACGTGTTTCTCCATGAGGGGCAAAAAAACTTTGTTCAAGAAGCGCGCCTGGAATCGTCGATAAGTAATTTTATCGATTGGACGGCTGGAATTTATTACTCAAAAACACAGCAGCGGTTCACCAATCTAACTGAATCTGGCCGTACGCCTGGTGTTCTCTCCGGAGGACTCCCGCAATATCTAGGGCGTTATAGTTGGGTCGAAAGCACTCGTGCGGATGACAACCAGATCTCCGGATATGGCAATTTCGACTTGAAGTTTACCGATAAGCTAAAGCTCGGCGTCGGGGCCCGGTATACACATAATACCTTCGATTTCTTTGATGAGACCAACGGGCCGATCGTCGGGAATGTCGACACCATCGTCAACGCGACCCAGAAGGAGGGTGCGTTCACTCCGAAGGTCGCGGTTTCGTATCAGGCCACCAACGCCGATCTATTCTATGCGACGGCGAGCGAAGGTTTCCGGCCAGGCGGGGCGCAGCCCCGGGTGGACCCCAGCTTCTGCGCGGCGGACCTTTCTGCCCTCCACATCACGCAGAGCCCGAGCACCTATAATTCAGACTCGCTATGGAACTTCGAAGTCGGCACCAAAAACAGGCTCTATGGAGGAGCTGTCCGGCTGGATGCCAGTGTTTACGTAATCAAGTGGAATAATATCCAGCAGTCCGTCAACCTGCCGACCTGCGGCTTTAACTATGTCGCGAACCTGGGATCGGCTACCGGTAAGGGTGGAGAGGTGTCTTTTGCCTTCAGGCCGTTTGCAGGCGTGCAAGTGGGCACGGATGTCGGCTATACGCATATGGCCTACGACGGCAACATCTATGGCGGCAACGGCGTGCTTCTTAAAGCGCAAGGCCAACGGTTCGGCGGACCGCTCTGGTCCGGCTCTGTTTACACGGAAGCCGACCGGCCGATCAACGACAGAGCGGATGGCTACGCGCGGATCCAATATTCCTTCGCGAGCGAAAATTCGGTGCCCGCCACTCAGGGTACGTTCGGCTATGACCCGGGCCTGCCGCCGCTGCCATCGACGCACTATGCCACTCTGCGGGTTGGCGCTCGCTTCGAGGGCATGGACTGGTCCGCTTTCGTGGACAACCTGACGAACTCGACGGATCTCGCGTCACGCAACCACGACGGTATCGGGTCTCCCCTTTACTATGCGCAGACCTTTAGGCCGCGGACGATCGGCGTGACCGCTCAGTTCCGCTACTAGTGCGATGGGAGTTGCTCGTCTGGTTGCGGCTCCAGGTGGTCCCCGCATCAATGTAAGCTTGGTGGGCGCTCCAAGCCGGCCTGTGATTATGTTCGCTCACTCGATCGGTTGCGATCTGACACTATGGGATCGCCAAGTCGCAGCCTTGAGGAATGATTTTCAGATCGTTCGTTACGACGCTCGCGGGCATGGCCTTTCCGATGCTCCCCCTGGGGAGTACACAATCAGTGACCTCGCCGCTGACGCATTGTCTGTCCTCGACGCTTTCGAGTTGCAATCCGTCCATCTGTGCGGTTTGTCTTTGGGTGGAACCTTGGGCCAATGGTTGGCTCTCCATGCGCCGCACCGGCTTGCCAGCTTGATCTTGTGCAATACATCGGCGCGGCTCGGCACGGCGGAGGGCTGGCAATCCCGGATTGAGGCGGTGAAGGCCGGGGGAACGGCGTCCATAGCGGATACGTCCATGACCCGCTTCTTCTCGGATCGCTTCAGAGCGCAAGAGCCCGAGACCGTCGGACGGTTTCGCGAGACCTTGATCGAAACGCCCGACAATGGCTTTGCCGGTTGCTGTGCAGTCCTTCGAGATTGCGACTTTCGCGCCCAGTTAGGGGACATGTCGACGCCCACCCTGGTGATCGCCGGAGCCCTGGATTTGCCGACCCCGGTTGCAGACTCGGAGGAACTGGCGCAGGGAATTGCGAATGCAAAATTGGTGGTGCTCGACGCGGGACATATTTCTGCGGTCGAAGCCCCCACAGCGTTCAACGCCGCGCTGCGCGGACACATCGACGCCCTCCATGACACCTGAGCAGAACGATTTCATCACGTTGCCCGGCGCCGGCACGCCGTTGGGGGCTTTGCTACGCCGCTATTGGCAACCGGTGGCCCTAACCGAGGAACTCAGCGGGGCCCGGGCTGTAAAAGCCGTCAGAGTCCTTGGGCAGGACATGGTCCTTTTCCAAGATCAGGGTGGCGAACTGGGACTTATCGATCGCGACTGCCCACACCGGGGCGCCGATCTTGCCTTTGGTCGTCTGGAGGACGGCGGGTTGCGCTGTCTTTTCCACGGCTGGCTTTTCGATGTCCGCGGAAACTGCTTGCAGACGCCCGGCGAGCCTGCAGGCAGCCGGCTCTGCACGCGAATCCGCCAACGTGCCTATCCGGTGCAGGAGCGAGGCGGGGTCATTTTCGCCTTCTTGGGGGAGGGGGCGGCGCCCTCGCTGCCGTCGCTTGACTGCCTCGTCGCCCCCAACAGCCACACCTTTGCGTTCAAGGGCTTCCTCGATTGCAACTGGCTGCAGGCGCTTGAAGTGGGAATCGATCCCGCTCACGCCAGCTTCCTGCACCGCTTTTTCCACGACGCCGACGCCGACGCGAACTACGGACGTCAGTTCCGGGCACTGTCCGCGGACAGCGAGATGGCCATGACCCAAGTGTTGCGGGAATACGAAAACCCTAATATCCAGGTTGAGAAATCTGAAATCGGTCTGCGTCTGACAGCGCTGCGCGCCCTCGGAGAAGGCGCTGGCACCCATGTTCGCGTGACCAATCTGCTGTTCCCGCAAGCGTTCGTTATCCCGCTATCGGAGACCATCACCATTACACAGTGGCACGTGCCGGTGGATGACTTCACTTGCTACTGGTACGCCCTCTTCACGAGCTTCGACGAACCCGTCGATAAAAGCGAGATGCGCCGTCAACGGCTGCAACTCTATACCTTGCCCGACTACAAGCCGCGGGTCGGCCGCCACAACGACTACGGATTCAACGTCGCCGAGCAGCACAGCCGCACGTATACCGGCATGGGCGAGGACATCAATGTTCATGATCAATGGGCCGTGGAGTCTCAAGGCCAACGGCAAGATCGTACGCGAGAGCATCTGGGGACCACCGACAAGGGCATCATCGCCTACCGTAAATTGCTGATGACCGAGATTCGCAAGGTCGCTGCTGGAGAGCGGCCCCTTCTGGATCTCGATGCCGACGCCGCGAGGACGATCACAGGGCCGGCGACCATTGACGGCGTCGCCGCCGTCGACGAGGACACCATTGCTTACTGGCGCCGCCTAGACGCCCGCCGACGGGCGAAAGCGCCTTGGCTCCGCGGACTAGCCACGGCTGACCAGCAGTGACCGGGTTCGTCCAACAACACGGCCTCTGGAGCGACGAGCAACGGAGGGCCGCCAATGAGCTCATCGCCCAAGTCGCGAAGGACGAGCTTACCTCGATTAGGCTCTCCTTTCCGGATCTGCATGGCCTGTTGCGCGGCAAGACTTTGCTGGCTGATGCCCTGTCGGGAGCCATGGAAGAGGGTTGCTCGATCACCTCTACGCTGCTGCTGAAGGACACGGCGCACCGCACCGTGGCGCCGATCTTCAGCGAGGGCGCGGGGATCGATAATAGGGATCTGCAAGGCGGCGCCGATGTGGTGATGGTGCCGGATCCTTGCACCTTCCGCCGGCTGCCGTGGTCCCCGAATACAGGATGGATGCTTTGTGATCTCTACTTCGCTGACGGACGACCGGTCGAGGTTTCTACCCGGCGTATCGCGCGAAGCGCCATGTCCGCATTGGCAGTGGAAGGCTTCGAGTTCGTGAGCGGCCTGGAGGTCGAATTTCATCTGACGAAGCTGATTGATCCGCGCCTATCGCTGGAAGACTCCGGGCAGCCAGGCTCTCCGCCGTCGGTATCCCTATTGCATCAAGGCTACGCCTATTTGACCGAGCAGCGGTTCGACTCGATCGAACCGCTGCTGGATATTCTCAGGCGCGATTGCCTGAGTCTTGGCCTGCCCCTCCACTCGATGGAGCTCGAGTTCGGCCCCAGTCAGTGCGAATTCGTGTTCCGGCCCGGCAAAGGCATTGGACCTGCGGACGACATGATCGTGTTCCGCAACGCCGTGAAACAGATCAGCCGCCGTCAAGGCTATCACGCCACTTTCATGTGCCGGCCGCAGTTCCCCAACGCGATGTCGAGCGGATGGCACCTACATCAGTCCTTGGTTCATCGTGACAGTGCGCAAAACGCGTTTGCCAACCCTGCCGAAGGCCGAGGACTATCGTCCGTCGGCCGCCAATTTCTCGCGGGACTCCTGGCTGGCGCAGGCGGCGCGACGGCGTTCACGACCCCCACCATCAATGGCTACAAGCGTTATCGGGCAAATTCACTGGCCCCGGATCGCATCGCCTGGGGAGAGGACAACCGCGGAGCCATGCTTCGCGTCCTTGCACGCGGCCCGGCTGCCGCCACTCGCATCGAAAACCGGGTCGGCGAGCCTGCAGCCAATCCGTATCTCTATCTCGCATCGCAGGTGATCACGGGACTGTCGGGTATTGTACAGAAGCGCTCGCCGCCGCCCTCCGTGGACATGCCTTATGAAGCGATGGCTGAACCCCTGCCCACCAGTTTGGAAGCGGCCCTACGGCTTCTCGACGCAAGCCAGCTCATGCGTGATGGGTTCGGGGATGCCTTCGTAGACTATTTTCTCATGGTCAAACGCGCGGAGGTGGCGCGTTACAACAGCACCGTAACGGACTGGGAACAGCGCGAATATTTCGACCTGTTCTAGGTCATAACGAAGAAGCGTGATCTGTTTGACGAATTAACCGAAGGGTTCGATGCCCTGGCGGATCAGCGCGCGGGCAAGCGAACGCTGCGTACCCATGCGGTGAAGGCGAAGCCCGCACCGAAGATTACAGGTCGGGAGATTATTAAAGTACGCGAAGAGATGAACCTTTCGCGTCGCGGGGATCACGCCAAGCTGCTGGGCAAGCAAACAGTCCCGAATTTTCAAAGAAATGCTCAGAGGGGCTTATCACACGCTTAGGGCAGAACGTAAATCATAGCGTTCGTGTTGCCCATATGCATTTCTCCTCACTAAACAACATAGCAGTCTTGGCAGCGGCGAGGATTGCTTTGCGGCCCGGTTGGACCTCAATAAGGGCCATCGACATCGGCCTTTCGGGTCATCTTGAGCGGCAGACTGGCCAAGCCTCGCAGGCCCGGGAGGAGGCGTAGTTGGGAGGGGCCGGTTGCCTCGATGTGGGCCACTTTTTCGGCTAGCGTCCGAAAAAACACCTCGCCCTCGAGTCGCGCCATCATCTGCGCGACGCAGGCGTGAATGCCGGCGCCGTAGCCGATCTGGTGCGCAATGCGGCGTCGGATGTTGAAGCGGTCAGGCTCGTCCCAGCGCGCCGGATCGCGACCGGCAGACCCGAGCAGTACCAGCACTTTGTCGTGCTTGCCGAGCGTCGCACCCGCAAATTCCATTTCATGCAGGGTCGTGCGGAACAAACTCTGGCTGGAACTGTCGTGGCGCGTCGCCTCCTCGAAGGTCGCGCGAGCGAGGCTCGGATCGTCGCGCAACAGCGCCCATTGATCGGGGTGGTCCACCAGGCAGCGCAGCGCGAGTCCGATCGAATCAATCGTGGTATCGACGCCTGCTGACAGCAGCGAACGGACCAACAGCTTGGCCTCGGCGTGGGTGACGTCGCCGGCGTCGGCGGCTGCGTAAAGTGCGGCGCCGAGTCCATCGGGGCCGAGTGCGCTCCGCTCGCAGTGCGCATCAACCCACGCGCTCACCTCCTCGGCGCGGCTCATCAATTCGTCGTGCCCGACGGTACGCGGACGGAAGCCGCCGAACACCATGCCGCCGTAGACCAGCATCAAGTGCCGATCGAGCTTTGGCATTCCCACCGCGTCGGGAAATACCGTAAGCGGGAAGGGCTGGACCAACTCCGTCACCGCCTCAAAGTCGCCGAGGTCCAATGCGCGATCGATGAGGTCGCGCGCCACTGCTTGGAAGTCGGGGAGCATCGCCTTCAACGCTCTGGCCGACAGCACACGCATGAGCACCCGCCGCGTCCGTTCGTGCTCGGGCGGATCGACTTCGAGAATGATGCTCGGCCGCCGCCAAATCCCCTCTTTGAATAAGTTGGTGATGCCAGCGCCGCCCGCATTGCTGAAATTGCGCCAGTCCTCGAGCACCGCGCGCACCTGCGCGTGGTGCGACACCGCCCATATCTCGTGTTTCTCGAGCCAGACGATCGGTCCGAGCGAGCGCAGCTGCGCATAATGGCTATAGGGGTCCGCGCGGAATTCCTGCGAAAAGGGATCGAGATCCGACGTGACGCGGTGGTGACTGTTGATCAACATGATGCGGACGCCTCAGAATCCGAGCGCACAGCCGTCCTTGCGAGGATCGGAGCCACCCCACATCACACCACCAGCATGGTCGATCCAGATCGCCTGCGCACCGCCTATCGGCCGGCTGGCAAGGTGGACATCATGGCCAAGGGATTGCAGGCGAACGAGCGTGTCGTTATCGACGGTCGGTTCCACCTCGAGCGTGTTGTTAAACGCGAAACTTCTTGGCGCGTCGATGGCAGCCTGAATGTCGAGGCCCTGGTCGAGCACACCGGAGAGTAACGCCGCGTGGCCGGCTGCTTGGTAGTGCCCGCCCATCACCCCGAAAGGCATGACGATCTTGCCGTGGCGGCGGGCCATGGCAGGAATGATCGTGTGGAGCGGGCGCTTGCGCGGCCCTAGCTCGTTTGGATGTCCCTGGAGTAGCCGGAAGGAGCTGCCTCGGCTATGAAGCAGCACTCCTGTCTCAAGATCGAGGATAAACGACCCGAATGCCTGGAAGATTGAGTTGATGAAGGAAATGGCGTTGCCTTGGCGGTCGACAACGGACAGACAAATCGTGTCTTGATGCTCAGCCTCCGTCCACAGCGTTGCCGGCCGCGCTTGTTCCAGGCAGATTCGCCGACGCAGCCTGTCGCTGGTCCCGGCACTGAGCAGCGTCTCGACGGAATGCGGAAGGTGACTGGGATCAGAGAGGAAGGCGTCGCGATTGTGGTAGGCCTGCTTCGTGGCTTCCGCGTGCAGATGGATGCGCTCAGCAAGCGGCAAACCTTCTGACAAGTCGAATCCCCCGAGAATGTTCAGTATCATCAGGGCGATGACCCCCTGACCGTTCGGCGGGCATTCTAAGATTTCATAATCGCGGTACTGTGTCGCGATGGGCTCCGCATAGTCAGCAACCGCCATGCCCGCCGCGAAATCGTCCTCGGTATGCACACCGCCCAGGGTATTGAGCCGTTTCACGAGCGAGCGAGACGTTGATCCGAAATAGAAAGCGCTGGCTCCATCACGGGCGATGTCACGCAGGCGATCAGCCAGGCGCGGTTGGCGGTGACGATCGCCGGCAACGGGCGTTGCGCCCGCGTTCAGAAAGACAGAAGCGGTGCCCTCATGCCGAGCGAGTGCTGGGGCGGCCAGTGCCCAATCGAAAGCGACGCGGGGAGTCACCGAATAGCCGTTCTTCGCATAATCGATCGCTTGCGCAAACAGACGGTCCAACTCCATGGAGCCATAGTCCGTGTGAAGGCGCATCCAGGCCGACACGGCGCCGGGCACCGTCACGGCATGCGCGCATTCGTGAGGAATCATCGTCATGCCGCTGTCGCGTAAATCCGCCGCGGATGCAGCGGCGGGGGATCGGCCGCTTCCATTGAGTGCGACCACTTTCTGCCCGTGGGGCGCATAGAGGGCGAAACAGTCACCGCCGATACCCGTCATATGCGGCTCAACGACACATTGGACGGCGACGGCGGCAAGCGCGGCGTCGACCGCATTTCCCCCGTCGCGGAGGATGGCGAGTCCTGCGGCGGTGGCTAGGGGGTGCGAGGTGGCGATCGCGGCCTCATGCGCAACAATCGGGCTTCGACCGGGAATGAAGAAATCTCGCATGCCTGTCTCGTGTGGCCGTGGGCGCGACAGGTGCTCAAGGTCGCCTGGCGCATATATTCATTCTATAGCGAATGAATATATGCCATGCTCGGCGCCTCGTCAATCGAGCGTTCGACCAGACCTACGCCCCCTTAGGGTCGCGTCCTGAGACTATCGATCGAATCGGCCAGTCGAGTCAGGTCTTCGAGCAGAGAATGCTGAAGCTCGTCACCAAGCGGGGTCAATCGCTGCCACTGTGCGTCGAATACCACCGGAATGGCATCATTAATGGTGGCTTCGCCCGTTGCCGTCAAATGAATGCGAACGGTGCGCCGATCACTCGGTTCCGGAAGTCTCGCAATGTATCTCAACGACTCGAGTTTATTGAGTCTGCTGTTGAGACCCGCGCCACTCAACAGGAGCGACCGTGTGAGTTGTTTAGGCGTCAAGCAATAGGGCGTTCCTGCGCGGCGCAGGGCCGTCAAGACGTCAAAAGTCCCTCTTACCAAGCTAAATCGAGCGAGCCCGTCGTCTATGAACGCTGTGGACTGAAGATGAATATAGCCGATAAGTCCGTAGATTCGGACGGGACTCGGGTCAATGTCGGGTCGCTCCCGCTGCCACTGTTCGAAGATGGCATCCACCTGAGAACGTGCGGCGCGCTTAGTTCTGGGCCTGGGGTTAACAGCTTTTTGCGCCGTCTTCTTGGCGGCCGCTCGTCCCACCTTGTTTTTCGAGGTTCCGGTTGTGGTCATGTCCGTATCACTTGTGGTCCAACAGATTGCCCGATCTATTTCTTGCGCCATGAACGGATCGCCCGATCAGCGCCGAAGGGCTGTACACATTGAGCGGCCGCAGAACATGGTTGATATCCCGATCGGCTTCGAGGGGTATCAAATGGCGGACCATACTCTCTTACTGGTCAATTCGTTCGTAATAGAATAAGGTTCGTACGCCATGTTATCAGGTAAGCGAAAAGCGGGAGGCGACGGATTATGGCGCAAGTCGGCCGAGACGACGGCATCCTGAACGATGCTCGGGTCGGCGCGTCCGTGTCGACGTTTTTGGCTCAGCGGCCGGTGCCGATGCTCATCGATGGGGCATTCTGCGCGGCGTCCGATGGTCGGACCATGCCGCTGATCTACCCCGCCACCGGCGAGGTCATCGCGATAGTTGCCCGTGGCGGATTGGCCGACGCGGCGCGCAGTGTTGCCGCGGCACGGCACGCCTTTGATTCCGGATCTTGGCCTCGCCTCAAGGGCAAGGAGCGCGGCGCCTTGATGGAACGGTTGGCCACAGCGCTTGAAGCGGCGGGTGAGGATTTCGCGGTGCTGGAGGTTCTGCAGGCCGGAAAATCGATTACCGAGGCGCGGGGCGATGTGGCGCGCGCGGTCGACGGCTTGCGTTACTATGCCGCTGCCACGCGAATGAACCGCGGCGAGACGATCGAGGTCGATCAGGGCACGCGTGCGCAAACCGTTCGCGAGCCGATCGGGGTCGTTGCCGCGATCGTGCCCTGGAATGTGCCGTTGGTGCTGACTGTCGCGAAGCTTGCGCCCGCGTTGGCCGTCGGCAACACGGCCGTCGTCAAACCTTCCGAGCCGACCCCTCTGACCGCGCTGATGCTCGGTGGGCTGGCTCTCGAGTTAGGGTGGCCGCCGGGGGTTATCAACGTGGTGACCGGTATCGGAAGCGAAATCGGCGGCTTCCTGTCTACCTGTGCCGAGGTCGATGTCATTACCTTCACCGGCAGTACGCGCACCGGCGCGATCGTCGGTGCGAACGCGGTGTCGACCCACAAACGCATCCAACTTGAGATGGGCGGCAAATCCGCCAATATCATCTTCGCCGACGCCGATATCGAAGCGGCCATAGCGGGGGCTGCGGCTGGCATCTTTTACGGCCAAGGGCAGATTTGCAGCGCGGGTTCTCGCCTGCTCGTGCAACGCACGGTGTATGACCCGGATTGTCGCGGGGGTTGTTTCGCGCGCCCAGAGTATCAAGGTTGGCGATCCGCTCGATTCTTCGACGCAAATGGGTCCGCTGATTTCTATCACTCATCGAGATTCGGTCTGCCGCCACGTCCGTTCTGCGATCGAGGAGGGCGCCAGGCTGGTCGCCGGCGGGGGAGCCGTGCCAGTCCCCGGCCACGCTGCCGGAGCCTTCATGGCGCCGACCGTGCTGGCCGATGTTCAACCGGGCTGTGCAGCGGAGCAGGAGGAAATCTTCGGCCCGGTCCTGGGTGTGATTCCTTTCGATGACGAGGCGCAGGCGGTGCGCATCGCCAATGGCACGCGCTATGGCCTCGCCGCCGGCATCTGGTCGGGCAACCGGGCGCGTTCCATGCGGTTGGCGCGGTCCATGCGTACTGGGGTCGTCTGGCTCGACTGCTACAACAAGTTCGATCCGCTGGTGCCTTTCGGCGGCGTCAAGCATAGCGGCGGCGGCAGCCGGGAATGGAGTCACCTTGCCATCGACTGTTTCGTCAATATAAAAGCGATTTGGGAGACGCTATGACGGCTTTGAGTAGGCCCCGCCGTCGACGGCGGCCAGCTTCTCGCGCAGGTTGTTGCAAGCAGTGGCACGGTGATCTTGTCCGGTTGCCGCAAATCGATAACGGGAAGCGTCATTGCGGCCGGCCGAGTGCAAACTCTGTTTCCGATACACCGGACAGAACGTCTCGTGGGAGCATGGCATGCACTCCTTTGTTGCCATCGACCAGCTGCGTGATTCGCAGGCTGCACGCCAGGCTGCACAGAGCATAAGCCTGTGCTTCGTTAAGCGAACTGCATGCAGTGATGGCATCAATCATGGCGTTCAATGCCGCGCTCGCAGCATCGTCGAGATCCGGATCGAAGGCCATGGTCATGAAATGATCCGAGGTAGTCGCGCGGGGCAGTGGGAGTGAACGATTCTTATGGAGAATCAACGTGAGATGTCCGCGCAGGGCTGTCTCGAGTGCGGTGAGATTGACTTCGCCATCGCCCTGGCACCCGTGCCCGTCGCCCACCGAGAAGAGCGCTCGAGGCACAAAGATCGGCAGATACAGGCGCGAACCGGCGATAAGCTCACGATTGTCGATGTTACCGCCATATTCGCGCGGTTCGACGCTCGAGACGCGACCATAGGCGGGACGAGGCGCGACGGCCATGATGCCGAAGAAAGGACGCAGTGGAAGGCGGGTCCCCCAAGGACAATGGCCGCTACGCGTGGCCCTGTCGATTCCGATATGGAATTTGCTGCGTTCCGGAAAGCGAGCGGGGAGAACTCCTCGCAGCGGCTTCGTGTAGTTGTATCCCCAATTCTGGATCAACTCGATGTCGTCGATTCGAACCTCAAGCACGTCACCCGGCTCGGCCCCATTGATCGCCACCGGCCCGGTGAGAATATGCGGACCGAGTTCCGGCCTCACGCGATCAAGAATGGCGCGGTGGCGGTCCAGGATGTAGAAACGCTCATCGGTGGGCAGATCTTCCCGCGCTCCGGACACCGAGATCACGGAGATGCTGTCGCCGGACTGGATGGTGAGTACCGGCTGAAGCGCCGCGTCGAGAAAGCCCCAGTGAATAGTTTCGGGGGTAGCGTCGAGAGTGTGTTGCATGGATGTCATCCGTCGCTCGGCTTGAAATGAATGCGCCAATGGTGGGCGATGTCGATGCCGCGGCAGAACCAAACGCCCTCGACACGACGCATGTGATCGAGCAGCCTGATGAGCCCAGCGGCGCGACCGGGACGGCCGATCAGACGGTCGTGCAGTCCAATCGATAGAAGCTTGGGCGAGCCGGCCTTCCCTTCGCGATAGAGCAAGTCAAAGGCGTCGCGCATGTAGTGGAAAAAATCAGCGCCCGTCGAGAAACCGGAATTCTCATTGAAACGGTTGTCGTTCGCCTCATAGGAGTAGGGAATCACGAGATGGGGACCGCTCACCATGCGAACCCAATAGGGAAGCTCGTCCGCGAGCGAGTCGCGATCATAGAGAAATCCCCCTTCCTCGACCACGAGCCTTCGTGTATTTGGGCCGGGTCGTCCCGTCATCCACCCGAGCGGCCGAGATCCGGTCAGAGGGGTGAGTCCGTCGACGGCAGCCTTGATGTGTGCGCGCTCCACGTCCTCCTCGACCTCGCCATAGTCGATCCAACGATAACCATGGCTGACGATCTCGTGTCCTCGCTCGACACAGGCGCGGGCGAGTGCAGGATTCTGCTCCAGTGCACGCACCACACCGAGGACACTGATCGGGATGGCGTAGGTGCGAAAGATATCGAGCAGGCGCCAAGCGCCGCGCCTGCTGCCGTATTCGAACACGGACTCGACCAAGGGCACCCGGCGGCCGGCTTTGCTCGCGACGCCGATATCGTTCAGCATGCCTTCTGATCCGGAATCCCCGTTGGCCAGCGTCGCCTCGCCACCGCCTTCGATGTTGAGGTTGAAGTTGACCGCGATGGTCGCGCCGCCCGGCCAGCGGGGATTTGGCGAGAACTCCCCATAACCGACGAAATCACGCGCAACCATGGGATCTGGTTTAGGCGAGAGCATGATTGACGTCCTCCTCATCGAGATACGGCGTGGAGTCGAGCGGTACGCCACAGGGATCGTAGCCGAAGAACCAATCGGTTTTGGTGGGCCCACGCATCCAGCTGTTCTCTGCCGATATGCGCTGCACCTCGGCGACGCGGGGGATACGCAGCGACGCATACCGCGCAAACGCCGTTGCCGGATCATCGAATTCCACTATGCAGCGGCTGAGGATCGCCGCATCTTCGATCGCCATGGAACCACCCGCCGCCATGAAGGGGCGCACGGCGTGGCATGCATCGCCCGTCAGAACGATCGGGCCCTCGTACCATCGATCATTTCGCGGACGGTCGCAGATCGGCCAGACCGTCACGTCGGTAGCCGCCTCGACCACGCGCCTCACTTCAGGATGAAAGTCGCGGAACGCTGCGATGAATTCATCGACGTTGCCACGAACAGGGGACAGATCGCCCTCCCAACGGTCGGAAGGGACCGCGCCCATCACATAGATTTCATCGCGGCGTGGCGTCGTGAAGTACGTGAGCAGGTGGCGGTCGGTCCCCCACCATTTTGTGCAGTCACGAATATTCAGGTCGCGAATACGATCGGGCGAAAAAACCGCTCGCGGAGCGACGCGGCCTATGAAATGTGGCTCCTCAGTGTCCATGATGGTCTCGCGCACCTTGGAGCGAATGCCGTCTGCGCCGATGATGATGTCTGTCTCTGCGACGAGTCCGTTCCCGAATCGCAGCACGAGCGCGTTTTCTGCGTGTTCGAGTCCGACGAGCTTGTGATCAAAACGGATGCTGTTCGCGGCGACGGCGCCGAGCAACAGAGCGTGCAGATCCGCGCGATGAATGTTGACGAACGCCCCATCGAAACGTTTCTCGCAATCCGCATCGAATTTCAGTTCGTAAAGCGTCTCGCCCGTGTCCCACGCGCGGCTGACAAAGGCATCGGGTCTTATGCCGGTTTCCACCAAACGCTGTTCGAGATTCAGGCCACGCAAGACCTTCGAGACATTGGCGCCCAGAATGATGCCCGCTCCAATTCGCGCAAAAGAGGTTGACTGTTCATAAATGCAAACGGCAAAGCCGGCGCGCTGCAGAAATCCCGCTGCTGTCAGACCCGCAAGTCCTCCCCCCAGGATTGCGATACGCGTTCCGCTATCCATGCCTTAGCCTCGCGAGCGGCTGTGGTGGCGCGTTGGTGCTCTCAATGTGACACTTCCGAGGAGATTATTCTATAGCGAATGATTTGGCATTTAAAAGGGGGCGACGCCGTCTGTCAATAGAGTGTGTCTACCGTGCCTCGATGCGCGGATCGAGCAGGGCCTGGAGCACGTCGATGAGCGCGGCCAACACTAAGTAGCAACCGCCAAAAGCGATTGAGACACCGAGGATTGCGGGTAGGTCCGAGGCGGCGAAAGCCTGGACGAGATAAGAGCCGACGCCGGGCCACGCAAACAGCCCTTCAACGATCAGGATATTCATGAACATCTGCTGGAATTGCAGACCGACCATGGCAACTGGCACGGGAGCCGCGTTGCGCAGGACATGGCGCCGCACCACCGCGAATTCGCTCAAACCCTTGGCGCGTGCGGTCCGCACATAGGTCTGGCGTAGCACGCCGGTCATGCTCGACGTCAGCGCTCGCCCCAGCGCGGCGGCAACCGGGAGCGCCAGTGTGAGCGCCGGAATGGCCAAATGGTACAGTGCTTCGATACTGGTCGACGGGTGTCCGTTGAGCAGGCCGTCGAGGACGAAGAGGCCGGTCGGGCCGTCGGGCGGGGGCGTGTCAGGACCAAGACGTCCGCCGCCCGGAAACCAGCCGAGCCAGTACCATAGGATCAACGCGAAGACTTGGGCCACGAGGAAGATCGGCGCGGATGATGCGGCGATGATCCCTGTTGCCACCGCGTTGCCACCGTGTCCGGCGGCATTCGGTAACGCCGCTGCCAATGCCAAGGTGATCCCGACCGCGAAGGCCGCCAGCATGAGTTCCGCCGAGGCCGGCAGGAAGTGCGCGAGGTCCACGGCGACTGGCCGATGAGTTCGGGTCGAGACGCCGAGATCGCCCACAGCCAGTCGACTCAGGTACCGGCCGTAGCGCTGTGGCAAGGGCTGGTCGAGACCCAACTCTTTGCGCCTCGCCTCGGCCGTGGCGCGCGGGGCATTCATGCCGACGATCGCCCGCACGGGATCGGCTGGAATGATCTGTTGGAGACTGAATACGATGAACGTCATCGCGATCAGGATGCCGACGAGACTGATCAGGCGCTTCGCGATGAACACCAGCGTGCCTGCTCCTATTCGCGCCGGATCGATTCGTAATCCACCACCCACGGCAGTGCTGGGCGCGGATCGAGGCCGGTGAGACCTTGACGATAGACGATGACATCCCGAATGTCGGCGAGCGGGATAAAGGCCGTGTCCGCAAATAGCTGCTGCGAAATGACAAGGTACCGCCGGTCGCGTTCCGCCCGATCGCTGACCCGGTCGGCGGCATCGATCAGTTGGTCGATGTGGGGATTCTTGTAGCCAAAGAAGTTGAGCGGCGCCGTGCTCGAGAAGAAGACCCCGGTTTGTGTCGCCGGATGAGCGGCATCCGGATAATTCTGTGCCAGATAAAGGTCCGGAGCGCGCTGCAGATCCTCCGCGAAGAGTAGGGCCTGATCCAATGGGTAGGATCGAAGCGTGGCATGGATGCCGATCCGCTCGAGTGCCGAAGCAAGTAATTCCGCGGCGCGCTGCTGCACCGCCCGTTCCTGATCGCCATACCCAATTTCGAGGGTAACGGGCGGGGCGGCTGCGACGATCGCCCGTGCCGCGGCCAGATCCGACGGAAAATCGACGGGCTCACGCGCCGCGATCATCGCCTTCGGGTAGAGCGAGTGGGCGGGTGTCGCAAACCCAAAGAATGCATCGTCGAGCCAGCCGGCGGGGTTCAGCGCAGTCAGCACCGCCCTGCGCAATGTGGGATCGCGAAGACGTTTCGAGCGATTGACGTAGGCCATTTCGAGGCCGAGGTCATCATAGACCAGCAAACGCAGCCCGCTCGGCAAGTGGCGCAGTTGCTCGAACGGATAGCCATTCTGAATGAGGTCGAGGTCGCCCTTGTTCAGCATCAGCATCTGCTGCGCCATCTGCGGCACGATCTCGATTTGGATGCGGTCGAAATACGGTCGCTTCCCCCAATAATCCTCGTTGCGCGACAGTACATAGCGCTGTCCGCGGTTGATCTGGGTAATCCGATAGGGGCCGGTGCCGTCTTCATGCTCGTTGAGCCAGGTCTCGGCGTGGTCGCTACCGGCATGATCGACGAGCGCTCCGGGACCCACCACCTTCGGCCCCCAGGCGCTTGCAAGCCTGTCGAGGAATGCGGGATCTGGGGCAGTGAGCCGTATAACAAACGTGCGCGCGTCCGGGGCCTTCATGTCGGCCACCCCATTGAGGAAGTATGAGAGAGCCAGGTCGGGGCGCTTGCGGCGGCGGAAATAGGCCAGAACGTCGGACGCAGTCAGCGCGCGGCCATCATGAAAACGCACGTTGTCATGCAGTCGGAAGCGATAGGTGAGCCCGTCTTCGGAGACGCTCCACCTTTCCGCCAACCAGCCAGTCAGCTCGGTCGTACCCGGCTGGTACTGGACAAGGCCCTGGTAAATCACGTGCAGGGCGTCGATTCCATACAGCGGGAAGGCGTTGTCCGGGTCGAAAGTCGAGATGTCTTTCTGGTATGCAACGCGGAGCACCGTCTCAGCGCAAACCGGCAGCTTCCCGGCCACGAGCGCTAAGGCGGCGATCCCAGCCCGCAGCGCCACGGTCGACTTCATGTCGATTCCATCCGCTGCCGGATGCCGTCGCCAGCCAGATTGGCTGTAAACGCCAGGATGAAAATAACGATGGCGGGGCTCAATGGGATCCACCCGTGAGTCGTGAGGCTGACCAAACTCTGCGCGGTCATCGCGCCGAGCTCGGGCGCGGGTGCGGGCGCGCCCAGCCCCAGAAAAGAGAACATCGCTAGAACCAAGATGACGTTGGCAACATCGAGGCTCGCCGCCACGACCAGAGACGGGAGGGCGGCCGGCAACAAGTAGCGCAGGAAGAGGCGCGGGCGCCCGACCCCCGCGAGCCGCGCTGCCTCGACATGGGCCCGCGTCGCGACCCTGCGGATTTCGGTATGCGCAATGCGCGCGTACCAGGGCCACCAGAACACTGAGATCGCCGCGACCAGATGCCAGGTTCCAGGCCCTAGCGAGGCCACCGCGGCAAGGGCGATCAGGGTCGCGGGGATGACCATCATCAGCTCGCAGAAGCGGTTCAGGAGCAGTTCGACGAGGCCGCCCGCGGCGGCAGCCACCGCCCCGACAAGCGTGCCGATCGCGCTGGTCAACGCGATCACCGCGAGAACCGGAAACCAGGTGAGCCGAATGCCGTACAGAATACGCGACAGGAGGTCGCGCCCCACTTCGTCCGTGCCCAGCCAATGCTGGAACGAAGGATCCAGATAGGGCGTATCCACGCGGAGCAAGGGGTTGGCTGGCGCGAAAATGGGTCCAGCCACCGCCAGCAACGTGATGAACAGCAGACCGATGAGCGGCAGGGCGCCCGATTTCGTCCGCAATTCGGTTCGCAACAGGACACGCAGGATCATTCGGCAGCCACCGCCAGCCGGTTGGGCATCGCCTCGAGGAGAAACTGGGTGGCCGGGTGAGTGGGATTGCGGACGATGTCCTCAGCCGGTCCGGTCTCGACGATCCGACCCCGCTCCATGACCACGATCCGATCTGCGAGGAATCGCGCTGCCGCCAGATCATGTGTCACGAACAGAAGTGCCATGCCGAGTTCGCGCCGCAGCACGCCGATGAGGTTCAGAATGGTGGCGGCCAGACTCATGTCCATGGCGCTCACTGCCTCGTCACAGAGCAACAGATTCGGCGGCACGACGATAGCTCGGGCGAGCGCCGCCCGCTGACACTGGCCGCCCGACAGGTTCGCGGCCTTGGCGGTTGCATATCTGGGCTCGAGTCCCACGCGCTCGAGCGCTCGTGCCACGCAGTCCGAGCGCTGGGCGCGGGCGAGGCCTGCTGCGCGCAACCGCTCGCCGATTTGTTCGCCGATGGTGAGCCAAGGGGTAAACGAGCCGGCGGCATCCTGAAACACGATCTGTGGTCGGTCCTTGCCGGCATACGCGATATCGCCTTTGTCTGGGGCAAGCAGGCCGGCAGCGATCCGTAGCAACGTGGACTTGCCCGAGCCGCTGCCGCCAACGATCGCCACCGCCTCACCGCGCGCGATGCGCAAAGCAACGCCGTCGAGCGCGTGAAATACCTGCCGCTCGGCGAACGCCGCGCGGTGCGGCAGCCCAAAGGTTTTAGAGATACCCACCAACTCCAGAAGGTGACCCGGCACCACCGGGCGCTGCTCGGGCCAGGGCGCACCGATGGTCACGGCGGTCGCCACTGCCATTTCGTCGCCGCGGTGGCAAGCCACCCAACCGCCATGGGCCGCCCGCGCCGCGGCGGGCACGCGTTCACGGCAGCGGTCCTGGGTCAGTGTGCAACGGGGCGCCCAACGGCAGCCGGTGGATTCACCGCCCTCACCGGGCGCCGCGGCGGGCAACTGGCGCCCGCAATCGGCGGCCAAACCGAAGCGGGCAGCGAGAAGAGTCGCGCTATACGGATGCGCCGGATGCGCCACCAATTGGGCAGCCGGACCCTCCTCGACCAGCCGCCCCGCGTGCAGGATCGCCACGCGATCGGCCAGCGCGGCTGCAACCGCCAGATCGTGCGTCACGAAAACCATGGCGACGCCATTTTCCCGGGCGAGCCGACGCAGGAGCGCCAAAATTTGGGCCTGCACCACGACGTCGAGCGCAGTCGTCGGCTCATCGGCGATGATTAGGGCAGGCTGGCGAGCCATGGCCATCGCGATCATGACCCGCTGACATTGGCCCCCCGACAGTTGGTGCGGGAAAGAGCGGAGCCGGGTGTCAGGGTCGGGAATGCCGACCTGCGCTAGCCACCAGGCCGGTGATTTGCCGTCCTCGATGATCTCTTCGAGCTGCCGGCCGATGCGCATGGTCGGATTGAGGGAGCCAATCGGGTCTTGGAATACCGTGCCGACGCGCCGCCGAATCGGGCGCAGGGCCGCCGTGGTGGCTCCCACAATCTCCTGGCGGCCGATCAGGATCGACCCGGTGACTTGGGGTCTACTTTCTGCCGCGAGCAGCCCCAGTATCGCCAGTCCGAGGGTGGACTTGCCCGAGCCGCTTTCCCCCAACAGCGCCACGATTTCGCCGGTTCGAGCGCGTAAATTGACTCGGTCGAGGACGCGCGTGGGAGTTCCGCGCCGTTGAAGCGTGACGCTAAGATCGCGAATGCTAAGGATGGCCTGCTCCTCGCTTGGCTGAGACTCAATTCGGCTACTCACGTCGCGCTACGCAGGTTCTCGCGCAGCGTCCCATGGGGGTAAACAGTGCGCACGAGACCGCGCCGCTGTAATTCGGGTACGACGGCGCGCACCAACTGCTCAAACGTTCCGGGCATGACCGTTGAATTCAGGATGAATCCGTCGCAGCCTCCGGACTCGAACAGATCCTGCATTTGATCCGCGATGCTGGCCGGAGTGCCGACGAGCTGCGGACAGAGTTGGCTGGTAGCGTAGCGCAGCGCTGCCTGGCGCAAGGTCAGCCCCTCCGCGACCGTCCCTTGCATGACGACCAAGAGCGAGCCTAGCGACCCCTCGTCCTGCTGGAGATCCGACAGAGGGCGGTCGAGCGCAAACTTGGAAAGGTCGACCCCGACATGGCTCGAGAGCAACCCAAGGCCTTGCTCGACCGAGACGAGACTGTTCGCGAATAGTTGTTTTTCCCGGGCGATCGATTCCGTCTCGCCAATGATGACGTCGATCGAGGTTAGGATGGCGCAGTCCTCTGGCGCGCGGTTGTGAGTTGCCATCCGTCCCTTCACATCCTGGTAGAACGCCCGCATCTCGTCTTTGTCGTACTGCAGGGTGAAGATCATCTCGGCCCAGCGTCCGGCAAAAGCGCGGCCCCGGGGCGACGCGCCGGCCTGCATCAGGACGGGATGGTCTTGCGGACTTCTCGGCACATTGAGTGGGCCGCGAGAGCGGACGTATTGGCCGACGTAATTTGCGGCGCGCACCTTGGTCGGATCGGCGAAGACCCCACTTTCCTTGTCGATTTTGAGCGCGTCATGGTCCCAGCCATGCCAGAGCGCCAAGCACGCCTCCACCACCTCGTCCGCCTGGTCGTACCGCGCATCGCGTGCAGGGAGCTTGTCCGTCCCAAAATTTTTGGCCGCGGATGCTTCGGCGGAGGTCACCACGTTCCACGCGACCCGGCCGCCGCTCAGCACGTCGAGCGAGCCTAGCACGCGCGCTAACTGAAAGGGATGGTGAAATGTGGTGGACATGGTCAGGCCGAGGCCGATACGACGAGTAACGCGCGCCATCATGGCCAGCACGGGCACGGGGTCGAGCAGGCTGAACTGGCCGCCATGAGCCATGGTCGGCTCGTGGCTGCCTCGATAGCGGTCGGCTATCGTCAGCGTGTCCGCAAAGAACAGGGCGTCGAACATGCCTTGTTCCAGCGTACGCGCGACATGTTCGTAGAAAGCCGGGTCGAGAAAACCATTGACCGTCTCAGGATGCCGCCACATCCCTTGGTTCTGCATGGTGGGGCCGGTCTGTAATCCGGCAACGAGACGCATCCTTCGATTGGCCATCGAATCTTCTCCAAGTATTAAAGGGACCCAGGGGCATCTTCGCGCCAAAAACATGCGCGCGGATGGTGAAAAAGAAAATCGGTTGTAATTTCATTCGCATACGAATAATGTCTTAATGGAAACGCGGCGTGCGGTCAAGTGCAGATCGTGCGGTAGGTGATCCCGAGGATCACCGCAACGCGGCACCGTGGGCTCGACGTGGCGATCGTAGAAGAATGTGAATGATGAGGATCGGGGCCTGTCGATCGCAGACAAGCGGCGCCGGCAGGTTGAGGGGAATTGGCAAAGACGATTTTGACCATTCACTTGAAGGGAGAGATGCATGCCAATTCTGTTGAACTCGTTGAGAAGCGCCGCTTCTCGACTAGGCCTCCGCGCGTGCGGAGCGAGCCATCAAGGCCGTTCCCAAGTCGCGCACACGTACCACCGCACCGTATCTTTCAAGGGGCGATGGTCGTCTCCAATGAAAACCCGCGGCATGCATAGTCACTGCTACGCGCTTCTTGGGTTAGGCATCCTCCTGGTCTCCGGTGTCGATAACGCTGTCGCGCTGACAACGGACAGTTCTGCATCGCCCGACGCCGGAACGGCTCTCGCGGAAGTCATCGTCACCGCGCAGAAGCGCGAAGAAGATGTCAGGCAAGTTCCCACCAGTATTTCAGTTCTGAGCTCGACCGCCTTGGAGCAAAGTCATATCACCGGGCTCGAAGACATCACGCGTGCGGTCCCCGGAGTGTCCTTCTTGAGCGGGGGTGGTCCCGGACTCGACAATATCGAGATGCGCGGCATCAGCTCGACGTCCGGTTCCGCGACCGTGGGACTGTATCTCGATGAGGTCCCGATCACGGTCTCGAATCTATTCAACGGCGCGGTCGAACCACGCCTTTTCGATCTGGATCGTGTCGAAATCCTGCGCGGCCCGCAAGGCACGCTCTATGGTGCCAGTTCAATGGGCGGTACCATTCGGTTCATTAGCCACCAACCCGACCTCGATACATTCAGCGGTACCGCAAGTTCCCAGACGTCGGGGACCCGGCACGGCGGGTTCAACTACGATGAGCAAGCCGTCGTCAACATTCCTGTCGTTGCGGGGCTCGCCGCGATCCGCCTCGGTATTGACGCAGGCAAGGACTCCGGGTACATCGACCAGTATTCGCCTACCGATCAGCTTGAAAGTAAAGGCGTCAACGCGAACCGCTGGCTGGTATTGCGCGCCTCAGGAAAAATCGCGGTCGACAGCTCGTTGACAATCACCCCCGCGCTTTTTTACCAACACGAGAGAACCGACGACACCTCGGTGTTCTATCCTCAAGTCGGCCTGTATGAACAGGAAAAGCTCGTGCCGGAGCCGAGCACGGATAATATCTTTGTCGGAAGCTTCACGGTCACCAAGGATTTCAGTGCCGCGCAGCTCACCTCCATTTCCAGCTATTTCTCGCAGCAGTTCGATAGGACACAGGACGGCACTTTCTACAACAGCGAGTATCTAGGCTATTTGGTCGATTCCGATCCTCCGGGCGGCCTCGCGGGCCTGGGCTATAAGATCGGCGACCTGGCGGGACCTGAGTACACCCGCACGAAAACGGCTGTCACAACCGAAGAAATCCGACTGGCCTCGAAGGATACCGGTAACTCGTCGATTTCTTGGATCACCGGGTTGTTCTACTCCGGCTACTCGGTGCATAACAGCGCAGACGCCTACGTGACCGGTTTGGGTCAAACCTTTCTCAACACCTATGGGATACCGACTCAGAACTCAGGCATCTTTGCCGGATACACATTTCCGAACGACTCTGTTGATTTGAGTTCTGCGAGTCAGGACGAAAAGCAGTACGCGGCGTTCGCAACCGTCACTTATGCCTTGACCTCTCAGTTCAAAGCGACGGCGGGGTTGCGGTATTCCTATGCCACGACGCGCTTCAGTCAGAATCAGTCAGGCTATTTTGCGGGAAATGGTCCCGCTTACCTGACCACTAGCGCTAATTTTTCCGCAACAACGCCGAAATTCTCGCTCACGTATGACATCACACCCGACGCAACGGTCTACGCAAGCGTCGCGGAAGGCTACCGCATCGGCGGCGCGGAGTCCTACGTGCCCAGCGATGTCTGCGGCGCAGATCTCAAGTCGATTGGACTTTCCGGCGCTCCGAAGAACTTTGGCTCCGACAGTCTGTGGAGCTATGAAGGCGGGGTCAAAGGACGCTTCATGGACCGCACGCTGTCGGTAAACGGTGATTTCTATTTTGTGAAGTGGAGCAAGATTCAGCAGACGGTGGCTTTACCGACCTGTGGCTACGCCATCACGACGAATGTCGGTAACGCACAATCCTATGGTCCGGAAATCGAAGTCAACTACCAACCCATTGCGGGCCTGATCTTGGGACTCTCCGGCAATTATAGCCACGCCACCTTGACCAGTATCACGAGCAGCGTCGGTGCGGCCGTTGGAGACGACATTCTCAACGTACCCGAATGGATGGCGAGCTTTCGCCTCGATTACACCCATGGACTGGCTGCAGATGTGTCCGGCTTTATTCGTGCGAATTACGACATGACGGGATCGTCTCACGGCGCCTTCAGCCCCACGGATCCTGATTATTCGAGGCCGTCCTACGCCGTATTGAACGCCAGCCTGGGCGTGAGCTGGCGAACCATCGAGCTTTCACTGTATGCGAAGAATTTGCTCGATGAGAACAAGGTAATTCAGCACCCCTCTTTGCTCTATCAGCCGGAGGCTTACACCGTACGCCCGCTTACGGCCGGTCTCCTTCTGAAAGCGAAATTCTGATGTCTAGCGTAGGCGAACATCATGGGCCGTACTGGAACTGAATCGATCGCGCACTCGGGGCTGAGGACTACCGCGGCACCTCAGATGATTGGGAGCTTGCTGCTATGGGTCCGTGGCACCCGAGCCCGCGTGTGCGCCAATCACCTTCTGATTATCCGGTCGACGACAGCAATTCGGCCATGAAGCCAATGATGTTCAGTGGTGTTGGCGGAAGCACGATTCTATATGGAGCGCAGTGGAACCGTTTTCTTATCTCCGACTTCGTGACCCGGTCCATTGACAATGTCGGGGATGATTGGCCATTAACCTACCAAGATCTAGTGCCTTACTACGAGCGCGTCGAGCGCGACAGGTAGCCTAACAACACACCCACGGTCGTGGACGAGTTGTTCCAGTAGGACATCGCGCTGACAAGACCAGTCACCATCACGAAGAATGGCCGCGAGCGAACGATCTTGCTGTCGGCGGAAGAATATGACCGACTGCGGCATGTTGCCTGTTATGCGCAGGCACACACGCGTTGCTCAACCCCTTGAAACCCGACCAGAGCTTTAAGGATCAGCGCCAGAGGCGCACTTTTTGAGGCTGTTTTCACGGCGCGAGGCGTTGGCGGAGCACGTCGGCGACGCGCGCGCAGGGGCGAAGCGGCCGACGCTTTTCAGCACCGTAACGGACTGGGAACAGCGCGAATATTTCGACCTGTTCTAACCCTGCGACCGGTCGGTCGGCGCTATTGTGAATCGGCCACACAGCGAAACCCAATGGAGCCCGAGCGGTCCCGCCCCGGCGACATCAGCAGCAACTTGCTGTGCTGATCGTTGCGATAGGCTTGTGGAAAATACCAGAACGAACCCTGCGGCTGATAGGAACTACCGCCACGCACGATCGCAACACGGGTGTGCTCGTCCCGGAATTCGTTGGTCCATTGCCAGACGTTCCCGACGAGGTCGAGAACCCCAAAATTGCTTGCACCCTGAGGAAGGGTGCCGACCGGAATGGGCGGCAGAAGAGAGCGCCCTTTGTTTGGTTCGGGGACTGCGTCGGCTCTCCAGTCGTTGCCCCAAGGATAGAGGCGACCGTCCATGCCTTGCGCGGCGTACTGCCATTCCCATTCATTGGGCAGACGCTTGCCGGCCCAGGCGGCATAGACTCTCGCATCCTCTATGGAAATCCAGGTCACGGGCCGATCCGCCCAGCCTTCCGGATACGTCCCGTTCGCCCAGTCCTTCAGGAAATTGGCGTCATCTTTGGGGTGGTAACGAGTCGCATCAATGAACGCTTTGAACTGCCTGTTGGTCACGGGCGTGCGATCGATGAAGAAGCGCTTGATATCCATGCGACGCTCATGGAAACGCTCCGGCCCCACCTCCCACGGATAGGTGACATCGACGTCAATCTGGTTGGCGCCTTCTATCTCCGTTCCCGTGACCTTGAATTGGAATTGGCCGCCAGGAATTTCGACCATACCTTCCGGAGCCCGTGCATAGGCCGTTGTGGAGGCGATGGGCGTCATGGTTTGGGCAAGCGGCTTCCACTCGGCATTGAATTTCGTCAACGGCTCCACGGTCATCGATTTCATGGTCGTCAGCAGCGCAGTGATTGTCGCGTCAGGTTGCCCACGAACAGCGAACACCGCGCCAAAGCCCTTGGCTTCGATCGCGAAAGACAAGGTCGCCTTGCCGCCCTGGATGACGGGGGTCAGTTCACGCCCGTGATAGAGGTCAAACCAGCGCAGGCCGGGTTCCGTGGTGACCGTCAGCTCGTCTCCATCCACGTCGTATTCGTTGCGGTTGACCAGGGTCCACACGGTCTGGCCGTCCTTGGGCCATCGACTGGCGAATACGCCAACGTGCTGGGTGGGAATAAACGGCTCCCAATCAGCGCTCGTCAGGAAGGGCGCGACGCCGCGTTCGATCGTGGCCACCCGCCGCACGGCTTCGCCATCCCGACTGGTGATACCGTTCCATATGCCCCAGACGTTCTCCCAGGACTCCCATCCGCCGCCATTGAAGAAGGCGTATTGAAGGTCGTCTGTCTTGGACCGGGCCCAGCGATCGGAAATATTGACCATGTGGCGCGGTTCGAGCCAGCGATAGCGATCGATCTTCGGAACGGCGTCGAAGGTGTATTGGCCCCAGGACATCACGTTCCAGCCTAAGGCTTCGTCGGCGAAGGGTAGTTCCGGCTGGAAGGCCAGCGGATGACCCATCTGCTCAGCGGCGCTCGAGAACGTCAGCGGCACGCCGTCCTGGGTGTCTCCGTTCATCCCGTCAGCGCCGACATCGGCCATCACGCGCGCAAGCGCCTGCGCCCACGGAGCGCCCGGATCACGCGTGCCGTGGTCCCACATCATGAAGGGAAACAGCACGCGCACGCCTCGGGCGTGGAAGTCGGCGACCATGCCTCTGACCCCCTCGAGCCCGCCGGGCATGCTGAGCAGCATGTCGATTTGATTGCGAGCGTCGACGCCCATATTAGGGTAGGTTGGCCAAATCAGCACGGCATCGACGCCGCCATATCGCTTCTTGAAGTCGTTCAGGAGGCGGTCGACCGTGTAGCGTCCCGTCGCGGGGTCGTAGAGATAGCGGTCCTCCACCATTACCTGCGGCTGTATGTACGCGCTCTGTGTCCATTTCAGGCGGGGGTCGTCGTAGCGGGCGACATCCAACCCCACACGCACGCGACGCTCGGCGCGCCACGCCCGGATATCGGCGAGCCATGAGCCGTGGGCTGCGTCATCGCATTCCTTCCAGCGGTTCGCCAACGCAGGGAAGTTCAGGCACTCCGGGCCGTTGATCATGGCTTGCTTGAAAATCGGAAAAGGCACGGGCGGCGAGAACTGCGCTTTCGATACGGCAGGGAAGGCTAATGCGACGAGACAGAAAAGCTGCGCCACGTGCGAGCGCCATCGGGTTGGACGGTATTCGTATTTACCCATGACAACTCTCCTCATTAGTATCTTTAGCAGCCGACCGGCCACGATCCATGCCTCGAGCGATTCTTCATGCCCGCGAACGGAGCGGTCAACGTTTCTCGCCCGAGCCGGCGCTCATCGCGTGAACGCCCCTGCGAGCATTGCATCGATGTCCGCTCTCACGGGCATGGATGCCTGAGCGCCCCGCTTGCTGACCGATAGCGCTGCGGCGGTACCGGCAAATTCCACCGCCAGAGCGGGTGCGCGGCCTTCCGCAAGCGCTACCGCGAATGCGCCGTTGAATGTGTCCCCCGCGGCCGTACTGTCGATCGCCGACACCGGCACCGCGGGAATGTGCACTGGCCCGCCATCGCGAGTGAGCAGAATGGCGCCCTTGGACGACATCTTGAGTATCACGTTTCGTGGACCCCGCGCCTGGAGGGCGCGGACCGCGTCGAAGGGGTCGAAGGGTCCGCTGGTCCAACCCAACAGGGATTTCGCCTCTTGTTCATTGGGAGTAATCCAATCCGTCAAGGCCAGCAATTCGGGCGGCAGCGGCCGCGCGGGCGCCGGATCCAGTATGAAAACAGCCCCCAGATCGCGAGCAACCTGGGCGGCGCGCACGACTCCGGAAATCGACGTTTCAAGCTGCGCCAGCACATGCGTCACGTAGGTCATTGTCGGCATGACTTCATCGATGGCGGCGGCATCGAGCAGCTGGTTCGCGCCGGGAGCCACCACGATGACGTTCTCGCCGGCGGCATCGGTTATGATCAGCGCCACGCCCGTGGGTTCGTCCACAACCTTCAAACCACTCGTATCGACCTCCGAGAGGGACAGATCACGGATGAGATTCCGTCCGAATTCGTCCGCGCCGACGCGGCCGATCATGGCCACCCGACCTCCCGCTCGCGATGCGGCCACGGCTTGATTCGCGCCCTTACCCCCGGAAAAGGTTTGAAAACGATGGCCCAGTAGCGTTTCTCCCGGCTTGGGAAGGCGATCCGATGTGACCACCAGATCCATGTTTGCGCTTCCGACGACGAGCAGGGGGCGAACGGTACTCATTGGAAGAGCGGCGCCACGGCCACCGAGGTCAATCCGAGAATGAACAGGATGAACATGGGTGGAAGCAACCGCACGGCCGCGTCGGGCGCTCCGGCGAACTCCCGCCACACGAAGACACCCCACACCGCCGACACCATCGTCGCCCCTTGACCCATGGCATAGGAGGTGGCGGGTCCTACGATGGAAGCGTGCGCGGCGACGAATGAACAGATGGCGCCCAAACCCCAGATGGCACCCCCCGCAATGCCGGAGAGATGCTCGCGCATGCCTCCCTGAAGGTATTGCCTCATAGATGTCGGGGAGTCAGCGGTAATTGGACGACGCATCAGGTAGAAGTTTGCCGGTATCGCGCATAGCAACACCCCGCATCCAAAGACGGTGGCGACGGCATAAGGGCCCAAACCCACCGGTCCCGCTGCGGCTCGGGTTACGAGAGGAAAGAAACTGCCCATGAGCAATCCGCATGCGACAGACAGCCAGATGCCTCGTGAACCTTGCGCGGACGCCACCGTCCCGCGGCGCTTGAAGGCCAGTGCGTCGACGACGATCGCGGACGATACTAGAATCACGCCGCCGAACAACAGTAAGGGGTTACCCGCGGGCGACAAAATATAGTTCAGAATCACGCCGACGACCAGGGCAAGCCCGATGCCGATCGGAAAAGCCACTGCCAGCCCGGCAATCGATATCGTCGCCACGAGCAAGAGATTCGCGATATTGAAGACGGCGCCCGCCGCCAGCGCGTAGCCCCATTCATGTGCGCCGGCGGAGCGCAGGTTCACCAGAAAGGAATCGGCGCCGGAATCCAACGAACCCAGGGTGAGGCCCGCGATGACGCTGACGAGAATGACCCCAATCACGTAGTCCCAATAATAGAGCTGGAACGGCCATCGGGGCACCAGCTTCATCGTGTTGGCCCACGAGCCCCAAGAGAGCATCGATACAATCATCACGCACAAGGCAGCGCCGTATGTTTGGGGTTCGTACATCGTAGGATCTCCCGTATCCTCTCAAGAATCATCGTAAAGACGTCTGTGTTTGTTGCGCGTATTCGATTCATGTAGGGCCGGCGCCAGCCTCGCCCTTGAGCCTTCTCACGAAAAATTCGCTCGTGTCCTCAATTCATGGAAGCGCTTCCATAATGTATGAAAGCGCTTCCAGTTGCAACTTTACCTCCGGCTGATTTCCATGCGAAACTCATTTCCATGCAGACGGAATCGCGCAAGCGCAAGCGGATAGTGACAATTACGGACGTCGCGCGCCACGCGGGAGTGGGTGTGGCCACCGTATCTCGCGCCATGAACGGCGCCAAGAACATTCTCGAGGAGACGCGCGCCAGAGTCGCCAAGTCAGCGAAGTTGCTGGGTTACGTTCCTAATGTATCCGCGCAGAACCTGGCCGGATCGAGAGTTATCAGGCTCGGTGTGCTATGCGGCAATCCCAGCAGCAACTACACCGGGCAATTCCTGCTCACCTTGCTCGAGCAGAGCAGGCACAACAATTGTCAGCTCATCGTTCAGCAATGCGACGGCGTAAAAGACGAGCTACCGTCTCTCGACAGTCTGCTTCAAGGTGGCGTTGACGGTGTCCTACTACCCCCGCCTCTGTGCGACTCCGTGGCCATCAACTCCAGGCTCGAGGCGGTTGGGTTGCCGGTGGTTGGTATAGGCACCACCGGCGAGACATCGCAGGCGATATCGGTATTCATCGACAATGTCGCCGCCACCAGAAAAGTGACCCGTCATCTCCTGTCGCTCGGCCATCGGGACTTCGGCTTTATCATGGGGAGCGCCAAGCAGCTCGATAGCGCCCGTCGTTTCGAGGGATTCGAGGTGGCCATTCGAGAATCGGGTTTGAAGGTTCGCCCGGAGTGGGTGATGCGTGGCAACTACACCTATCTTTCCGGCATCAAGGCCGCGCAAACCTTGCTCGGGAGCAAACAACGACCCACGGCGATTCTTGCCAGCAATGACGACATGGCCGCCGCCACCATCGCGGTGGCTCACCGATTAAATATCGAGGTCCCTCGAGATTTGAGCGTCACCGGATTTGACGACACGCCAATCGCGACGGCTGTCTGGCCGACCTTGACGACGGTTCGTCAACCCATGTCCAAGATGACCAGCGTGGCATTGGGTTTGATAGGGGAGGAGGTCAGGCTGCGGCGCGTGGGAAAGACGCTCGGACCTCAGCGGCATTGTCTGGCAAGCATTCTAGTGGAGCGGGATTCGTCGGCGCGCCGACAGTAACAGACCTTACGCACCGAAGCCTCCGCCCAGGGCTTCGATGAGCCGAATGGCAATGTCTGCCTCCTCGCTTTCCAGTAGCGCCGTGCGTTGATCGGCAAGCAGCAATTGCTGACGGGCGATCAACGGAGTCAGTGGCCCGCTCACACCGCCTTTGTATTCGCTCATCGCATCTTGCCAGCTCTTGAGTGCATCCTGTTGAGCACGTTTCTCGAGCGCGACTTGCTTTCGCACTGACGCCAACGCGGACAGTGTGTCGGACGCGTCATTCAAAGCTGCGATGAGCAGACCGTTGTAGCGTGCGACCATCTGGTCGTAGGCTGCATCGTCAGAACCCAGTTTGGCACGCAGGCGACCGCCGTCGAAAATCGGCAGGGTCAGTGCGGGACCTGCACTGTAGGTGCCGGCCGCCGTTTGAAAGAGACTCCCGATGCTAAGGGTCTTGCCAAGGGCGATGACGCCGCCCATCGCGCCAAGACTGACATTGGGCAGGAATTCGGTCTTGGTCGCTTTGATGTTTCTCGAGGCGGCCTCGACTTGCCAACGAGCCGCGACCAGATCGGCGCGGCGACCAATCAAGTCCACGGAGAGGGTGTCGGGCAGCTCGATCCCGACGGGTTCGAGCAAGTGCGGACGAGTGATGGCCAGACCGCGGTCGGGGCCCTGCCCGACCAGCACCGAGAGGCTGCTGCGAGCCGCGTCGATGTCCCTGCTCCCCCGCGTACCTACGGCATTAAATTCGGTTCGCACTTCTAAATTCTGCTGGAGGACAATCAATGGGAGATTCTCCGTGACCCATTGGCGGACTCTCGGCGTTGCCTTCTGCGGTTTTGCCCTCATGAGCTTGGTGATAACGAGAATATTCAGCGCCATCCCGCACCCGCACGCATGAGGATCGCCTCGCCCATGTTGGCAGTCGAAATGCCATGATCCAACGACGAGAAGGAATCCTTGTGCAAATTGGGCGTCTTGTAATAATGATCACCGCAAGCGTGGTAGCGTGTCTTTTGCAGCCCGCGCCTGCTAGCCCCGGGGGCCGGCGTTAGACGTTGCAGCCGATGACGTGCCCATCCTGCACGGCGTTCATTGTTGAACAGGCATTCCTCGCGTCACCGACGAGGTATATATTAGGACATACAGTTCGCAATACCGGCAGCAACTCGTTGTGCGGTGCTCGTGCGGTCGCATACGTGAATAGACCAACGTCCTCGATCGCGCCCTGACGGCCGGTCATTACATTCCTATGGACGAACCTCGCGTCCTCGAACCGGCTGTCCGGGGAAGGCTCGGACCAGGTAATAACTTCAATATTCTTCTCCATTAACCGGCGATGAATACTTTGTTTCTTGACCGTCGCCTGGTCTCGAGCCGCACACTCGACGGGAGTCACGATTACGACTCGATCAAACAAATCCGCAAGAAGCGTTGCGCCTGCGTAGGTCATTTCTGTTCCATCCATATCGTAAATGACGGCGGTGCCGCCGATACGGCTGGACCGACCCACAAGTTCGCGCAGGACCGTCGGCATATCGACCACCAGTCCTTCATCGTAGAGGCTGCGCGGCAGCTGTTCAGGCCAGCAGAAAAGACCGCCGGTCGCCAACACGATGGCGTCCGGTCGACATCCTGCGACATCCGACGCGGTCGCCTGATGCGAAAGCTCGAAATGGACGCCGGCCCTTTGCGCCGTGGCGATTTGATAATCAAATATCGAGCTGATCGACTCACAGCCCGGAAGCCGGGAAAACAGTCGAACGCGCCCTCCGAGCTCGGCCG
>Ga0179596_10000211_pt1 | contig 31224 bp, 35 predicted proteins | sample CZODoug1_1_08_16_FD_155494 | JGI IMG/M metagenome (GOLD analysis project Ga0179596, IMG submission 155494) | Vadose zone soil fungal communities from Angelo Coast Range Reserve, California, USA - CZODoug1_1_08_16fungal (Illumina Assembly) | ecosystem: Environmental > Terrestrial > Soil > Vadose...
GGCAAGTCTCCAGGGTCCAGGCGGCGTTCTTCCCTGGTCGCACGCTAGCTGCAACGTGGGGTTCGAGGGAAAGGTTCGCCTCGTTCAGACGCTCGACGGTTTCGACAAAGCGATCCGCGGCGCCGCGCCAGGACCGTGGAACCGCTTGGGTGGCAATGCACCGCGTGAAGCGTACCCAGGTAGCCTTGTAGGCAATCGACAGCTCGACCGCGTAGCGTTCGCCGAGGAGGGCGTCACCCTCGAGTCTGCACAGCGTCGCGTCCGCGCGAAGGTCCGGCGCGACCCGAGGCAACACTTCTTCCGCGCCGTCGAGCCGTGCCGAGCGTTCCAGCGCAGAAAGCAGTTCCGACGCCCGCGTCGCCCTTGTGGGAATCGTGTTGAACGCCTGCACGGCGATTGTCGCCGCGCGCCGCGCGAGCCGGATTTCCACTTCATCCGCCGGCTGGCGGATCGCGGTGTACAAACGCGTCGCATCCACAAGCCCGGGGCCGTACCTCGACTTGACGATGGGTTCGGCGACGGACCAGGGCAGGGCATCGAGTTCCAGGACGCCGATGCTCGAAGACTTCGGAAGGCGCTCTTCGAGAAACTTCACCGCCGCACTGCCCAAGTCGGGCGCGGAACGCACTTCGCCCAGGTGACTGACGCTGCGAATCCAGTCGTGCACACGTTTGGAAAACGCCGCGAGGAGCACCGGCGCTCCGCTCGGCTGGACAACGAGCAGCGCCTCGTTCCAGTAGGGCACAAAATGCGTGAGCCAGGCAACCGCGCTTGGTCGCGCAAAGGACGTGTATACGAGCACCGCATCCAGTTTTGCGGCTTGAATTTTCTCCTGAAATCGCGCTACGCGGTGATCGAGTACGGAAGGGGGAACTTCGTCGCGCGACCAGCTGATCAACCCGCGCCGCATGGCTCAGGCGAGGGGCACCGAAAACAGGCGCCGCGGAGTCCGGGTCAGGACCTCGCAGCCATCGGGTACGACGCGCACCGAATCGCCGTGCACGAAATACCCGACCTCCGGATGATAGGTGTTCGGGTGGACGACGAGCGTCATGTCGGGCTCGAGATTCAGATCGACGTCCTCGAGCACGGCGGGTCGCCCGTCCACGTAAAGGCCCAGACCGTGGCCGCGCACGCGGGTGTACTCGGAAGTCACGTAGTCGCCCAGGCCATGGGCGCGAAATATTTCGTTTTGCGCCCGCGCGACGTCTCCCGCCTTGGCTCCGGGGCGAACGGCCGCGATGCCGGCTTCGAGAGCCTCGTTGTAGACAGCGAAGGCGCGTTCCTGCGCCGTGCTCGGTTTTCCGAGCACGAGAGTGCGGCAGATCTGCGCGTAGTAGCCGTCCACGCACGGGGTCAGCTCGGTGGTCACCAGATCGCTCGGCGCAAGGCGCCGTTCGCTCGGCGGATGCATTCCGCGCACCTCCCGGCCGCCGGAGCCGAGAATCTGGAAATTTTCCGGGCAGCCGCGGGAACGGAGGAAAGCCTCGACTTCCGCGACGAGCGCATATTCCCGCCGCCCGACGCGCGCCGCGTCGCGAAAGACGGCATAGCCTTGGTCTGCGAGGACAGCGGCGCGGCGAATTGCGTCGATCTCGGACGGCGACTTCCGGAGCATCAGACGATCGAGCAAAGCCGTCGCCGGCGCGATGCTCGCGGCCAAGGGTCCCATTGCAAGTCGATAGGGCATTGCAGCGAGCGGCGCGAGCGCGATCCGCCGCCTGCCGAGCTCGCGGATCGCGCTCTCGGTTTCTTCGATCGCGGAGAGCGACCATCTCACACCGAGCTCCGTCTGCTCCGAGCGGAGGCGCGCCGCCTCCGCCGGGTGCTCGACGATGATCCGGGCCGACCCGTCGCGCTCGATGAACGCAAAAGCGTGCCCCTCAACCGGGGTGATGTCGGCCGCAAAACGCAGATAGTCGCTTCGCCACGGATTCCCGGCGACGACGAGGATGTCGATCCCTTCATCGGCCATCGCCGTGGCGAGCCTGACGCGCCTCTCGGCGCGCGGGTTTCCGGGAATCGCGCTCACTCCGGCTTGATGCCGCCCAGTTCGACGATGGACTTGTAGCGTGCCGATTCCGATTTGAGAAAGCCCGCCGTCTCGGCGGGCGCAAGGCCGATCGCGACGTGACCGAAGTCGCTCACGCGCTTGCGCACGCCCGGTTCGGCCAGCGCCGCGCGAAACTCCGCAGCCAGCCGCTCGATGATTCGCGAATTCGTGCCGCGGGGCGCCGCGAGCACCCACCAGTTGCCGCCGACCAGCTGCGGAAACCCCGCCTCGACCGTCGTCGGGACATCGGGCAGCTCGGCCATGCGCTGGCGCGCCATCACAGCGAGCACCCTGAGCTTGCCTGCCTTCACGGGGCCGATGATGCCGGTCAAGGTAGGGAAGGCGACCTGGATGTCGCCGGCGAGCAGCGCCTGGATCATGGGGGGCGTGCCCTTGTACGGAACGTAGACCAGCGAGTTTCCGGTTTGCTGCGAAAAAGCCGCGCCGGCGAGATGCGCGGGCGAGCCGGAGCCCGGAGAGCCGTAGTTGAACCTGCCCGGATTGGCGCTCACGTACTCAGCGAGCTCCTTGAGCGATTTCGCGGGCACGTTTGCCGCGGTCACCGCGAGAAGGGGAGCGTCCGCGAGCAGGGAGATCGGATCGAGCGCGGTGAGCGGGTCGAAACCGAGATTCCTGAACATGTGGGGTGTCACTGCATAGACGGCCGTCGGCCCGAGCAGCAAGGTATAGCCGTCCGGAGCGGCGCGCACCACATCGCCCGTGCCTATGGCGCCGTCGGCGCCCGGCTTGCTTTCCACGATGAACCGCTGGCCGAGGTTCGTTTCGACCGCGGGGGATATTGTCCTGAATATGGCCTCCGAGACGCTTCCCGCGGCAAATGGGATGACCACGCGAATGGGCTTGCTGGGCCAGTCCTGGGCGAGGGCGGCCGACGGCTCGAGCGCGAGCAGACCGGCGCCCAGGAATGCCAAAATGCGTCTCACCGTCGCATGCTCCGCCGAAAGAGCCGATTCTATATTGGGACGACCGATGTCCGATGACAAGTTCGGCGTTTTGTTCGTCTGCACGGGAAATATCTGCCGCTCGCCGACCGCCGAGGCGATTTTTCGAAAGCTGGCCGAAGATGCAGGGATGGCGGGCGCGGTGACCGCCGATTCGGCGGGCACGCACGCTTACCACGTCGGAGAGCCGCCCGATCTCAGAGCGCAGGCGGCTGCAGCCAAGCGTGGCTACGATCTGAGCGCGCTGCGAGCGCGCAGGATCGAGGGCGCGGATCTCAAGCGTTCCGACCTGATCCTGGCGATGGACCAGGATCACTACGCGATTCTCGCGCGTATGGCCGGGTCGTCAGCCGGCCACAAGCTGAAGATGATGATGTCCTACGCGCGGCGCTTCGAAGAGCGGGAGGTGCCCGATCCCTACTACGGCGGGCCGCAAGGATTCGAGCGGGTGCTCGACCTGCTCGAGGACGCGGCGAGCGGCTTGCTCGAGTCCCTGCGAAAAGACTGATTTGCCGCCTGCGTTCAAACCTTCGAAGTCGGGGGTTCCCGCCCGGTTTCCACCTGAACCAAGGGCTCGTCGAGATCCGCAGGAGGCGGTCGACGCTCCCGCTTGGCCGGTACGAATTTCTGCTCCGGCTCCATGGCCTGCGCGACCGTTGCGCCCGAACGCGTCTGGACCAGCTCCAGCCCGCTTTCCCTCAGAGCGCGCTCTATCTCTGCCGGGTCCGGATCGCGCGGTGCGGGCGAAATCGCCGCCGCCACCGGAGCCGGGGGGATGGGCCTGGATTCCGGCTGAGGGTCCGCGGCCATCACGGTCTCGTGCGCCTGCTCGCGCTCGGTCGATGCCGGTTGCGCGATGAACTCTTGTTCGACAGGCACCGACGCCGGTCTTTCGGTCACGGGGGATGCGGGTGCAACGCGGATTTCTTCGCCCTGCGGCGCCGCCGGTGGGGGTCCGCGGCGTTCACCCCGTTCGCCACGGTCGCGGCCACCGCGGCGGCGGCGCTTGCGCTCGTGATCGCCCTCGCGCGGATCAGGCGCGCCCGCGCGGGGCGCAGGCGGGCGTCCGTGTTCCTGTGGACGCTGCTCCCGTGAATCGGGCCTTTCCGCGCGATCCTGCCCCTCGGGTCGCCCGTTGCGCGGCGGCCTTTGTTCTGCGAATGGGCGCTCGGGGCGCGAGTTGCGGTCTTGACGCTGCGGCCTTTCACCGCGGAAATCGCGCCTTTCATTGCGCCCCTGACGCGGGTCCGGACGCTCATTGCGCCCGCGGAAGCGGTCGCCACGGTCGCGGAATTCCGGCCTGGGCGCCTGCGGGTCGCGGCGCGGTGCCGGCGCCGGTTGGGGGCTGGCAGGAGCGGCGCTGCCGCTCTTGAACCAACTGAGGATGCGATCGATGATGCCCGGACGCGGTCCGGCCGGGCGCGGCGCCTGGGGTCTGGGCTGCTGCGCGCTCACCGGCGCAGGCCGTTCTGGCGTGACGCCTTGCACCGCGGCTTGCTGGCGCGGCGGGCGCGCTTCCTGCGCCGCAGGCTCCCCAGCTTCTTCCTCGACCGGCGCGCTGACGAGGTTGTAGCTCGCCGGCAGCGCGTCCGACTGGTTCAAGTCGTCGTGTCGCAGGCGCTCCACTTTGTAATTCGGCGTCTCGAGGTGGGTGTTCGGAATCAGCACCACGTTGACTTTCAGCCGCGCTTCGATCGAATGGATGTCCGCGCGCTTTTCGTTGAGGAGGAAGGTTGCGACATCTACCGGCACCTGGGCGTGCACCGCGGCGCTGTTTTCCTTCATCGCTTCTTCTTGGATGATGCGCAGGATATGCAGCGCGGTGGATTCGGTTCCGCGGATGTGGCCGGTGCCGTTGCAGCGCGGGCAGGTGATGTTGCTACCCTCTCCGAGCGAAGGGCGGAGGCGCTGGCGCGACAGCTCCATCAGGCCGAAGCGCGAGATCTTGCGCATCTGCACCCGCGCGCGGTCGTAGCGCAGCGCGTCGCGCAGTCGAGTCTCCACTTCGCGCTGGTTGCGCTGGTTCTCCATGTCGATGAAGTCGATGACGATTAGGCCACCCAAGTCGCGCAGCCGCAGCTGGCGGGCGATCTCGTCGGCCGCCTCGGCATTGGTGTGAAACGCCGTCTGCTCGATGTCGTGGCCCTTGGTGGCTCGCGCCGAGTTGACGTCGATCGAGACGAGCGCCTCGGTGTGGTCGATCACCACCGCACCTCCGGATGGCAGCGACACCTGGCGCGAATAAGCGGTCTCGATCTGATGCTCGATCTGGAATCGCGAGAACAGCGGCACGTCGTCGCGGTAACGCTTCACCCGCCCCACGTTGTCGGGCATGACGTTGCTCATGAATGCGACGGTTTGTTCGTAGATCGGATCGGTGTCGATCAGGATCTCACCGATGTCGGGCTGGAAGTAGTCGCGGATCGCGCGGATGACGAGGCTGCCTTCCTGGTAGATGAGGAACGGCGCCGGGTTGAGGAGCTTGCCTTCGGAGTCGCGCGACTGCTCGGTCGCTTCGACGATCTTGCTCCAGAGCTTGAGCAGATAGCTCAAGTCCCATTGCAGCTCTTCGTAGGCGCGGCTGATGCCGGCGGTGCGGCCGATGATGCTCATCCCGGCCGGAACGTCGAGCTTGTCCATGATCTCGCGCAGCTCGTCGCGATCCTCGCCCTCCACGCGGCGCGACACGCCGCCGCCGCGCGGATTGTTGGGCATCAATACGAGGTAGCGTCCGGCGAGACTGATGAAGGTGGTGAGCGCCGCCCCCTTGTTGCCGCGCTCGTCCTTCTCGACCTGGACGATCAGCTCCTGGCCCTCGGAGAGCGCGTCCTGGATGCGCGCGCGGCCGACGTCGATGCCGGGTTTGAAAAACTGCCGCGCGACTTCCTTGAAAGGAAGAAATCCGTGGCGCTCGGTGCCGTAGTCCACGAACGCGGCTTCGAGGCTGGGCTCGACCCGCGTGATGACGCCCTTGTAGATGTTGCTTTTTCTCTGTTCCTTCGCCGCCGATTCGATGTCGAGGTCTATGAGCTTCTGGCCTTCGACGATCGCGACACGGAGTTCCTCGGCCTGTGTCGCATTGAAAAGCATGCGCTTCATTGCTCTATTCTCCCGCGCGCACGGGCAGGACAAACCAAGAGCCTAATGTGCAGGCTGGTCTCGCATCTTCGATCCTGGGATCATGAGAACGCGGTAGTTTGGCTTGTCGGGTTGCAGTCGCTGCAGTGCAGGACCGTAAATTCTGCCGATATGCTGTTGGCGCGCTGTTCAATTACTATCACTGGTTGGATAACCAACCGCCTTTGCCGGCTTCGGGTTCATGCGCTGGTTGATATGGCCTTTGCCGTTGGCAGCGTCGGAACCGGGGACAGGGTAGCCAGTCTTGTCTGGGGGCAGAAAATCGCACCTTCGCATGTACAAGCAGCCGTCCCGCAACGTAAGCAGCGCCCAGATCATAAACAAAATGAAGGATTTAAGCAATGCCACTGCGGTCGAGGTGGACGCTGCGAGCGAAGGCCAGCGCGTGGACAACTTCCTCTTGCGCCTTTGCAAGGGCGTGCCGCGCAGCCATGTCTACCGCATCCTGCGCACCGGCCAGGTTAGGGTCAACAGCCGCCGCGTCGACGCGACCTACCGCCTGCAGCCGGGGGATCGGGTACGGATTCCGCCGATGCGCCTGCCCCGGCGCGCGGAGAAGACCGTGCCGCCTCTCGATCTGCCAGTCATCTACGAGGACGACGCGCTGCTGGTCGTGGACAAGCCGGCCGGCACGGCGGTGCACGGCGGGAGCGGAATCAGCTTCGGGGTCATCGAGCAGATGCGGGCCGCGCGGCCACGGCTCAGGTTCCTGGAGCTTGCGCACCGGCTCGATCGCGACACCTCCGGACTGCTCATCCTCGCCAAGAAGCGCTCGGCGCTGACCGCGCTGCACGCCGCGCTGCGCGAAGGCCGCGTGAGGAAGGAATACCTGACCTTGGTGAAGGGACGCTGGCGCAACGACAAGCAGCACGTCAGCCTTCCGCTGAAGAAATTCCTCACCCGTTCCGGAGAGCGGCGCGTCAGCGTCGATCGCGAGGGCAGAGAGTCGCAAACGGTTTTCAGGAAGAAGAGGGAAATCCGCGATTACACGTTGCTTGCGGCGGAGCTGCTGACCGGCCGCACCCATCAAATCCGCGTCCATCTCACTCATCTCGGATTTCCGATCGCGGGTGATGACAAGTACGGCGACTTCGAGCTCAACCGGGGATTGGCGAAGCAGGGCCTGAAGCGCATGTTTCTGCACGCCGGGGAACTGGAGTTCGGGCATCCGCTTTCCGGGGAGGCGCTGAAACTGCATGCGCCGCTTCCCGAAGACTTGTCGCGGTTCCTCGATTCCCTGGGAAGCTGATGCGCTATCCCCTGCTGGTGTTCGACTGGGACGGGACGCTGATCGACTCCGCGCCTACGATCGTCGCGTGCATTCAGGCCGCCTGCCGCGATCTCGGATTGCCGGTGCCCGAGGACGCGCGCGCGAGCCACGTCATAGGTCTCGGCTTGCACGACGCCTTGTCGTACGCCGTGCCCGGGCTGCCGCCGAAGGATTACGGCGCGGTGGTGGAGCGTTACCGGAAACATTTCCTGGCGCGCGATCCCGAAATTCCCCTGTTTCCAGGCGCGCAGGCGATGCTTGCCGGTCTTCGGGACCGTGGCCATGTCCTCGCCATCGCCACCGGAAAGAGCCGCGCGGGCCTGTCGCGGGCCCTGGATAATACGGGTTTGCGGCCTTTGTTTGCCGCCTCGCGCTGCGCCGACCAATGCGCATCGAAGCCCGCACCCGACATGCTTTGCGAACTCATGGAGGAACTCGGCACGGACGCGGTCAATACCCTCATGATCGGAGACACGGTGCACGATCTTCAGATGGCGGCACACGCCGGAGTGCAGGCGGTCGCGGTGAGTCACGGGGCGCACCCCAGGGGCGACTTGGTCGCGCTCGAGCCCCTCGCCTGCTTGGAAAATATCGACGAGCTGACGCGATGGCTGGCGCAGAACGCGTAATCTGCTCGAGCGCCGAGCTCACGGATTCGGGCGACGGGGTGCGCTTCGAGCTCGAAGTGGACGGAAGGCCCGAGCCGGCGTTCGCCGTGCGCTACAAGGGCCGGGTCTATGCCTACCTCAACCGCTGCGCGCACATGCCGATGGAGATGGACTGGAAACCGGGAAAGTTTTTTGATGTCTGGGGCCTGCATTTGATATGCTCGACGCACGGTGCGACCTACGCACCGGACACAGGCAGATGTCTTCGCGGCCCTTGCTTCGAGGAGGGACTCGTACCGGTCCCCGTCGAGGAGCGCGACGGCCGTGTAATCATGAAGGGTGATCCGCGTGGCCGAAGGTAACTGGGAGCGGGACGTGATCGAGACGCTGGCAACCGCCGCTCTCAAGGAGCAGCGCCGTGCACGCCGCTGGGGCATTTTTTTCAAGCTGCTCGGCTTCGCCTATCTCACGCTGCTGGTGCTGCTCGTGCTCGACTGGCGCGGACACGACGGTCTCACTTCGGGCAAACATACCGCGTTGGTCGATGTGGTCGGCGTGATCGACCCCAAGGGCGACGCGAGCGCCGACCGCGTGACCGAGGCCCTTCAGAACGCGTTCAAGAACAAGAATACCCAGGGCGTGATCCTGCGCATCAATTCGCCGGGCGGCAGCCCCGTGCAAGCCGGAATCATCTACGACGAGATCCGCCGCCTGCGGGGGATTTACCCCAACGTTCCCATGTATGCGGTGGTCGAGGACATCTGCGCTTCGGGGGGCTACTACATCGCTGCCGCCGCCGACAAGATCTATGTGGACAAGGCGAGCATCATCGGGTCGATCGGCGTGATCATGGACGGCTGGGGCTTCACCGGTACCATGGAGAAGCTCGGCGTGGAGCGGCGTGCCCTCACCTCGGGCGAGAACAAGGCCTTCCTGGATCCTTTCTCGCCGGTCGACGAGAAGCAGAAGCGCCACGCGCAGTCGATGCTGGACGAGATCCACAAGCAATTCATCGATGTCGTGAGGAAAGGGCGGGGCAAGCGGCTCCACGAGAGTTCCGATATGTTCTCCGGGCTGCTGTGGACGGGCGCGAGAAGCATCGAGCTGGGACTTTCGGACGGCTATGGGAGCGTCGATTTCGTCGCTCGCGAGGTGATCAAGGCCGAGGAGATCTTCGATTACACGAAGAAGCAGGATCTGACCGAGCGTTTCGCCAAGCGTTTCGGCGCGGCCATGGCGAGCGCGTTCGCCAAGGTGCTGGCGCAGGGGCAATTCAGCATTCGTTGAGTTCGCCGGGCGGGATCCGGCGTGACTACTCGGCGAGCAGCAGGAAGACCGTGGGCCGTCCCTTGAGTTGCGGCGTTTCCCTGCGCCATGCCACGACGGGTCGCGTTTTCACCGTTTCCGATTCCAGCGTCAGGTCCGCGGCGACGCACACGAGCGTAGCCGGGGCGAGAGCGCGCAGCATCGTCGCCAGAGTGCGATCGTTGCGGTAGGGCGTCTCGATGAATATCTGCGTCTGCCCGAGCCGCCGCGACTGGCGTTCGAGCTCTTTCAGGACGGAAGCGAGCTCCGCGGCTGCGACCGGGAGATAGCCGTGAAACGCGAAGCGCTGGCCCTCGAGACCCGAGGCCGAGAGCGCAAGCACGATCGAAGAGGGTCCGCTCAGAGGCACCACGCGCACGCCCCGCTCGTGCGCGAGCCGCACCAGGCCAGCTCCGGGGTCGGCGACAGCGGGTAATCCGGCTTCGGAAAGGAGGCCCGCGTCCCGTCCGGCGAGGACCGGCTCGAGCAACAAGGCGAAGTCGCCCGCCGGCGTGTTGTGGTCGAGTCGCTCGATGCGAATGCTCTGCACCGGCCGCGCGGCCCCGATGCGTTTCAGAAAAGCGCGCGCCGCCTTCGGATCCTCGGCGATGAGGTACTCGAGCGATCGCGCGCGATTCAGCGCCGCGGCGGGTATCACGGCACCGGGCGCGGTGTCGCCAAGAGTGTTCGGCAGGAGATAAAGCAAACCTGCCGGGCTAGAGGACATTCAACCCCTGCTCTTGCAGCAGATCCACCAGCGCGATCAGCGGCAAGCCGACGAGCGCGCTCGGGTCTTCGCCTTCCATTTTCGCGATCAGCGCGATTCCCAGGCCCTCGGCCTTTGCGCTGCCGGCGCAGTCGTAGGGTTGCTCTCGAGCGAGATAGCGATCGATTGCCGCGTCGTCGAGCTTGCGGAAGGTGACGCGGCTGGGGACCAGGCGAAACCGGCTGGCACCGTCGGAAGTGTTGTGCACGCACACCGCTGTATAGAACACCGCCTCCCGACCCGATAGAGACCGAAGCTGGCGCACCGCGTTCTCGTGAGTGCCAGGCTTGCCGAGCACTTCCCCGTTTGCCACTGCGACTTGATCGCAGCCGATGATCAGCGCGTCGCGGAAGCGGTTTGCGACCGCCAGCGTTTTCGCCTCGGCGAGCCGTCGCGCCGTACCCTCCGGCGCTTCGCCCGGACGGGCTTCTTCAGCGACGCCCGGGTCGGCGACCGAGAAGGGGATCCCGAGGCGCTCGAGCAGGGCGCGCCGATAGCGCGAGGTCGAAGCGAGAACGAGCTGCATGCGTCGGGCCTTCGAGAGTCACGCTTGGAATGGCGCTACAGCCTGCATTGCTCGGCGGCGAACTTTTCCTGCCGAGCGATTGCGGCTGAATTGTCCAGCGGTATCTGCTCGCCCTTTTCATTCAGCGTGAAGCTGGGCGGGCTTTTCTTCAAACGCTCGAGCAAGGCCCGTTGCTGGTTGCAAAGCTGCGCTCGCTTGGCCGCTTCCGCGTCCTGCCTGCTTTCGGCCTTATTGGGGCTTTGACGGGGATCCTGATCCTTCGGCCGTACTTGGCTCTGCTCGGGGTTCGGGTCCTTGGGGTTGTTCGCCTCTGCGCCGGCACCGCCTGGGGCGGGCGAAGCAAGCCTGTTCGGTACCTCGCTCGCCTTGCTGCCCTGGGGCGGTCGCTCGCCATAGTGAGTCACGCCCCGTTCGTCCACCCACTTGTAGACTTGGGCGAACGCCGGCACGGCCGTGGCCAGGAAGATCAAAAAGTGCAGTAACGCTCTGAACAACTTGGAATTTCTTTTGACACTGAAGAGCAAACATAATATCATGCGCCCCTTATGTCGCAAGCGGGGGTGATAGACAACCTCCATTTTGCCCGCGCCGCATTGGAACAGCGGGGAGTGCTGGGCCCGGAGCAACTGCCGCGCCTGGCGAAGATGCACTGCTCGACCCAAGGGCTGGAGTATCACCTGCGCGGGGGGAAGGCGAGCAACGGCAAGCGGTGTCTGCGGTTTTCGGTAAGGGGATCGGTGCAGGTGCTTTGTCAGCGTTGCCTCGATCCGCTCTCGGTTCCCATCGCGATCGAAGGCGAGTTGCAGCTCGCCGAGAACCTGCGCGAGATCTCGGAAGCCGACGACGAGATCGACCGCGTGCTCGCATCCCGCCGCATGGACGTCGGACAGCTTGTCGAGGACGAGGTTATCCTGGCTTTGCCGATGGCGCCGCGGCATGAAACCTGCGTGCACCATCCGGTGACATGAGTTTGAAGGAGCTCCCATATGGCAGTCCAGCAAAACAAGAAATCTCCGTCGAAGCGCGGGATGCACCGCGCCCACGATTTCCTCACCAATCCGCCGCTCGCGGTCGAGCCGACGACGGGCGAAGTGCATCTGCGCCATCACATCAGTCCGAGCGGTTACTATCGCGGCAAGAAGGTCGTCAAGACCAAGAGCGAGTAGGGCTTCATCTGGCCGCAGTGACCGGACAGAGTCGGGATTGGCCCTCCCATTGAGCGAAGCAGGAGTCGCTTCGCAGCGCGCTTCATGGAAATCACAGTAGCCATCGATTGCATGGGCGGCGATCATGGTCCGCACGTCACCGTGCCGGCAGCGCTCAATTTCCTGAAATCCAACTCGGACGTCGACGTCGTCCTGGTGGGCTTGCGCGACGCCATCGAGGCGGAGCTGAAGGCGCGCGGCGCCAGATCCGGTCCGCGCCTGCGGGTGCACCACGCGAGCGAGGTCGTGCTGATGGACGAATCTCCGGCGCTTGCGCTGCGCAACAAGAAGGATTCGTCAGTTCGCGTCGCGGTAGAGCTCGTCAAGAACGGCGAAGCCCATGCCTGCGTCAGCGCCGGCAATACGGGGGCGCTGATGGCGGTGTCGCGCTTCGTTCTCAAGATGCTTCCGGGCATCGACCGGCCCGCGATCATCGCTGCGCTGCCCAGCATGCGGGGCAGCACCTACGTCCTCGATCTCGGCGCCAACGTCGATTGCGGGCCGGAACATCTGCTGCAGTTCGCCATCATGGGAGCGACGCTGGTCGCGGCGGTGGAGCACAAGGACCGGCCGACAGTCGGCCTGCTCAACATCGGCGAGGAGGACATCAAAGGCAACGAGGTGGTGAAGAGAGCGGCAGAGCTGTTGCGCGACAGCGAGGTCAATTTCATCGGCAACATCGAAGGCGATGGAATCTACAGGGGAGAGGCCGATGTCGTGGTGTGCGACGGCTTCGTCGGCAACGTCATGCTCAAGGCGTCCGAGGGAATGGTCCAGATGGTGCGCAGCTTCATTCGCCAGGAGTTCATGCGCAGCGTTATCGCCAGGCTGGCAGGCGTAATCGTCATGCCCGCGATCTACGCGTTCCGCAAGCGGCTTGACCCGCGCCGCTTCAACGGCGCGACCTTGCTCGGATTGAAAGGCATCGTCGTGAAGAGCCACGGCTCCGCCGACGCGTTCGGGTTCGAGCGCGCCATCGAGCGGGCGATGGAGGAGGTGCGCAACGAAGTGCTGCACCGCCTGATGCTGCGGTTCGGCCAGGCCGAGCGAGGGAACGCCGAGGCGGTGGAAACGTGATCTGGTCGCGCATCATCGGCACCGGGAGCTACCTGCCGCCGAAGGTCGTCACCAACGACGATCTGGCCAAACTCATGGACACCACGGACGAATGGATACGGACGCGCACCGGAATCCGCCAGCGTCACATCGCCGAACCCTCGCAGGCCTCCAGCGACCTAGGTGTCGAGGCGAGCCGCGCTGCGCTTGTCGCGGCGCGGCGCGTCCCGCAGGACATCGATCTCATCATTGTGGCCACGGCGACGCCCGACTACATTTTTCCGAGCACGGCTTGCATCATGCAGGCGAAGCTCGGAATAAAGGGCTGCGCCGCATTCGATATTCAGGCCGTCTGCAGCGGCTTCGTATACGCGCTGGCGATCGCCGATAAATTGATCCGATCGGGCCAGCATCGCTGCGCTCTCATCGTCGGCACCGAGGTGTATTCGCGGATCCTCGACTGGAAAGATCGCGGCACGGCGGTGCTGTTCGGCGACGGCGCGGGCGCGGTGATACTCGGGGCGGACTCCAAGCCCGGGATCGTGGCAAGCGCGCTGCACGCCGACGGGTCTTACGTGGGCATTCTTTCCGTGCCCGGGAACGTTTGCGGCGGCAAGATCGTCGGGTCGCCGTTTCTGCAGATGGACGGGCAGGCGGTTTTCAAGTTCGCGGTCAAGGTGCTGGACGAGGTCGCGCGCGAGACTTTGGACATGTGCGGCCTCACCCCCGCTGACGTCGACTGGCTCATTCCTCACCAGGCCAACGTGCGCATACTGGAAGCGACCGCGAGGAAGCTCGGCATTGATCTGGCGAAGCTCATCGTCACCGTGGATCGTCACGGCAATACGTCGGCCGCTTCGGTGCCGCTCGCGCTCGATGTGGCGATCCGAGACGGGCGCATCAAGCCGGGGCACAAAGTCATGCTCCAGGGCGTGGGAGGCGGGTTTACCTGGGGCGCATCACTGGTGGAGATGTAGTCGAGGTGAAGTTCGCGATGATATTTCCAGGCCAAGGATCCCAGTCGGCGGGAATGCTCGCCGGCTACGGCGACATGCCCGCGGTCCGTGAGACGCTTGCCGAGGCATCCGATGTCCTGAAGCAGGACATCGCCAAGCTGATCGCAGAAGGTCCCGCGGAGGAACTCAACAGCACCGTCAATACCCAGCCGGTCATGGTGACGGCGGGCATCTGTGCCTGGCGCGCATGGCGGGAGTCGGGCGGCGCCGACCCCGTGCTGCTCGCAGGCCATAGCCTCGGCGAGTACACAGCGCTCGTAGTGGCCGGTGCAATTTCCTTCGCCGATTGCCTCCCCCTTGTGCGCCTGCGCGGCCGGGCGATGCAGGAAGCGGTGCCGCAGGGCACGGGCGCAATGGCAGCCATCCTCGGCCTGGATGACGAAGAGGTAAAGTCCGCGTGCGCGGAAGCTGCGGAGGGCGATGTCTGCGAGGCGGTAAACTTCAATGCGCCCGGACAGGTGGTCATTGCCGGACACGCGGGCGCCGTGCGGCGCGCGGTCGAGGCCGCAAAGGCGCGGGGCGCGAAGAGGGCAATGGCGCTGCCGGTGAGCGCTCCATTTCACTCCTCGTTGATGGCTCCCGCTGCGGCAAGGCTAAGAGAAGCGCTCGAGAGAGTCGCAGTGAGTTCTCCGCGAATCCCGGTGATCCATAATGTCGATGCGAAGAGCCGCGCCGATGTCTCGGGGATCAAGGAGGCGCTGGTGGCTCAGGCCGATCACCCGGTGCGCTGGGTCGATTGCGTAAGGGAGATGGAGGCGCGAGGCGTGACGCAGGTTTTCGAATGCGGCCCGGGAAAAGTGCTCGCGCCGCTCGTCAGACGCACGGCCGAGGGATTGCAGGGCATTGCGCTCGCCGACCGTGCGGGCCTGGAACAGGGCGTTCAGTTGTCGAAAACCGCATGACGGATCTCAAGGGCCAAGTTGCGCTGGTGACCGGCGCATCGCGCGGAATCGGGAGGTCGATAGCTCTCGCGCTCGGCGGCAATGGCGCGACCGTTGTCGGCACGGCCACCACCGATGCCGGCGCGCAGTCCATCACGGCTTACCTCTCCCAGGCGCGGATTCAGGGAAAGGGAGCGCAGCTCGACGTGCGGATCGCGACCAACATAGAGGGCCTCGTGGCCGAGATCGAGCAGGCCCACGGCGCGGTGTCCATTCTGGTCAACAACGCGGGCATCGCCCGGGACAACCTCGCGATGCGCATGAAGGAAGCCGAGTGGGACGCGGTGATCGACACCAATCTCAAATCGGTGTTCCGGCTTTGCAAAGCCGTCATGCGGGGCATGATGAAGTCACGCTCGGGCCGCATCATCAACATTACCTCAGTGGTCGGCTCGAGCGGCAACGCCGGCCAAATCAATTATGCGGCAGCGAAGGCCGGCATCGCGGGGTTGACGCGGTCGCTCGCGCGGGAGATCGGCAGTCGCGGCATCACCGTCAATTGCGTCGCGCCCGGCTTTATCGACACGGACATGACCCGAGCGCTCACGGACGCGCAGCGCGCTGCGTTGCTGCAGCAAATTCCCCTGGGGCGCCTCGGAAATCCCGAAGACGTGGCCGCCGTGGTGGCGTTTCTCGCTTCACCGCAGGCCGCGTATATCACGGGCGCGACCCTTCACGTCAACGGCGGCATGTACATGAGCTGACGGGCGTGACAAGATTGGCTTGCCGGGAGGAAAGGCGATTCTGCTACAATGCGCACCTTCTGAATTTCGATTGCAGCAAAACAAGGGGGAAGGAGTCCGCAATGGAAAACGTTGAACAGCGCGTCAAGAAAATCGTCGCGGAACAGCTCGGCGTGAACGAAGCGGAGATCAAGAACGCATCCTCATTTGTCGACGACCTCGGCGCGGACTCGCTCGACACCGTCGAACTCGTGATGGCTCTCGAGGAGGAATTCGAGACGGAGATCCCGGATGAGGAGGCTGAAAAGATCACTACCGTGCAGCAGGCCATCGACTACGTAAACGCCCACGCCAAGAAAGCCTGATTTCTCCCACGGCCGGAGCCGATTTGAGCCGCCGTCGTGTCGTCATCACCGGATTAGGAATTGTCTGCCCGATCGGTAACACTGTTGCCGAAGCTTGGTCGAGCGTCCTTGCCGCCAAGTCCGGCGTAGGCCGCATCACCCACTTCGACGCGGGTTTGCTCTCCAGTCGGATCGCAGGCGAAGTAAAGAACTTCGACGTCGCCGCGTACCTGTCGCCGAAGGAGGCGCGCCGCATGGACCGTTTCATCCATCTCGGCATCGCGGCCGGGGTTCAGGCGCTGAAAGACTCCGGCCTCGAGGTCACCGAGGCCAATGCCACTCGCATCGGCGTCAATATCGGCTCGGGAATCGGCGGGCTGCCGATGATCGAAGAGACGCACAACGACGTGCTGAAGGGCGGCCCGCGCAAGATTTCGCCGTTCTTCATTCCCAGCACGATCATCAACATGATCTCCGGAAACCTGTCGATCATGCACGGCCTGAAGGGTCCGAATCTGGCGATGGTGACCGCTTGCACGACCTCCGCGCACTGCATCGGCGAATCCGGCCGTCTGATCGAATACGGTGACTGCGATGCGATGGTCGCTGGCGGCGCGGAGGCGACCATTACGCTGCTCACGGTGGGCGGTTTCGCCGCGGCGCGCGCGCTGTCGACGCGCAACGACGATCCCGCCACGGCGAGCCGTCCCTGGGACAGGGACCGTGACGGATTCGTTCTGGGAGAGGGAGCCGGAGTGGTGGTGCTCGAGGAATTCGAACACGCGAAGCGGCGCGGCGCGAAGATTTACGCAGAGCTCGCCGGGTACGGGATGAGCGGTGACGCCTACCACATGACCGCGCCACAGGAGGACGGAGAAGGAGCGGCCCGTTGCATGGAGAACGCCTTGCGCAACGCCAAACTCAATCGCGAGGACATCGACTACATCAACGCTCACGGAACCTCGACGCCTCTTGGCGACCTCGCCGAGACCATCGCGGTCAAACGCTGCTTCGGCGATCATGCGAGGAAGCTCGCCGTCAGCTCGACGAAATCCATGACCGGGCACTTGCTCGGCGCGGCCGGAGGAGTCGAGGCGATTTTTTCGGTGCTGGCGATTCGCGACCAGGTCGCGCCCCCGACCGCGAACCTGTTCCACCAGGACCCGGCTTGCGATCTCGATTATGTACCCAACGTGGCCCGGCGCATGCCGCTGCGCTCCGCCCTGTCGAACTCTTTTGGGTTCGGGGGCACCAACGGAACGCTGATTTTCAAGCGCGTTTGAAAGGGGTGAAGACGGGCGCTCATGTCGGCTGCGTCCACGCTGCAGCTCGATCTCAAGCCCTCGCTCAAGCTTGCGGGCTGGCTTCTCCTTGCTCATGTTCTTGCGCTTGCGGCCGCTTGGGTGAGCTTGGCCGGCTGGCCGCGGGTTCTGGTCGGCTTCGGCATCCTGCTCTCGTGCGCAGGGTGCCTCGCCGAGGTTCTGCAGCGCTCCTCCCGGGCAGCGGTGTCGCTGGAGCTGCGAGAGGACGGAGGGGCTTCCTGGCGGGACCGTAGGGGCCGGTGGCATGAAGGCAGTGTTCGCAGCGACCATTTTGTTTCGGCGGCACTCGTAGTCCTGGGGCTCGATCTGACGGGGCGCGGCCGCAAATGGCTGGTGCTCTTGGGCGATTCGGCCTCGCCCGAGGACTTCCGGCGCCTCCGGGTCTGGCTGCGTTGGCGCGGTGATGTCGGATCCGGAAAGACCCCGACTGGCGCCAGCACGGAATAAGCTTGCAATTGGCTGAACTATTCTTCAAGGGACCGGTCTGTCTAGCTGCAGGGTCCCTGGGTCTGCGTACGCACTGCGGTATACTGGCCGCCGCCCGTGGACAACTTAGAACAGAAGCGCAGCACCGCTTCGCCAGGGACTGCGGCGGATGGATGAGCGGGGTCTCGACCAGCTGCTGGTCGAGCAAGCCCAGCGAGGCGACAAGCATGCCTTCGAGCTGCTGGTGTCGAAATACCAGCGAAAGCTGGCGCGGTTGCTGTCCCGGTTCATCCGGGATTCGACAGAGGTCGAGGATGTCACGCAGGAAACGTTCATCAAGGCCTACCGCGCGCTGCCCTCGTTCCGGGGCGACAGCGCGTTTTACACGTGGTTATACCGGATCGGCATCAACACAGCGAAGAACTACCTGGTGGCACTGGGGCGGCGCGTCCCGACAACGACCGAGTTCGATTCTGAGGAGGCCGAGGGATTCGAGGGCGGCGAGCAACTGCGCGACATCAACACGCCGGAGAGCATGCTGATGTCCAGGGAGATCGCGAACACTGTCAACGACACCTTGAAGGAACTGCCGGAAGAGCTGCGCAACGCCATCACGCTGCGCGAGATCGAAGGCTTGAGCTACGAGGATATTGCGACCATCATGAATTGCCCGATCGGCACGGTTCGTTCGAGAATATTCCGTGCGCGCGAGGCAATCGCCGAGAAGCTGCGACCCTTGCTCGACACGCGCAAGGACCAAAGGTGGTGACCATGAAGGAAAGACTATCGGCGCTGATCGACGGCGAGCTCCAGAGCGACAGTCTTCACGCGCATCTCGGACGGCTCCGAGCGGACCCGGAATTGCGCGGCGCATGGGATACCTACCACCTGATCGGGGATACGCTCAGGGGCCAGATTAGCCCGGGGATCGCCGATCGCGTAGCCGCTCGCCTTCGCGAGGAGCCCACGGTGCTGGCTCCGCGGCCGGAAAGAAACCCCTCCAGGCGCCTCGGCTGGTACGCCATGAGCGCCGCTGCCAGCGTTGCCGCCGTGGTCTTCGTCGCGTGGACGGCTTCCACCGGCTGGCGCGCCGAGTCGCAACTCGCCGGCGGCCCGGACGCGGCCACCGCCGCGAGTCCGCCCGCCCCGATCGCTCTGGTCTCCAGCGTCGCGCCCGTCGGTATCGAGAACTACCTGCTCGCCCATCAGCCTTATTCCCACACCAGCGCCATGCAAGGAATCGCGCCCTACGGGCGCAGTGTGGCCGGCGAGCGCGGGACAGCAGGGAAATGACGCCGCCCTTCGCGTCATGCGTGTGGCTGGGGATAAGGATCCGGCTCTGTCTGCTTCCGGTATCGGCGGCGATAGCCCAGACCGAACCCTCCGCGCTGCAATGGCTTCAACGCGTCTACGCAGCCACGGAAAAGCTCAGCTACTCCGGCACGTTCGTATACCAGCAGGGCCAGCAGGTCGAGACCTCGCGCATTACCCACGTCGTCGAGGCTTCGGGGCCGCGCGAGCGGCTGGAAACCTTGGACGGGGTGCCGCGCGAGATCATCCGCACCGGCGACGAGGTGGTGTGCTACCTGCCTGCGAGCCTGACGGTGAAGATCGACAAGCAGCCCGGTCGCCGGCCCTTTCCCGCGATCCTTTCGGAGCAACTCAAGGACGTGTCGGAGAACTACACCGTCAGGAAAGGCGAGATCGAGCGCGTCGGAGGGTACAGTTGCCAGGTCCTCGCGCTGGAGCCGAAAGACCGGATGCGATATGGTCACCGCCTTTGGGCGGATCTCAGTACCGGCATGCTGCTCAAGGCGAAAACCTTCGACGAGAAGAACGAGTTGCTTGAGCAGTTCGCATTCACGCAGATCAAGATCGGCGGCCACATCGGCCGCGACCAGCTGAAGGCACGCTATTTCCGCGAAAGCCGGGACTGGCGCGTCGAGGATTCCGGCGCGAAACGCGCCAATCTGGCCGAAGCCGGATGGACGATCCGTTCCAGTCCTGCGGGTTTTCGCACGGTGACCGAGCTGATGCGGACCATGGGAGGCACGGGAGGGGTCGGCCACATCGTGCTGTCGGACGGGCTTGCAGCGATCTCTGTTTTCATCGAACCCGCGACGAGCAAGCAGCCGGCGCCGCAGCCGGGTCTGGTGCGGCAGGGGGCGACCAACGTCTACATGCGCCCGATCGGCAGCTACTGGATTACCGTGGTCGGCGAAGCGCCTGCAGAGAGCGTAAAATACATCGCCAACGCGGTCGAATACCGTAAGTAAAGCCCGGCGACCTCCATTGAACCAGTCCGGTTCCTGGTAGCAGGGATTGCGTCGCGGTTCCTGCCCGCTCGATTCCGAGGACCCTCTTGATGCCGAGAGTACTGCTTGTTTGTCTGCTGCTCGGGTTGCCCTCTGCGCTGGTCGCGCAGGGTCGCGAGCTGCCCGATTTCACCGACCTCGCCGAGAGGCAAGGCCCCACCGTCGTCAATATCAGCACCACCCAGGTGCGCGAACGCCGTGCTTCCCCTCAAGTCCCGAATCTCGAGGAAGACGATCCGCTCTACGATTTCTTCCGGCGCTTCATCCCGCGCCCTCCGGGGCCCGGGGGACAAGGCCCGCGCGATTTCGAGAGCCGCTCGCTCGGCTCGGGCTTCATCATCAGCAGCGACGGCTACGTTCTCACCAACGCGCACGTCGTCGATTCCGCGGACGAGATCACGGTTCGCCTGAACGACAAGCGCGAATTCAAGGCTCGCGCGATCGGCGCGGACAGACGCACCGATCTCGCGCTGATCAAGATCGACGCGACCGGGCTGCCGGCCGTACGGATGGGCGATCCGAACCGCCTCAAGGTCGGCGAATGGGTCGTCGCGATCGGCTCTCCGTTCGGTTTCGACAGCACCGTCACCGCGGGCATTGTCAGCGCCAAGGGCCGCAGCCTGCCGCAGGAGAACTTCGTGCCCTTCATTCAGACCGACGTCGCGATCAACCCGGGGAATTCCGGCGGGCCGCTGTTCAATATGCGCGGCGAAGTCGTGGGAATCAACTCGCAAATCTACAGCCGCACCGGCGGCTTTATGGGGCTTTCCTTCGCGATCCCGATCGACGTGGCGATGGAGGTGCAGAGCCAGCTGCGCCAGTTCGGCCGCGTCAGTCGCGGACGAATCGGCGTCGTGATCCAGGAGGTTTCGAAGGAACTCGCCGAGTCGTTCGGTCTGCCCAGGCCCGCGGGTGCGCTTGTCAATGCCGTCGAAAAAGGCGGCCCCGCCGAGAAGGCGGGGGTGGAAACAGGCGACATCATCCTCAGGTTCGACGGCAAGTCTGTATCGAGCTCGAACGAGTTGCCGCGGATCGTCGGCAACACCAAGCCCGGGATCAGGGCGCCGATCGAGCTGTGGCGCAAGGGCGCGACCCGGGAGATCACCGTCACCGTGGGTGAACTGCCCGAGGATCGAGTCGCAAGCCGCAGCGAGCGCCGTGGAAAGCCGCCGGAGCAGGCAGCCAATCGCCTTGGTTTCGTGGTCGTCGATCTTACCGCGGAGCAAAAGCGCGACCTGAAGCTGGGAGGCGGCGTGATCGTCGAAGAGGTCCGCAACAATCGCCGCGCGGACGTGCGCGCGGGCGACGTGATCACGGCGGTGACCAGCAAAGGCCAGACCACCGCAGTGAGATCCACGGAGCAGTTCAACAAGCTCCTCGGACAGCTCGAGCGCAACACCACTCTGACGCTCCACGTACGGCGCGGCGAGAGCAATCTGTTCGTAACCGTCAAGGGCGAAGGTGCGCCCGGTTAGCGCACCCTGCGTATCTCACTTAGACGCGCTAAAATTCAAAGCCTTGGAACCGGGAAACAAGGGTGCTGAACGGCACCCTTTTTTGTAGGCCGATGCAGCACATCCGCAATTTTTCGATCATCGCCCATATCGATCATGGCAAATCGACGCTTGCGGACCGTTTCATCCAGCGCTGCGGCGGATTGTCAGAGCGCGAAATGTCGGAGCAGGTCCTCGATTCGATGGACTTGGAGCGTGAGCGCGGCATCACCATCAAGGCGCAGACCGCAGCGCTGCAATACACTTCGCGCGACGGAAAGACCTACAACTTGAATCTTATCGATACTCCCGGGCATGTCGATTTCTCGTATGAGGTGTCGCGCTCGCTTGCCGCGTGCGAAGGGGCGCTGCTGGTGGTGGACGCAAGCCAGGGCGTGGAGGCGCAGACCGTCGCCAATTGCTACACCGCCATCGAACAGGGCGTCGAGGTCGTGCCGGTGCTCAACAAGATCGACCTGCCCTCGGCCAATCCGGAGCGCGCCATCCAGGAAATCGAGGACGTCATCGGCATCAAGGCAAGCGATGCGTTGCTCGTGAGCGCCAAGACCGGCGAGGGGGTGGAGGAAGTTCTCGAAGCGGTGATCCATCGAATGCCGCCCCCCAAGGGGGACACCGATGCGCCGCTGAAGGCATTGATCATCGATTCGTGGTTCGACAATTACGTCGGCGTGATCATGCTGGTGCGCCTGGTGGACGGAATCATCCGGCCAAAGGACAAGCTGCTGTTGATGTCCACGCAAGCGGTGCATCTGTGCGAGCACGTCGGCGTGTTCACGCCCAAGTCGCAAGGGCGCGAGCAGCTTTCGGCAGGAGAAGTGGGATTCGTCACCGCCGGAGTGAGGGAGCTCCAGCACGCGCGCGTCGGCGACACCATTACCCTCGTAAATCGTCCCGCGGCCGTGCCGCTGCCGGGCTTCAAAGAGATCAAGCCGCAGGTGTTCGCCGGGCTCTACCCGGTCGAGGCGAGCGAGTACGAGGCGCTGCGCGACGCGTTGGAGAAGCTGAAGCTCAACGATGCATCGCTGCACTACGAGCCGGAGACCTCCCAGGCGCTCGGCTTCGGGTTCCGCTGCGGGTTTCTGGGCCTGCTGCACATGGATATCGTGCAGGAACGCCTCGAGCGCGAGTACGACATGGCGCTCGTGACTACCGCTCCCACCGTCGTTTACGAGATTCAGCTGCGCGACGGCACGGTCGCGCGCATCGAGAACCCGGCGAAAATGCCGGACCCCTCGAAAATCGAAGAGATTCGCGAACCGATCATCGAGACGATCATTTTCGTGCCGCAGGAGTACGTCGGAGCGATCATGACCCTGTGCACGCAAAAGCGCGGAGTGCAGAAGAACATGCAATATCACGGGCGCCAGGTGATGCTGACCTACGAGATGCCTCTCAACGAGGTGGTTATGGATTTTTTCGACAAACTCAAATCCGCGAGCCGCGGCTATGCCTCGCTCGACTACGAATTCAAGGAGTACCGTGCCGCCGACATGGTGAAGCTCGATATCCTCATCAACGGAGAGCGTGTCGACGCCTTGTCCCTCATGGTGCACCGGGAAAATGCGACCTATCGCGGCCGCGATCTGGTTTCGAGAATGCGCGAACTGATCCCGCGGCAGATGTTCGACGTGGCCGTGCAGGCGGCGATAGGCTCGCACGTCATTGCGCGCGAGACCGTCAAGGCCCTGCGCAAGAACGTGCTGGCGAAGTGCTACGGCGGCGACGTGAGCCGCAAGAGAAAATTGCTGGAAAAACAGAAGGCGGGAAAGAAGCGTATGAAACAGGTGGGCACGGTGGAAATACCCCAGGAGGCGTTTCTAGCCATACTGCAGGTTGAGAGCAAATGAATTTCGCGCTGATACTCTTTGTCCTGCTGGCCATTACGGGGGCGTTTGCGCTGGTCGACGCAGTCTATTTCTCCAAGCAGCGCCGCAAGGACGACAAGGAACCCTGGTGGATCGAATATCCGAAGAGTTTCTTCCCGGTCATTCTCATCGTTTTCCTGCTGCGCTCGTTCCTGGTGGAGCCCTTCAAGATTCCCTCGGGCTCGATGGTGCCGACGCTGGTGGTCGGGGATTTCATTCTGGTCAACAAGTTCGCCTACGGCATCCGGATCCCGCTCATCAACAAGAAGATCGTCAATGTCGGGGAGCCGCAGCGCGGCGACGTGATGGTTTTCCGCTATCCGGAGGATCCGTCGCTCGATTACATCAAGCGCGTGGTCGGGGTTCCCGGCGACAAGATCGTCTACGAGAACAAGAGACTCCTCGTCAACGGCGTCGCGCAGCCTCGCAAACAGATTTCCGACTACCTGAATCGCGAGCGGATCCACTACTCGACGCAGTTCGTCGAAACCTTGAACGGAGTCGAGCACGCCATTCTCCTCGAGGGCGATGCGCCTGCGGCGGTCCCCTTCACGCGACCGTTCCCGTTTCGCGAAAATTGCAACTACAATAGCGAAGGCGTGACCTGCACCGTGCCACCCGGGCACTATTTCATGATGGGCGACAACCGGGACAACTCGGCGGACAGCCGAGTGTGGGGTTTCGTACCGGACGGGAACATAGTCGGGAAGGCGTTTTTCATCTGGTTCAATTTCAGCGAGCCGCGGCGCTTCGGAACATTTCGGTGAAAGGGGGATCCATGAAGAATCAGCGAGGCATTACCCTGGTTGGAATGGTGGTGGTGTGCATCGCCATCGTCTTGGTCGCCATAGGCGGCCTGAAGATCGCCCCCGCCTACATCGAATACTTCAAGGTCAAGAAGGCGATCGTCGGCATCGCGCAGACAAACAGCAAAGGCACCGTCGGGGAGGTGCGCGAGGCGTTCAACCGACGCGCGGCGATCGACGACATCGACGTGATCGCGGGCAGGGACCTCGAAGTCACGAAGGAAGGCAACGACATCGTGATCTCGTTCGCCTATCCGAAGCGCGTCTCGCTGTTCGGCAATGTCAGCGTCGTGTTCGATTTTGCCGCGAGCAGCAATAATTAACGACGAGCCGGGATCGGGTTCCGTCGCAGGTTCGGCCCGCTCTTCGACAGGGTCCGTGGACCGGGAGCGTCTTCAGCGACATATCGGATACCGTTTTTCCAGGCCCGAGCTGCTGCTGCGGGCACTAACGCACCGCAGTCACGGCGCGCTCCACAACGAGCGCCTCGAGTTCCTGGGCGACAGCATTCTCAACTGCGTCGTTGCAGCCGAGCTGTTCGAACGCTTCGAAGAGCTTTCCGAGGGGGACCTGTCGCGGCTGCGCGCGCAGCTGGTGCGCGAGGAGACCTTGTATCAGGTGGCGCAGACGCTCGGCATGGGCGATCACCTGCAGCTGGGCGAGGGCGAGCTGAAGAGCGGCGGGTTCGCGCGGCCCTCGATTCTGGCCGATGCGTTCGAAGCTCTGATCGGTGCTGTCTTTGTCGACGGCGGTTTTTCCGCGGCCCGCGAAACCATTCGGCGCCTGTATGCGCCGCTGCTTGCCTCGCTGGATCCGAAGGCGCTCGGCAAAGACCCGAAAACGCTTCTGCAGGAGCTGCTTCAGGCCAGGAAGATCGCCCTGCCTCAATACTCCGTAGTGGCAACTCACGGGGCGCCTCACAGCCAGAATTTCGAGGTCGAGTGCCTGATCCCCCAGCTCTCGGTGCGGACCACGGGAATCGGAAGCAGCCGGCGAAGCGCCGAACAGGAAGCGGCCACGCGCGCCTTCGAGCAGATCCGCCGTCGGACGGCCGTACCGTGATGGCCGAGGAGCCGTATCGCTGTGGAGCGGTCGCTCTGATCGGGCGTCCCAACGTCGGCAAGTCCACGTTGCTGAACGCATTGCTGGGACAAAAGCTCAGCATCACCTCTCACAAGCCGCAGACCACGCGGCAATCCCTTCGGGGGGTCCTCACGACCGAGACGGCGCAGTTCGTCCTCATCGACACACCAGGGTTCCAGACCCGGCACCGCGGCGCCCTCAACCGGGCGATGAACCGCGCAATTCGCGGAGCGCTCGAGGCGGTCGATATCGTGGCCCTGGTCGTCGAAGCGAAGCGCTTCGGGGCGGACGATCGCGCGCTGCTGAAACTCGCGCCTGCGGGGGTTCCGCTGTTCCTGGTCGTCAACAAGATCGACACGGCCGAAGCCGCGGATTTGCTGCCGTTTCTGGAAAAGGCCGCGAGCGAGGCAGAGTTCGAAGAAATCGTACCGGTGAGCGCAAGCCGCGGGCGGGGGCTAGCCGAGCTACTCGGGGCGCTCAAGCGCCACCTGCCGGAACAGCCGGCGATCCACCCCGGGGACGAGCTGACCGACCGCAACGAGCGTTTTCTCGCAGCGGAATTCCTGCGCGAAAAGCTGTTTCGCCTCCTGGGCGAGGAGCTTCCCTACAGCGCCGGCGTGGAGATCGAGAAATTCGAGGAGCAGGGCGGCATGCGGCGCATTCACGCCGCCATCGTGGTGGGAAAAGAGGGACACAAGGCGATCATCATCGGATCGGGCGGGAGCAAGCTGAAACAGATCGCCACCGCCGCGCGTCTGGACATGGAGACGCTGTTCGGCGGCAAGGTTTATCTTCAGGTCTGGGTCAAGGTCCGCAGCGGGTGGACCGACGACGAAGCGGCGCTGAGACGCATGGGCTATGGTTGAGCGCACCAGACAGGAAAGCCGTGAAGCCTTCATCCTGCACGGCTACCCGTATCGCGAAACGAGCCTGCTGCTCGAGGCGTTTACCCGGCCATTCGGACGGGTGTCGATGGTGGCGCGGGGAGCGCGCAGCCCGCGCTCGCCTCTGCGCGGGGTCTTGCTCGCCTTTCAGCCGCTCGCCCTGTCCTGGTTCGGCAAGGGCGAGCTGCGGACGCTCGCACGCGCCGAGTGGGTGGGCGGACAACCGCTCCTCCAGGGCGAGGCGCTCATGTGCGGGTTCTATCTCAACGAGCTCCTGCTGCGGCTGCTGCCCCGCGAAGACCCTCACGAAGCCTTGTTTTCGCGATACTGGGAAACGCTCCGGCAACTCGCGCCCCATGGCAGCTCGGCCCCTGCGCTGCGTTCCTTCGAGAGAGCTCTGCTCAAGGAGCTCGGGTACGCCATGGCGCTCGAGCGCGACAGCGCGAGCGGCCGCGCGATCGATCCGGCGAAGAGCTATGCGTACGATCCCGAGCGCGGACCGATCGAGGTCAAGGACACGGGACCGGAGCCTCGCGTGTCCGGCCGGACGCTTCTCGACATGGCGCGCGACGACTACGCCGATCCACAGACTCAGCAACAGGCGAAGGCGCTGATGCGCACGCTCATCAATCATCGACTCGATCACCAGCCGCTGAAAAGCCGCCAGATCTTCAGGGATCTGCTCGCGTTGTGAGGCGCTCATCCGTATGACTCTTCTGAGCGCGAACCTCAACAAGGTTGCGTTGCTGCGCAATACCCGCACCATCGGCATTCCAAACGTCGTCCATGCGGCGCGCATCGCGCTCGACGCCGGGGCTCACGGAATCACGGTCCATCCGCGCCCCGACGGACGGCACGTGCGCTCGCAGGACGTGCGCGAGCTCGCGGCCGTGCTGCGGGACCGGCCCGGCACCGAATTCAACATCGAAGGCAATCCGTTTCACGGCCTGCTCGAATTCGTCCGCGAGGTGCGCCCGGCGCAGTGCACGCTCGTCCCCGACGAGACCGGAGCCTTCACCTCCGACCACGGTTGGGAGCTCGGCGGGGACGGCACGCGGCTCGAGCCCGTCATTGCGGAGCTCAGGGCGCTGGGCGTGCGCGTGAGCCTCTTCATGGATCCGGTCGCGGAAGCGATGACGGCGGCGGCCGGCCTTGGCGCCCACCGGATCGAGCTGTATACAGAGCCTTATGCGCTGGCGTTCGGCACCGCGGAGCAGGAAACGGTGCTCGGGCGCTACGCGGAAGCCGCGCGCGCAGCGCAGCGCTCGGGGCTGGGCGTCAACGCCGGTCACGACCTCAATCTCGATAATTTGCCCGTCTTCCTGCGCTCGGTGCCGAAGGTGCTGGAAGTGTCCATCGGACACGCCTTGATCTCCGACGCACTGGAGCTGGGTCTCGCTGAAGCCGTGCGCCGGTATCTCGAGGCGATTCATCGAGGCGCTGCGGACCAGGGGAAGAGGACATCGTGATCCTCGGGATCGGAACCGATCTCTGCGACGTCGGCCGGATCGAGCGTGCACTGGAGCGCTTCGGCGAGCGCTTCGCCGAAAGAATACTCGTGGCTTCGGAGCTCGAGCGCTTTCGCCGCCACCGCAAGCGGGCGGCGTATCTCGCCAAGCGCTTCGCGGCGAAGGAAGCGTTTTCCAAGGCGCTCGGCACCGGGATCCGCTCCCCCGTCAACTGGCACGGCGTCTGGGTCGAGAACGAGCGCTCGGGGAAGCCCTCGCTCAAATTCTCGCGACCCCTCGCAGCGTTCCTGAAGCGGCGTGGAATCGAAAACGTCTACGTGTCACTGACGGACGAAATCGGCATGGCCTGCGCATTCGTGGTGGTCGAAGGAACCGCTCCGAGGGTCCGGAGGAAAAAGTGACGCTCGGCCCGGTGATGCTCGATGTAGCCGAGCTGCGGGTTGCGTCGGAGGAGAAGGAGATCCTGCGTCACCCTTCCGTTGGCGGCGTGATCCTGTTCGCGCGCAACTTCGAGTCCCCGCGGCAGCTCCTCGCGCTCACGACCGAGATTCGCGCTCTGCGCCGGCCCGAGCTGCTCATCGCGGTGGACCACGAAGGCGGGCGGGTGCAGCGCTTTCAGGAGGGGTTCACTCGCATCCCGCCGATGCGCCTGCTCGGGGAGCGCTGGGATGCCGACGCAGTCGAGGCCCGGACCCTCGCGGAGGCGACGGGTTATGTGGTCGCGGCGGAGCTGCGGGCGCACGGAGTCGATTTCAGTTTCGCGCCCGTGCTCGACGTGGACTTCGGCTCGAGCAGCATCATCGGGGATCGCGCCTTCTCGGACGAGCCCGCGGTGATCGCGGCGCTCGCCGGCGCGTTCGTCGCCGGATCGACGGCCGGCGGCGCGGCATCGGTCGGCAAGCACTTTCCCGGTCACGGCTACGTCAAGGCGGACTCGCACGTCGATGTCCCGGTGGATGAGCGCAGCCTCGATGAAATCGAAGCGGCCGACCTGCTGCCTTACCGCGAGCTGATCGAGCGGGGTTTGAGCGGAATCATGCCGGCTCACGTGATTTATCCGAAAGTCGACAGGCGGCCGGCCGGATTCTCTCCGGTATGGCTGAAGGACGTGCTGCGGGACCGGCTCGGCTTCGAGGGAATGATTTTCAGCGACGACCTGTCGATGGAAGGCGCGAGCGTCGCGGGCGGGGTGGTGCAGCGAGCCGAAGCCGCGCTCGCGGCGGGCTGCGACGTGATCCTGGTATGCAACGCGCCGCAAGCCGCGGCCGAGGTGCTGGATAAACTGAAAGCCCCCGCGCTCGACACCCGGCGCGCCGGGCGCATGCGCGGCAGGGGCGCGTCGACGCCCCTTGGTTCGGATGCACGCTATGCGTCGGCGGTTGCAGCGATTCGAGGTGTATCGGTTTAGAATTCCAGCGTGACGCACGACCACCATCACGGCGGGCACGATACGCGAAATGCCGGCCGGGCTTTCGCGCTGGGCATCGGCCTGAATCTCGCGTTCGTGCTGGTCGAGGCGGTATACGGCGTGCTCGCGCACTCGATGGCGCTGCTCGCCGATGCCGGGCACAACTTGAGCGACGTGCTGGCGCTGACGCTCGCGTGGGGCGCGAGCACCTTGGCGAGGCGCGGGCCCTCGGAGCGTTTTACGTACGGCCTGCGCAGCTCGTCTATCCTGGTCGCCCTGCTGAACGCGGCGCTCCTCCTCGTGGTGACCGGCGGCATCGCCTGGGAGGCGATCAATCGCCTGGCGTCTCCCGCGCCCGTCGCCGGTGAAACGGTGATCTGGGTGGCGCTGGTCGGGATCCTGATCAACGGGGCGAGCGCGATGCTGTTCGCGCGCGACCGGCGGCGCGACATCAACATGCGCGGCGCGTTCCTGCACCTTGCGGCCGATGCCGTGGTCTCGCTCGGCGTCGTCGTCGCGGGAATCGGGATCCTCTTCACCGGCTGGCTGTGGCTCGACCCGCTGACCGGGCTCGTCATCGCGGCTGCCATCGTGTGGAGCACCTGGGGCCTCCTGCGCGATTCTGTCGCTCTCGCGTTGAACGCCGTCCCCGAACACATCGACCCGCGCGTCGTGCGGACTTACCTGTCGCTGCTCGCGGGCGTCGCCGAGGTGCACGACCTGCATATCTGGGCGATGAGCACCACCGAGACCGCGCTCACCGTGCACCTCGTCATCCCCGGCGGGCATCCCGGCGACGCGTTCATGGCGCAAGTGTGCAAGGAACTGCGCGCGCGCTACCACGTGCATCACGCGACCATCCAGATCGAGACCGGTGCGCATCCGTGCGAGCTCGCGCCGGATCACGTGGTGTGATGGGTCATAGGATTGTCTTTGCGAGGAGTGGTCCAATGACATCCGAATATCGACTGAGGCTGTTCCTGCTCATCGCAATTGCCGCGACGGGGCTGTTCGGCGCTTGCGCCACCACCGCGCCGTATCGAACCATCGCCGATCTCCAGCCGACCAACGACCTGCCCAATCCGTACCAATCCATCGCGCCGTGGGGAAAGCTTCCGGACGAAAGGAAGTGGGGAGCGCTGAACGGGGTCGCGATCGACAACGACGGGGAATCGGTCTGGGTGGCTGACCGGTGCGGCGCGAATCCCGACGTTCCGCCCGGAGTCTCGCCGTTCACGTACGACAGTTGCGCGGGTTCGTCGGTGCCGGCGGTGCTCAAGTTCGATTCGTCCGGTAATCTCCTGAAATCCTTCGGCGCCGGCATGTTCGTCTTCCCGCACAAGATGTACGTGGACCGGGACGGCAACGTGTGGGTGGTCGACATGCGGGGCGCGAACGAGCGCGAGCTGAAGAAGAGCCCGGAAGCAAGTGGGAGGGGTCACACAGTCGTGAAATTCAGTCCGGAGGGAAAGGTGCTGCTCACCCTCGGGCGCGCCGGGGTCGCAGGAAACCCGCCGGACGCCCTGACCGAGCCGTGCAGCGTGGTCGTGGCGGCGAACGGCGATATCTTCATCACCGAGGGCCATTCGGGGCAGGGCGAGAAAGCGACTCCGGATACCGTCGGACGCATCTCCAGGTTTACCAAGGACGGAAAGTTCATCAAGTCCTTCGGCAAATGGGGTTCCGGGCCGGTGGAATTCCGCACCCCCCACGACATCGCGATGGATTCAGAGGGGCGGCTCTTCGTCGCGGACCGCGGAAACATGCGCATTCAGATCCTCGACCAGGACGGAGCGTTCATCGCGGAATGGAAGCAGTTCGGCCGGCCGAGCGGCGTCTACTTACGCAACGACATGATCTACGTGGCCGACTCCGAATCGAACGGTGTTGCGCCTCACCCGGGTTGGAAGAGAGGGATCCGGATCGGAAGCCTGAAAGACGGTAAGGTTTTGTACCGCATTCCCGATCCGCTCGAGATGAAGGGGACCAGCGCGGCGGAGGGCGTCGCGGTGGATGCGAAAGGCAACGTCTACGGCGGGGAAGTCGGCCCTAGGCAACTGGTGAAGCACATGAAAGGAGAGTCGCGATGAAACCCAATCCCGCCGTTTGGTTCGAAATCTATGTGCAGGACCTCGCTCGCGCGAAGAAATTCTATCTCCCTGGTCATCGACACCGAGGGAAACATGTTCGGCCTGCGCTCGATGAAATGAACCACCCCGTCGCCTGCGGCGACTCCCCTCCTTAAGAAAGGAGGGGACA
>Ga0179596_10000212_pt1 | contig 31041 bp, 24 predicted proteins | sample CZODoug1_1_08_16_FD_155494 | JGI IMG/M metagenome (GOLD analysis project Ga0179596, IMG submission 155494) | Vadose zone soil fungal communities from Angelo Coast Range Reserve, California, USA - CZODoug1_1_08_16fungal (Illumina Assembly) | ecosystem: Environmental > Terrestrial > Soil > Vadose...
TCACCTACTACCGAACGTGTATTATCACGTCACCACGGCATACGACATCCTGAGGCATTCGGGAATGGAACTCGGCAAGCGGGACTATCTCGGCAACATCTGATCCACCGCCCGCCGGCATGCGCTAGTTCCACGACGACCGCTAGTTCCGAGACGGCGGCGGCACGCTCGCCGCCTTCACGCTTCCCGCCTCGACCAGCACCATGCTGGCGGGATCGAGGTGCGTCTTGATGGCATTGTTGACCTGAACGCGCGTCAGCGCCTTGACGGCTTCCGGATAGCCATCCAACCAGGTCAGATCGTAACCGCGCTGATTCGACGTGACGATGGTATTCGCCAGCCCGCCGGTGGTGGACAGACCCACGAAGTAGCCTCCGATCATGCCTTGCTTGCGGTCCGCGAGTTCGCTGTCCGTAACCCCTTCGGACCACCATTTCTGAAGTTCGCGTCGCGTCGACGCAATGCCCTTGTCGAGAAGCGCGGGCGCGAAGCTGGCCGAAATGTCCCACGCACCGTCCGCGACGCTGTCCTCCGCGACGCCGGCACCGATGTTGTACGTCAGCCCTTCCTTATCGCGCACCGTTCCCATCAAGCGCCCGGTAAAGCCATGTCCCAGGATGGCCGTGCCCACACGCAGGGCCAGCGCGTCGGGATCTTTATAGCGGAGTCCCGTGGCCTGTCCGAGAATCATGGATACGCTGGGCTTGTCGTTCAAGGGTACGGCAACGTCCTGCGGTCCGGACGCGGCCGCGGGCTGCGCGGGGCGGATGTAGTCATGGCCGCCGGACCAACCGGAGAACACCTTGGTGACTTCCGCTTGCGCGCCCTCCGCGGATACGTCGCCCACCAACACCAGCGTCATGTGGGCCGGACCGTAGTACTTGGCATGAAACGCCTTGAGATCATCGAGAGTGGCCGACTTTGCGGCGGCAATGTACTCGGCGATGGTATGGGGGCGGTTGGGGTGGCCGGCGGGAAACACCGTGCGTCCGAATGCCTCGTGAGCGCGTCCCTCGGTATTCTGCAACGACGCCTCCAGAGACCCGATGAACTGCTGCTTCGCTTTGGCGAACTCCTGACTTTGGAGCGCGGGAGTCCGCAGATCCGCGGCGATCAACCTCATGACCAGAGGCAAATCCTTTTTCAGGCACTTGGCGCGAATTTCCAAGCTCTGGACCCCCACAGCGAACGCTATTTCGGCGCCGACGTTGTCGAGCTGATCGGCGATTGCAAATTTGTCGAGCGCCTTGGTGCCACGGTCGAGCATCATTCCGGCCAGCGTGGGAATCGCAATGTTGCCGGGTTCGGCCATGGCGTCGCCGGCGGGCAAAACCCCGAGAATCACCACGACGTCTTTCACGCCGGTGGGGTACGTGACCACATCGATCGACGCCGCTTGAGCACGATGACTCTGCTCGGCCATATTCGCGCCCGCGCCCGTGCTCACGCAAAGCAATAGCGGAAATATCCAGCCTTTGAGGACGTTGTGTCTAATCACGAGCCTTTCTCCGCTCCGGGATGTGTGGGCACGAACCAACCCGTCGTGCTTTGGTCTTCGTTGAGATATTGCTTGGCGACACGCTGCACGTCGGCGGGAGTGACTTGCATGACTTTCTGCGGAAACTCGACATACAGCGTCCAATCGCCGACGCCAATCCATTCATTGAGTTCGCTGGCCACCGCGGCGGTGCCGTCGCGCTTGTAGGCATCGGCGGCGATGAATTGCTGCTTGACGCGCGCGATCTCGGCCGGCGTTACGCCATCGGACTTGATCTTCTCGATTTCCTCGAGGAGCGCTTCCTCGACCTGCTCGTGAGTGGATCCGGGCGCGAGCGACGCGTACATCGAGTGCAGGGATAGATCCCGGTGCAGATCCGTGCCCGCACCGGCATTCAAGGCCAAGCCCTTGTCCACCAGCGCGCGGTACAGGCGAGCGTTCTTGCCGGAACTCAAGATGGCGTCGAGCATCTCCAGCGCCGGTTGGTCCGCATCGCGGCCATTCGGCACTTTGTGCGCGACCACCACGGTACCCAGCTCGCCGGGTCGTTTGACCAGGACGCGGCGCGGACCGCTCTGCTCCGGTTCCTCGGTGTAGATCGCCGGAATGGGCTGCGGCGAGGCGGTATACACGCCGTAATACTTCTTGATCAAAGCCAGGGTGGCCGCCGGGTCGATATCGCCGACCACCGTCACCGTGGCGTTGTTCGGCCAGTAAAAAGTGTCGTAGAACTCGTGCAGCTTCGCGATGGGCACATGCTCGATATCGCTCTTCCAGCCGATGGTGGGATGGTGGTACGGCAACGCCTCGTACGCGGCCGCGGTGACCTCCTCGACCAGCACGCTGTCCGGATCGTTTTTGCCGCGCTCGTACTCGTTGCGCACGACGGTCATTTCCGACTGCCGATCCGCTTCGCGCAACCACAAGTGGCGCATCCGATCCGCTTCGATGGCGATGTAGCCTTCCAAACTCTCGCGGCCGACGGTGGCGAAATAATTGGTGCGATCCACCGCGGTACTCGCATTGAACTGACCGCCCACCCGCTCGAGAAACTGTTTGACGCTATTGCCCTTGGGATCGTTGAAGTGCTCGCTGCCTTTGAACATCAAGTGCTCGAGAATATGCGTCGCTCCAGTGGTCCCGGTGACCTCGTTGCGCGATCCCACCCGGTAGGTCACTTGAAAAGTCACCACCGGCGCCGAATGGTCGGCCGCCAACAGCACGGTGAGCCCATTGCTGTCGAGATGGTACTCGTCGATTCCACCGAGCGATTTGACGAAGCTGACTCCCCCCACCGCCACCGGAGCGGAAGGCGTCGTCATCGTCGCCCCGCGGGCGTTGGGGAAAGGCACGCTGACGAGCAACGACGCCAGCGCGCATGCCAACGCAGCGACTCGCCTCCTGGGCGCTCCGACTTTGTGACTCATGTGACTCCTCATGCAACGGGCCAGCTTGGCGCCGGCGATTCTAGCCTACCCGGAGGTAAAATAAGCGGCCGTTATGGGCGGCGGAAGGTGGGATCAAACAGGGACCGATCGCACTTCATCGGCCCAAACCGTGAATTTCGACAGCATATTCGGGCCGAACGTCATGCTGATGGCAACGTCGGCGGCATCGCGCCCGCGCGCGATCAAGACTCGGCCGATGCGCCGTTGGTTGTTGCGCGGATCGAAGGTGTGCCACGCCCCCCCGAGGTAGGCCTCGAACCATCCGGCGAAATCCATGGGCGCGTCCATCGGCGGCACGCCAATGTCGCCCAGATATCCGGTGCAATAACGCGCGGGAATGTTGAGCGCTCGGCATAGCGCAATGGCTAGATGCGCGTAGTCGCGGCACACGCCCTGTTTTTCGTTGAAGGCTTCCCACGCGGTTTTGGTCGGTCGCGCGGTTTGATAATCGAACGCTATCAGGCCGTGAACATAATCGACGATGGCCTGCACCCGGTTCCATCCCGGCATCATGCTGCCGAACAGCCCCCACGCGGTGGGGGCGAGAAGTTCGGTTTCGCAATATCGGCTGGGCAACAAGTACACCAACGTCTCATCCGGCAAGGTCTGGACGGTGTGTTCGAACGCGAGGAGGAAAGTGGGTTCCGCCAGCCCGCTATCCTTGACCAAGCCGTCCGCCGTGATACGGAACGGACCCTGCGGCGCGACGATACGGGTACACCAATTACCGAAGCTGTCCCGGTACATGGAAAGCGGTACCGCGGGGTCGGTAACCAGGGTGTCGGAGCGCACCAGATCCTGGCTGCGGCTGTAGTGCACGTTCAAATTGAGGATAATCGGCGTGGCTTGAGCGAACTCGTAGATCAACTCATAGCCTACCTTGATCAGCATTGCTCACCGCCCCGAATCGCATGTTGAAAAGTAATGTGACACGCGGCCACTGTGACACATATGGATGCGTCACAGCAGCGTTTGTAGGGTAGCTCCTACAGGGGGTCCCCGTAACGCAGCATGAAACGTGATCGACTCGGGCGTACTATAACCCGTGCTTTCCCGCGCCTCTCTTCGGAGTATCCCTGGTATGAGCGGCACATGCATAGTCGTCGATGAATTGCTCAACGCGTCTGCATTCCCGCATCCCGTCACCCATCTCGCCAAACGCGAAACTCACCGCTCCTGGATCATTCTCACCGGGCAGTATGCCTACAAGATCAAGAAGGCCGTGCCGCTCGATTTCATCGACACCACATTGCTGGAGAGCCGGCTGGCGCTGTGCGAGAAAGAGGCGAATTTGAATCGGCGGCTGGCGCCCGATCTGTACATCGGAGTTGTCGCCATTACCCGGGACGCGCACGGCTTCCACGTCGGCGGTTCGGGCGACGTCGTCGAATACGCGGTCAAGATGCGCGAATTGCACCACTCGCAGGAATTGTGTTCACTGCTCGATCACAACGACGTGGACGTCGCGGAAATCGTCGCTCTGGCACAACGTCTGGCGGAGTGCCACCAAAGCGCTGCGTCAACCAACGCGTCCCAGGATTTCACCTGTACCGAACATCTGCGTAACGCCGTACTCGGCAACCTGGGCGTGCTCTTGTCGCACTTGAATACGGTGGAGGGGCTTTCGCAACTGGGGCCGCTCATCGACTGGACCCACGATGAGTTGCACGACTTGCTGCCGGCCTTGCATTCGCGCGAACAGTTGGGATTCATCCGCGAATGCCACGGCGACCTCCATGCCCGCAATATCGTCCGTTGGCAGGGTCAACTGATGCCGTTCGATTGTTTGGCCTGCGACCCTAAATTGCGCTGGATCGACGTCATGAACGACGTGGCTTTCTTGGTCATGGACCTCGTCTCCCATGACCGGTCCGATTTGGCATACGCGTTTTTGAATCGCTATCTCGAAATCACGGGGGACTATGATGGTTTGCGCCTGCTCCCGTTCTATGCGATTTATCGCGCGCTGGTCCGGGCGATGGTTGATTGCACCACCGCCGGCACCTCGCAGGAATTGCAGACGGCGATGCACCATCGGATGTGCAGAAGAGTGGACACCGCCGCGCGCTTCATGACACGCCCGGCCCCCAAATTGTTCATCATGCACGGGCGTTCGGGATCCGGTAAGTCTTGGTTGAGCGAACGCGTGGCCGAATCCCTTGCGGCGGTTCGGATACGATCCGATGTGGAGCGCGAGCGCCTCACCGATGTCCAAGCGACGGCACCCGGATCCGACTGCACCCACCGCACGTATGCTCGCTTGCTGGAATGCGCCCGCAGTTCGCTCGAGGGCGGCATGGATAGCGTCATCGATGCGGCATTCCTCGACGCCGCGGACCGCAAGATGTTCGAGGAGTTCGCCGAGCGCCGGCGAATTGGCTATGTCATCCTATCGTGCGAAGCCGACCGCCAGAGCTTGACCCGGCGCGAGCAATCACCAGCCGCGCGCGAGCAACCACGCGCTCCTCTCGATCGAGCACGCGCCCCGCTCGACCCTCGCGACGCTGCCGCCATCGATGATCCGCTCGATACCGAGGAGCAGGCCCACGCCGTGACCGTGAATACCGACGCGCCCAACGCGGCGGCCGACGCGCTCACTGCCATCGGCCGGTATTGCGCCGGCGGCGAACTTCGAGGGCGTCGACGAGAATTAATCAACTATCTGAATTAACGCATATATATTGTGCCAATGACTGCCCCACGCGTGGCCGAAACCAAACCCTGCGTCGCGCTATTCGATCTTGACGGGACGTTGACGTGGCGGGACACGCTGCTGCCGTTCCTGTTCGGATACGCGCTGCGTAGCCCGTCCCGGATGTTGCGGCTGTGGCGTCTGCCTGGCGCCGTCGTCGGCTACTTCTCTTCGCGCTGCGACCGCGGCTTGTTGAAATCGCGCTTGATTCGCGCCGTAATGGGCGGCGAACCGCGATCGAAGATCGATGCCTGGTCGGAGGCGTTCGTTGGAACTCTGAAAAGTAGAGGCGCATTTCGACCGGCCGCGCTCGCGATGCTGGAAGCGCATCGGGCCGCCGGGCATCATCTGGTCCTGTTATCGGCGAGCCCCGACCTGTATGTACCTCGCATCGGGGAACTGCTGGGCTTCGAACGGACGCTATGCACCGAGCTCCAATGGCACAGCAGCCCGTCCGACGACCGACTGGATGGCGCGCTTCGAACGCCGAACCGCCGCGGTGAGGAGAAATCGCGCTGCCTCGCCTGGCTTCGGACACAATACACTGACATGCCGGTGGTGGCGTATGGCAACAGTGGGTCGGACCTTCCCCACCTACGGCAGGCCGACCGCGCCCTGCTGGTCAACGCACGCGCCGACACACGCCGCTCCGCCGCCGCTTCGGGCATTCCGGTCGGTAGTTGGACGTAGCCCGGCCCCCTGCAACAAATCACAGGCTAACCCGGTCTACTCCCTGAACGGATCATTTTGAGGAAACCATGCGCAAGCTTTCGCCGGACCGCGCCAAGATCGCCGCCTCGGACATAACGCCGCAGCACAAGTACGTCTCCAGGCGTGCTCTGCTCGTCGGCGGCTTAGGCGTGGCCGCCGCCCAGACCATCGGGCGCTTCGGGCGCGTCGCTTACGGGGGGGCCGCCATAGGCCCGGCGCCCGCGGCGCTCAGCTACACGCGCAATGCCGCATTGAGCGTCGCGGATGCCCCCAACTCATACAAGGACATCACCACCTACAATAACTACTACGAGTTCGGAACCGACAAATCCGATCCCGCGGAGAACGCCCAAAACTTTCGCACGCAGCCCTGGAACGTCGCGGTCGGAGGCGAGGCGGAGATCACCGGCACGTATAACCTCGAAGACATTCTCAAACCGCACCCGTTGGAGGAACGCATCTACCGAATGCGCTGCGTGGAAGCCTGGTCGATGATCGTACCCTGGGTGGGCTTTCCGCTGGGCGACCTGTTGAAGCGATTCAAGCCCACCTCGAAGGCCAAATTCGTCGAATTCAAGACCCTGTACGACCCGAAACAGATGCCGGGCGAACGCTCCGGCGTGCTCGACTGGCCCTACGTCGAGGGCTTGCGCATGGATGAGGCGATGAATCCCTTGACCCTCATGGCCGTCGGACTCTACGGCAAGGCCATGCCCAATCAGAACGGCGCGCCGCTGCGTTTGATCGTGCCGTGGAAGTACGGGTTCAAGGGTATCAAGGCCATCGTCGGTATCAAATTCACGGAACAGATGCCGCGCACGACCTGGGCGCGGTCGGGGCCGAGCGAATACGGCTTCTTCGCCAACGTGAATCCCGCCGTCGATCATCCGCGATGGAGCCAGGCGACCGAGCGTCACATCGGCGGCAGCTTGTTCGATCAGCGCAGACCCACCCTGCCCTTCAACGGTTACGCCGCCCAGGTGGCGAGCCTCTATAGCGGGATGGATCTGCGGAAATATTTCTGATGCCGGCGCGATCGACGCGGATCCCGCAATTGCCGCAAGCACTGTGGACGCGCGCGGCGCGGTGGTTGAAGCCGCTGGTATTCATCGCGTGCTTGGCTCCCGCCTTGCGCTTGGCGGCCGGCGCCTTCGGCGTTGCCGGCATCTCACTCGGTGCCGATCCCGTGGCGGTCATGCTTCACACCTGCGGCCGGTGGACCCTCAATTTCCTGATGATCACCCTGTGCATGACGCCGCTGCGCAATTTCACGCACTCGGTATTCTGGTTGCGCTTCCGCAGGATGTTCGGCCTATTCGCGTTTTTCTATGTGCTGCTGCATTTTTCGGTGTACTTACTGCTCGACCAGGCCGGCAAACTCGGCGCGCTATGGCAGGACATCGTCAAACGCCCTTACATCACCATCGGCATGTTGGGCTTGCTGATGCTGATTCCGTTGGCCGCAACCTCGACGGTGAAGGCGCAGCGGCGCCTTGGGCGGCGGTGGACCGCCCTGCATCGGCTGATTTACGTGATCGCCATTCTCGGTGTTTGGCACTTTTGGTGGCAGGTCAAGAAGGACGTCCGCGAGCCGCTGTTGTATGTCTGCGGTCTGACGCTGTTGCTGGGCTATCGCCTTTGGAAGCAGCGCACACCGCTGCTGTCTCGCGTCAGCGCTGCACGCGTTGCAAGGACCGATGCATCTTGAGGAGCAACGTCTCCGTGGTCGGCCAGTCGATGCAGGGATCGGTAATCGAGACGCCGTATTCCAAGGTGCTCAAATCCTTCGGGATGGGTTGGTTCCCCCCCCTCAGGTGACTCTCGAGCATGAGACCCACGATGGATCGGTTGCCGTCGGCAATCTGCGCCACACAGTTCTCGGCCACCATCGGCTGCAGACCCGGGTCCTTGTTGGAGTTGCCGTGACTACAATCGACGACGATGGTCGGCGGCAAACTGGCGGCGGTAAGTTCCCGTTCCGCCACCGCGATGCTCACCGCATCGTAATTGACCCGGCCGCCGCCGCCGCGCATCACCAGGTGCGCATGCATGTTGCCGCGGGTGCGAAACACCGCGGACTGACCCTGCTGCGTGATGCCCAGAAAATGGTGCGGATGCCGCACCGACTGCAGCGCGTTGATCGAGGTCGACAGCGCACCGTCGGTGCCGTTCTTGAAGCCCACCGGGGTGGACAGGCCGCTGGCCATTTCCCGATGGGTCTGGGATTCCGTCGTCCGCGCGCCGATGGCAGTCCAGGTGATGAGCTCGGACAAGTACTGCGGCATGATGGGGTCGAGGGCCTCGGTACCCGCCGGCAGCCCGAGTTCGGCGATATGCAGTAACAGCTCCCGGGCGATGGTAATGCCTTTCTCGATGTGGAAGGAATCGTCCATATCCGGGTCGTTTATCAACCCTTTCCAGCCAACGGTGGTGCGCGGCTTCTCGAAATACACGCGCATGATGAGCAACATGGTCGAATCGATTTGAGCCGCCAGCTCCTGGAGACGACCCGCGTACTCGCGCGCTGCGACCACGTCGTGAATCGAACACGGACCCACCACCACGAACAATCGGGGGTCGGTGCGCTCCAAAATGGCGCGCACGGCTTGGCGCGATTTAATAACCGTGTCGGCCGCACGCGCGGTCAGCGGCATGCGGCGCTTCACCTCTTCGGGTGTCGCCAACAAGTCGCTCGAAACGACGTTTACGTTTTGTAGTTGATCCAGGATATTCGCCACTGATGCCTACATGGACGTTCTGATGGTCCACAGTTCCGGAAAAAATTTGAGCTCGAGCGCCTTGGTCAAATACGACACGCCGGCCGTACCGCCGGTGCCGCGCTTGTACCCGATGATGCGTTCCACCGTCTTGACGTGCGCGAAACGCCATAGCTGGAACTTGTAGTCGAGGTCGACCAGGCGCTCCGCCAGGCCGTACAGATCCCAATCCTTCACCGAGTTGTGATACACGCTGAGCCAAGCTGCCGCGACCTGCTTGCTGGCCTGGTAGGGCTGGGTGAAATCGCGGTCGATGGCCTCCGCCGGTATATCGAGACCGCGGCGGCTCAATAGGCGCAGCACCTCATCATACAGGCTGGGCGCGCGCAACGCGCGTTCCAGCAATTCGTAGGACGCCGGATCGCCGCGGAAAACCTTGATGAGGTCGGCGTTCTTGTTGCCGATCAAGAACTCGAGCATGCGGTACTGGGGCGACTGGAATCCGGACGAACGGCCGAGCGTGTTCCGGAACGCGGAATAGTCGGACGGGGTGATGGTCGCCAGCACGTCCCAGGACTGCTGCAGCTGGTGCTGAATGGTCGAAACTCGCGCGAGCATCTTGAATGTGGGACCTAAATCGTCGCGCCGTACGCAGTCGATGGTCGAATTCAACTCGTGCAAGCACAACTTCATCCACAGTTCGGAAACCTGATGAATCACGATGAATAGCATCTCATCGTGGTGATATGACAAGGGACGTTGAGAGTCGAGCAGCTTATCCAGGTTGAGGTATTGCGAATAGCTCAAGGATTCTGTCAAGTCCCAATGGACTTCTTCGTCGCTCAAATCCACGAACGGCTTGACCTGCGGAGTGGAATCTTCCACGCGCGCTAGCTCTTGAAGACCCAGGCCGGCACAGTACGCCAGCCTGCGAGAAGTTCACGGTCCAGTCCGCGGTACTCGGGCTCCAGCCGCTCCACCAAGCGCCAGAAACTGGCCGAGTGATTCATGTGTACGGTGTGAGCCAGCTCATGAACGAACAGATAGCGGACCACCTCGGGACGAAGAAAAACCAAGGAGCAATTCAAGCTCACGGTGCCGCGAGTGGAACAGCTTCCCCACCGGGTGCGCTGACAACGGATGGCCACCCGGGCCACGGAATAATTCAAATCGTTCGCCAGCCGTATCAACCGCGGAGCCAGGCGCTCGCCGGCCGCGTGCTTGAGCCAACCCTGTAACAGATGGCGGGCGCCGCCTTCATCGGGGGCGTGGAGCACCAGCCGGTCGCCCCGCTGCGTCAGGCTGCGTTTCGCCGCGCCGTGCCATTCCACGTCGAATCGTTCATTGGTGAAGGCAAACTCTACCGCCTGGGGCACCAGCGTCTCTGCTTCGGCGCAGCACTGCATGGCCGCCACCTTCCGATCGATCCAGGGAGTGAAGCGCTGCACGAAATCGCGCACGGTCTTGGGCGTGACGCCCACGGGCACGACGATCTCCACCCGTCCACCCACGTGAACGCGTGCGGTCAGCCGTCGCGCGCGAGGACTTACCCGAACGGCGAATGGGTCGTTGGAGCTGCGAGTCTCGAACAACGATAGCTGCGTGCCCTGTGCGTTCATCGCGCTGAATGATACCAGGTTCGAGGTCCGCAGCGCCGCCGCGCGTTACATCGTGCTCAGCGCCGAACCAAACTTGCCAGCTGCCGCTGGGCCGCCTTGAAATCGGGCGCCACGATCAATGACTTTTCAATCCAGTTGCGTGCGCCGAGCACATCGCCCCGCAACTGCAGCTGTCGGCCCAATTGCAGATACGCCTCGGCATGGCCCCATCCCGGCACGTCGATGCGGGTGGCGGACGATTGCTCGAAGAGCTGCGCCGCGAGCTGCAGTTGCGCAAACGCCTGGCTGTAGTCGGCGGAGTCCGGTTTGGCCCGGGCGAGCGCGTCGACTGCCGTCAGAAACGCCGTGCGCGGATTGCGCGGCTCGATCTTGCGTGCGGCGCTCAAACGGTCGGCCGCGCGCGAACGCAAGAGCACAGCCTCCAATTTCTTGAACGCGGCAAGATTCGTATAGCAGGCCGACTGCAAATTCAAGGCTTCCACCGAATGGGCATCTTGCTCCAAAACCCGCTTGAGCTGGTCGATGCATTCGGTGAACGCCGACTCGGCGTCGTGCGGCTGACGCTCGGCCGCCAGCAGGCCGAAGCGGTACTCGGCGTGCGCCAGATGATAGCTGAGCACGCTATCGGCTCCGGCTTGCACCTCGGTGCTCAAGGTTTGAATCAGATATCCCAGCAGATTGGTATCTTCGGAATGATACGCATAGAGGATTTGCGCTTGAAGATCGCCGCCCTGTTGCGCGCCGGCCGATAACGCAGCGGCGCAAAGCGGCAGCAGCAAGAGACTTCTGAAGCGCAAGGCGAATCGCCACATATAATGATGAAGATACACCCTAGGTAACGCTGTGCACATGGAACTGATCGATATCGGCTCGAATCTGACTCATGAAAGCTTCTCCGATGATCGCGCGGAAGTCATCGCGCGTGCCGTCGAGGCGGGCGTGACCCGGCAAGTGGTGACCGGCGCGGATCTCGGCAGCTCGAGCGCAGCGGCCGCCATCGCCGCCGCCTACCCGTCCCGCCTTTGGAGCACGGCCGGGGTACACCCCCACCACGCCACGAGCTTCGATCCTGCGCGGCATGACGAATTGCTCGAATTGTTGACGCGACCCCAAGTCGTCGCCGTCGGCGAATGCGGCCTGGACTATTTCCGCAATTTCTCGCCGCCCGCCGCGCAGCGAGCCGCGTTCATCGCGCAATTGGAAATCGCCGTGACCACCCGCAAACCCGTGTTCCTTCATCAGCGCGACGCCCATGACGATTTCAAGGCCATACTCCAGGACTTTCGCGCCAGCCTCGTCGGCGGCGTTGCTCATTGTTTCACCGGCCATTCGGGCGAGCTCGAGGACTACTTGGCACTGAGTCTATCCATCGGCGTTACGGGATGGGTTTGCGACGAACGGCGCGGCGCGCACTTGAGAGAGGCCGTGCCGCACATTCCGGCCGACCGCTTGATGATCGAGACCGACGCGCCCTATCTTCTGCCCCGCGATCTTGATCCGAAACCCAAGTCACGGCGCAACGAGCCGGCCTACCTGGTGCACATCGCACGCACCGTGGCGCGCATCAGAAATGAACCCTGGGAAACCGTGGCCGCCACGTCCACGCAAAATGCCGTGAAGTTCTTCGGCCTGACGTGAGCCCAGGTTCCCTGCTCGCGCAGCGAGCACCTAAAGGTCGGGGTGGCTTCATTGCACTGCGCAGTCCCTGCTACGCGCAAGCCCTGGGTGACCATCCATGGTCACCCGTGCGACGCATGCGTCGCACCCCCGTAGATTACTCGGCGCTGGCGCGCCTCGCCCCTTGTGGGGCCGCCGCGTTCGCGGCGTTCAAATCGGCCGGACGGCCGATTTAGTACTCGGTGCTTGCACACCTCGCCCTTCGGGCCGCCGCGTTCGCGGCGTTCAAATCGGCCGGACGGCCGATTTAGTCAGGCGCGCAGCGCTACAGATTAGTGAACATATGCGGACTGGGCCGCAACTGCGCGATCAACCGGTTCCAGGCGTCGGTGTAAGCCGTGAATTCGCCGATGGTCGGGTGACTCCGGTCGACGGCCGGAAACTCCACTTCGATGCCGTCCAGCATGATGACGTATTTTGGCTTGCCCTTGGTGAACCTGCCGAGATTGGAGAAGAGCAAGCGCCCCTCCACGGGCACGTCGCCCACCAGCGCCTTGACGGCTGCGATGCGGTCGTAGAGCGCCGGCTGCGGGTTGTCGAAAGTGAAGCGCCGGCCGCGGCCCATCACCGTCCAGTCGCTCATTTGGTCGCCGCCAAAGATCAGACCGGCGACCCGCCGCGTGTCGAGCACGAGCACGCCGCGGGGCGTGAGCAGCAGATGATCGATGTGGATGAAACCGCCCATCCCATCGGGCACCAACACTTGATGCGCGGCCTGGTAACCGATGCGCTCCAGACGCGCCAGCAGCCCCTTACGGCGGGAACGACGTTGATAAGCGCCGTAGCCCATGTAGCCGCCCGTGCCCGCCACCACCAGAGCCGCCCCCGCCACCAGCCATTGCGCGTCGATATCGTTCATCCGAGCGCTGCTGCCACGGCCTGCAATGTCGGCGGCAGGTCCACGAAATGCCGCGGCAATCGTAGCAGGCGATCGAGGCTTTCCGGGATGTCGATGGTCTTGCCGATGATGGGTTCGACCACTTCGTTGAACTTCGCCGGATGTGCCGTTGCGACCACCACCCACGGATGATCGCGCCGTTCTTCCGCACTCAGGCGACTGTAGACTTCTGCCGCCGTAGCGGTGTGCGGACACCATTCGCGCCCATACTGCATGAAGTCCTCTCCGATGCGAGTTCTTATTGTATCGTCATCGACGCTCTCCGCGCGGAACTGTTCGCGTATCGAATCCACCGTCGAATAGAGCGCGCGAATCCGCTCCATGTTGCTGGGATTGCCCACATCCATCGCGGAGGCCAGCGTCGGAATGCTCGAGCGAGGTTGCCACACGCCGCCCTTCAGATAGTCGGGAACGGTGCGGTTCGCGTTGTGCGCCAGGATGATTCGGCCGATGGGAAATCCCAGCGCGCGGGCCCAGACGGCGGCGAATGCATTGCCGAGGTTGCCGGCCGGAATGATGTAGGACGGTTTCGCGCCCGTGCGCCGCTCGACGTCGAGGCTCGACGCGATGTAGTAGACCATCTGCGGAAGCAGCCGGCCGATGTTGATGCTGTTGGCCGAACTGAACCGATGCTTGGCGCTGAGTGCGGAATCGACGAAGGCCTCTTTCACCAATCGCTGGCAATCGTCGAACGTGCCGTCGATGCGCAGCGAAATCACATTGTCGCCCCAGCAGGTCAGTTGTTGTTCCTGACGCGGGCTCACCAAGCCCTTAGGGTAAAGGATCACGACCCGCACCCAGGGACGCAGGTGGAACGCCGCCGCGACGGCGCCGCCGGTGTCGCCCGAGGTTGCCACCAAAATGGTCAATGGCTGCGCTGACCCCGCTTCCAGGCGTTGCAGACTCTCGGCCAAGAAACGCGCACCGAAGTCCTTGAAGGCGGCGGTCGGTCCATGAAACAACTCGAGCGCGAACAGCCTATTTTCGCAAGGCGTCACCGGCGTCGTGGGCGCGTCGATATTCAGCGCGGCGTCGGCGATTTGCTCGAGCTGGGGCTGCAATCGATCACCGTCGAAGAACCCGCTCAGACTCGAGCTCGCAATCTCCGGCAAGCGCGTAAGGCCGGCGAACGAAGCGACATCGACGGCCGGCAACCGCGTCGGCACATAGAGGCCGCCGTCAGGCGCCAAACCCTGGCGGATCGCCTCACTCACCGTGACGTCAGGCGAGGCGCCGCGCGAACTTGCGAATCTCAAGGACGACATCAAGCCTTCACCACTCGTGCGCCGTAGTTTTCCAACGAGGAGACCCAGCAATCCGAGGCCAGACCATGAGCGGTGAACGCGGCCACCATCGCACCGCGTACCGCCTCGGCTTGCTGTATCTCGGCCCACGCGAAGATGGTCGGCCCGGCCCCGGAAATGGAGCAGCCCAGCGCGCCGGCCGACATCGCACCTCGTTGCACGTCTTTGAAACCGGGAATCAAGGAATGCCGTTGCGGCTCGATGATTACATCGTTGAATGAATCGCGAATCATGTCGAGATCGTTCGAATAGCACCCGCTGATGAAGCCCGCGAGATTGGCGGACTGCCAGATGAAATCGGAACGGCTGACGTCCGTTTTCAAAATGGCTCGCGCCTCGCGCGTGCCCAAGAACATATGCGGATGTACCAGGACGCAGCGCAGCGCGGCCGGAACGGGAATCTGTTTCACGCGCGGATGATCGATACCCACCGTCAGAACCAACCCGCCGAATAAACACGGTGCGATGTTGTCGATGTGCGCCGAGCCGCTGGCGACGATCTCGCCCTCCATGGCGAACTTGAGCAGCTGCAACCGCGGCACCGGTTCTTGCAGCAGCGCATTGGCCGCCACCACCGCCGCCACGGCGGATGCCGCCGACCCGCCCATTCCGGAGGCCAGCGGAATACCCTTGTCGATATCGATCTCAAAGCCGTAATCCAGGCGCAACGCCGCGTGCATGGCCTCGACCGCGCGCCCCGCCGTGTTGTTCTTCGTCTCGGTGGGTAAGTCGCCCGCGACCCCGGTGATGGCGCGGATCCTCACCACCGGCTCATCGATTCTACGCAGTCGCACCCGGTCGCCGACCGCCTCCACCGTGTGCCCCAATATATCGAAGCCGATGCCGACATTGGCAACGGTGGCTGGTGCGAAAGCGGTAACGTCAGTGAGCACGGCGATCCTCGGAATGTCGTTGAGTGTAGAGACGCTCGTTAGAGATGCGCGCCCAGATAGGCGGACAGGCGCAGAAGGTCCGAGAAGACGCCGCCTGCGGTCACCTCGGGCCCGGCGCCGGGCCCTTGCACGATCAGCGGATTGTCGCAGTATCGACGAGTCGCGAACCGGACCACATTGTCGGTGAGTGCGATGTTGGCGAACGCATGCTTGGCATCCAAATACGTGAGACCGACGGTGGCCTTGCCGCTCGCCTCGATGCGCCCGACGTAGCGCAGCACCTGCTGCTTTCGCACCGCATTCTCGAGCATGGCCGACATGCCGGCGTCGAACTCCGCGAGGCGCTCCATGAATTCGTCGACACTGGCATTTTCCAGCGCTTTCGGAACCAGTCCCTTCACCACCACGTCCGACATTTCCAATGTCAGGCCCATTTCGCGACCCAAGATGATGAGCTTGCGCGCCACATCCATGCCCGACAGGTCGTCGCGCGGGTCGGGTTCGGTATAGCCCTTTTGCTTGGCGGCTCGGACGATGGAGGAAAAAGACTCGCTGCCGTCGAACACGTTGAACAAATAGGCCAGCGTGCCGGAGAATATGCCCTCGATGCGGGTGATGTCATCGCCCGTTTCACGCAGGTCGCGCAGCGTCTGAATCACCGGCAAGCCGGCGCCGACGGTGGCCTCGTAGAGATAGTGCGTTCCCGCCGCTCGGCGCGCTTCCTGCAACGCCCGGTAGTAGGGCAATGGTCCGCTGTTGGCCTTTTTGTTCGGCGTCACCACATGGACTCCGCGCGCGAGCCACCCCCGATACTGTGCGGCGATGTCCGCGCTCGCGGTGCAATCGATGATCACCGTGTGCGGGATGTAATCAGCCTGACAGTGGTTCGCGAATTTTTCCAGATCCAGCGGCTCTCCCGCCGTGGCCAGCTGTTCGGTCCAGCGGCCGAGATCGATGGACGTCTCGGCCAACAACATGCGCTTCGAACCCGCGATACCCCGCACACGCAAGTCCAGGTTCAAGGCACGCAAGCGTTCCACTTGAGTGGCGAGTTGGGCCAGCAATACCCGGCCGACGGTACCCGGCCCGATGAGTCCGATGGACAAGGTGTTGGGCGATAGATAGAAGGCGGCATGGACGGCGCGCAAAGCCTTCGCTGCGCCCTTGCCATCCACGACCACGGAAATATTGCGCTCGGAGGCGCCCTGCGCGATGGCCCGCACGCTGATGGCCGCATCCCCGAGGGAGTTGAACACCTTTGCGGCAACGCCATGAGCGCCGGCCATGCCGTCGCCCACCACGGCCAGAATGCTCAATCCCAAACCGACATCGACGTGTTGAATTTGTCCATCCCGCAGCTCCGCGTCGAATGCTTTGCGCACCGCTGCCTCCGCCCTCACCGCTTGGGCCTCGGGAATCGCGAAGCAAATAGAGTGCTCGGAACTGCCCTGAGAAATCAAGATGACCGAGATGCCGGCGTCGCGCAGGGCCCCGAACAGCCGATGGGCGGTGCCAGGCACGCCGATCATTCCCGCGCCTTCCAGATTGACCAGCGCCACGGGATCGATGGTGGTGATGCCTTTGACCCTGAGCGCCGAAACCGGTCGCGCACAAATCAGCGTGCCGCGTTTTTCCGGCGCAAAGGTGTTGCGGATATAGATGGGAATGTCGCGCGCGACTGCCGGTTCCATGGTCTGAGGATGAATGACCTTGGCACCGAAGTAAGCCAGTTCCATGGCCTCGTTGTACGAGAGCTGGTCGATCACTTGGGCGTTGGGGACGAGCCGCGGATCCGCTGACAGAACCCCGTCCACGTCGGTCCAAATGATGATTTCGGTCGCATGCAGCAACGCGCCGAAAATCGATCCGGAGAAGTCGCTGCCATTGCGGCCCAAGGTGGTTTGCATACCGGTGGTTGTGGTCGCCACGAACCCGGTCACGATGAGACGCCCGCTGAATCCTTTGGGAATCAAGCGGCGGAGGTTTGCTTCGCTGGTGCTCCACTGCACCGCAGGCCCCAGCGGGCCCCACTCGACGATGACGACTTCCCGGGCATCCACCCACAGCACTTCGCCGGCGATGCGGGCGCGCTCGCGCAGGAACGGCGCGAACAGCCGCGTCGACCAGATCTCACCGTAGCCCGCGATGACGTCTCTGATGGTCTGGGGCGCTGAACGGATGAGGCGCACGGTCTGCAGCATGCCCGCGATATCCCGGGAGTCCATTGCCAGGTGCGCGCAGTACGCCGCGTGCGAGGCCGCCGACACCAGTTCCGCCGCGAGACTTGCATGTCGGGCCTCGAGCGCTTCGAGGGCGGACATGAAGTCGCCGTCGGGCCGCTCGGCCAGACTCACCAGCGCAAGCAGCGCGTCGGTAACGCCCCGACAGGCGGACAAAACCACGGCTTCGCGCGAATCGACGGCGCCTGCTTCAGGGGACGCCTCGACGATGTCGGCAACCCGCCGGAAGCACGCTGCGTCGGCGACGCTCGAGCCGCCAAATTTATGTACGATCCATTTTTCCATACTTCACACGCGCGTCACGCCCGCCGGGCGTTCGCGCCATCCCACGATTCTTAAGTTGATGAATTGCGGCTATACCGCGAGACAGGGCGGAACTTTAATCGCACCGCCGGGTGCCAGCAAGGGGGCAGGCTCCTAGCTACGGCCGGCCGCGCCGTCTGGCCGCATTCGACGCCGCGCCCGCCCCGGCCGCCGCCTTCGACCGAGTTCCCGACTTCGGCAACCCCGTATGTTGGGTCCGAAAAGGCAACGCCGTGCGGGTGCGGCCGCCGCCGGCGCCCGAAACCGACCCCACCGGTTGATAGGCGGGGATGAGATGGTGTTTTCCATTCCCGATCAGGTCGGCCCGGCCCATTCGCTTCAAGGCCTCCCGCAAGATGGGCCAATTGTCCGGGTCGTGGTATCGCAAAAAGGCCTTGTGCAGGCGGCGTACCTTGATGCCCTTGGGAATCACCACTTCCTCGCTGGTGCGAGTGATGCGCTTCAGCGGATTCTTGCCGGAGTGGTACATCGCGGTGGCGGTGGCCATGGGCGAAGGCAAGAATGCCTGCACCTGATCGGCCCGAAAACCGTTCTTCTTGAGCCACACCGCAAGGTCCAGCATGTCCTGGTCGCGCGTACCCGGGTGTGCCGCAATGAAATACGGTATGAGATATTGTTCCTTGCCCGCTTCCCGGGAATACTTGTCGAACAATTCCTTGAACTTGTAGTACGTTCCCACCCCGGGCTTCATCATCTTCGAGAGCGGCCCGTCGCCGATGGCCTCGGGCGCAATCTTCAAATAGCCGCCGGTATGATGCGTCGCCAATTCCTTGACATACTCGGGCGATTCGATCGCCAAGTCGTAACGCACACCGGAAGCGATCAAGATCTTCTTCACGCCTTTCAATGCGCGTGCACGGCGGTAGAGGCTGATGAGCGGCGCGTGATCGGTGTTCAGATTCGGGCAGATTCCGGGAAAGACGCACGACGGTCGCCGGCAGGCCGACTCGATGACGGGACTCTTGCAGTGCAATCGATACATGTTCGCGGTGGGGCCGCCCAAGTCGGAGACCACGCCCGTGAATCCCGGCGCCTTGTCGCGAATGGTCTCGATCTCACGAATCACCGAGTCCTCCGAGCGACTTTGAATGATTCGCCCTTCATGCTCCGTGATCGAACAGAAGGTGCAGCCGCCGAAGCAGCCGCGCTGAATCGAAACGGAAAAGCGGATCATGTGATAGGCGGGAATCTTGGCGTTCCCGTAGCCGGGATGCGGCAGTCGCGCATAGGGCAGTTCGTAGACCGCGTCCATCTCAGCCGTCGCCAGCGGTATCGGTGGCGGATTGAGCCACACGTCGAATGTTCCGTGACGCTGCACCAGCGCGCGGGCATTTCCCGGGTTTGACTCCAAGTGCAGGATTCGCGACGCGTGCGCATACAACACCGCGTCCTGGCTGACCTGCTCGAACGAGGGTAAGCGGATGACGCTGCGTTGGCGCTGTGCGTTCGGCACCATGCCGGAGCCGGCCGTCCGGTAGAACTTCACCACATTGGTCGCCGCGGGCGCGCTCAGCGTTGCCGTTGCCGTTCTCGCGATCGGCGCTGCCGCAGTCGCCGTTGCCGCAGTCGCCGATGCCGCGGTCGCCGATGCCGCAGTCGCCGATGCCGCGGTCGCCGTTGCTGCGTTCGCCCGTAGCGTCCGCACACGCTCGTCTTCCGCCGCGTACGGATTCAGCGGCGGAGCCAACGCACCGGGCAGGTCCAATTCCGTGGAATCGATCTCCACCCAATCGGCGGGAACGCCGCGGCGCACGAACGCCGTGCCGCGCAGATCGGTGATGTCGGCTATGGCGGAGCCCTCATGGAGACGCTGCGCGATCGCGCCGATCTGCCGCTCCGCATTGCCGAACACGAGCAGGTCCGCCTTCGAATCCACCAGCACCGAACGGCGCACCTGTTCCTGCCAGTAATCGAAATGCGCGATGCGGCGCAAACTCGCCTCGATGCCGCCGATCACGATGGGTATGGTCTTGTACGCTTCGCGGATCCGCTGCGAATAGACGATGACGCAACGATCGGGGCGTTTACCCCCCTGGCCGCCCGGGGTGTAGGCGTCGTCGCTGCGCACGCGGCGATCCGAGGTGTAGCGATTCACCATCGAATCCATGTTGCCGCCGGTGACGCCGAAGAATAGGCGCGGTGCGCCCAATGCCTCGAAATCGCGGGTACTGTGCCAATCCGGCTGCGCGATAATGCCTACCTTGAAGCCCTGCGCCTCCAAGACGCGACCGATGATGGACATGCCGAAGCTGGGATGGTCGACGTAGGCGTCGCCGGTGACGATGATGACGTCGCATTGCTGCCAGCCCAGTGCGTCCATCTCGGCGCGGGTGGTCGGCAGGAACGCCGCCGGCACAGAGCCGGCGACGCTTGCTTGATCACGGGAAAATAGCGGGTCGGCAGATTGCATCGCCGGGATTCTATACCCGCATCACCCCAAATCGACGGGAATGTAGATTTGGGCCTCTTCCCTCTGGATCAACAGTGCGATGCTGTGGCCGGCGCGCGCCACTTCGCGCTTGAGGTCCGCCACCGTCGATACCCCCGATCCGTTGACGCCCAATAGCACGTCGCCGGCCTGTAATCCTGCCGCCAGGGCGGGCCCTGTGACCTCCTCCACCACCAAGCGGCCGCGCGTATGCAGCTCCTGCTGCTCATCCGGTTTCAGCGGACGCACGGCCAGCCCCAATTTGCCGCCGCCGTCCTCACTGGAATTCTTCGCGGCCTGCGCCGGTGTGTCCTCCAGCAATACCGTCTTGATCATTACTTCAGTGGCCTTCTTGTCGTGCCAGACTCCCAACCGTGCTTCGGTGCCGGGAGTCAATTGCGAGATCACGGCGGGAAGGTCGGCCGAATGATCGATGCTGCGCCCATTGACGCTGGTGATAATGTCTCCCGGCTTCAAGCCCGCGCGCTCGCCGGGGCTCTTGGGCTCGACCGCACTGACCAAGGCGCCATGCGGGGTGGTCATTCCAAACGACTGCGACAGAGGTTGGCTCATGTCCTGCACGGCCACGCCGATCCGGCTGCGGTTGACCTTTCCGTTCTTGAGGAGCTGGTCCTTCACGCTCAGCGCGACATCGATGGGGATGGCAAACGACATGCCCATGTAGCCGCCGGTGCGGCTGTAGATCTGGGAGTTGATACCGATCACCTGGCCGTCGAGATTGAACAGCGGACCGCCGGAATTGCCCGGATTGACCGCCGCGTCGGTTTGTATGAAGGGCACGTACGAACTACCGCTGTCATCCGGCAGCGTGCGGCCGGTGGCACTGACCACCCCCGCGGTGACGCTGTTTTCGAAGCCGAACGGCGACCCGATGGCGATGGCCCACTGACCGGGCCGTATCCTGGCCGGATCGCCGAAATGAACGAACGGCAGGCCGGTGGCGGCGATCTTGATGAGCGCAACGTCGCTGCGCTTGTCCACCCCGATGACCTTCGCGGCAAATTCGCGGCGATCGGTCAGCTTGACCGTCACCTCGGACGCCTCGGCCACCACATGCGCGTTGGTGAGTACATAGCCGTCCGGGCTCACGATGAATCCCGAACCGATACCGTGGCTGGGCGGGGTGGGCCCCGGATTGGGCATCTGGTAGCGATGGAAGAACTGCGACAAGGGGTCCTCGCCCTCGCCCGACTCGCCCACGCCCGGTTTTTGCGCTTTCTCGGTCACGCTGATGTTGACCACGGCGGCACCGCTCTCGGCGACCAATCCCGAGAAATCGGGCAAACCGGTGACGCGAGCCGCCGAGGGCGCCGGAGAAGTCGGTACGGCGGCTGCAACGACGGAGGCCGCACCGAAGGCAGGTCCCGCCTCGGCGCCGGCAGCATGCCCCACATCGGCGCTCACCGCCTGTCCCCTATCGGCGCCGGTGTGCTGGTGTGCCACCACCACGATAAAGATGCCCGCCACCGCGGCAAGCGACCAAATTCTCATGCTTCCCATTGATAGTCCTTCACTTAAGTCGTTGACTTGTCCGGTCAGACCCCCAAGCTGGGGCGTTTGTTTCAATTATCCAGGTTTTGGGGCCTTAAATTCCGCCCTTTGGTGCTTCACCGGGGATGGCGCACGGGACCCCGGCGAACTACACGCCATTGTGGTCGAATTGCGCGCCATTGCGGGCCAATTGAACACTATTGGCCCGGATAGCCAGAAAATGTGAAATCCCCACGGGCGAGCCCGGGCACCACCGGCTAATCTCCCCCTTCGTTCAATCCTGATCAACCCTTATGGCAGACGCGACCGTTCCAGTCCTTTTGGTAGTGGGCGGCGATACCCAGCGCCTCCAGTGGCTGACCCATCACGTGACCAGTCACTGGCCGGACGCACAGGTGACCACGGTCCCCGTTGACAGCCCCGACGCTGCGGCGGTGTTCGTCCTGGAACGGGCTCCCGATGCCGTCATCCTGCTGGTCGACTTCGGCAACGAGGCATTGGCGACCACCGCCCTCGATTACTTGCAGGAGACGCTGCGAGCGCAACCGAACTTGCAGAGCATCGTGCTCGCCGAGCACGGCAACGAGGTGACCGCAGTTCGCGCCATGAAGGGCGGCGCCAAGGATTATCTGCCGCTCGCGCGGATAACCCGAGACTCGCTGCTCAAGGTGGTCACCGAGGCCATCGACAAGTCGCGTGCGGCCAGGTTGGCCGCCGAGGCCCTGCTGGCTCCGGCCAACGATGCCCCCCAGATCCGGGTGCCCGGCTACGCCATCGTGAAGGAAATTTCGACCAGCAATTTCTCCTCCGTGTTCCTCGCCCGCAGCGATCGCCTGCGGCGCAATGTCGTGCTCAAGGTCATGAACCGCGGCGCCTCCCCGCGCGAGAAAGATGACGCCGAGCGCTTCCAACGGGAGTACGAAATCATCTCCAGCATTGCGCATCGTGCCATCGCCGAGATTTACGACTTCGGGGCGCTGCCGGATCACCAATATCTCGCGATGGAATATATCCCCTGCGGCGACCTACGCGATCGCCTGCGAAATCCGCTCTCCATCGACGAAAGCCTGTACTACCTACGCAGCATCGCCGAAGCACTGCGGGTCATTCATGTGTTCGGAATCTTGCATCGTGACCTGAAGCCCGCCAACGTGATGTTGCGCGAGGACAATGCTCCCGTCCTCATCGATTTCGGCTTGGCGCGCCGCTCGCTGGAGGATTCGGGAACCACCGGCGCCGGCCAGGTTCTGGGCTCGCCTTACTACATCAGTCCGGAACAATCGCAAGGGCAGCGCGTCGACGCTCGCACCGACCTCTACAGCCTAGGCGTGATGTTCTATGAGATGCTGACCGGGCAGCGTCCCTACAGCGGTCGCAGCGCCATGGCCATTATGGCGCAGCACGCTGCCTCGCCGGTGCCCACCCTGCCGCCGAGTGTTGCGTTGCAGCAGGCATTGCTCGACCGGCTGATGGCGAAACGCCCTGAGGACCGCTACGCCTCGGCGGACGAATTGCTCGCCGACTTAGGTCCCTTGGTGGCGGTGGCCTGACGGCGATGTCGCTGTGACTCGCGTCGCATTCGGTGCGCGATGCGAATTAAGACATTTCGAGCTGTGACAGCGATCAATCACGACGCATCCAGTCTTCGGCACCCTGCGATCATGTTCATCACCATCAAGCGCCATGAACGCGAAAAACAGCAAATCATCGAGGCCAGCAACCGGCTGAGCGATGCCGTTCTCAAGCATATCGGCCAGGGTATGTTTCTGCTCGATGCCAAGGACCAGATCGTGCCGCCGGTGTCGCAATCTCTCGCGGTGCTGTTTCGGCGTCAGGATTTCTCGAATTTGACCTTCGAGAAATTGCTCGCACCCCTGGTCACCGCTAAAACGCTCACGGTGGTGCGAGGCCATATCGCCGCTTTGCTCGGCTCCGCACCGCCCGACCCCGCGGCAGCGAATCCCCTCGCCGACATCGATGTGCGTCTGACGAATTCCGACGGCACGTTCGAGACCGCGCATTACTCGTTCCAGTTCGATTCCGTCATCATTCCCAACGAACCGCGCGTCTGGCTGGTCCGCGTTACCGACATCACCGCGCAAGAACAGACCCACCGTGAACTCGAAGAGTTGCGCAGCCAGACTAAAACTCAGGGCGAGATCCTGCGCGGAGTACTGCAGATGGGCGGCGCTCGCTTTGCCGAGTTCATGCGCAAGACCGACGCGTCGATGAAGAGTATCGGTACCGTGCTCAAGAAGCCGGCGCGCGAAGCAGACGCCTTTCGTCACAAGCTGGAAGAGACGCTGCATGAAGTCGACCGCATCCGGCGCGAAGCGGCGGCGTTCAGACTCACCGCCATGGAAAGTGCGGCTCGCGTCTTCGAAGATGCATTGCAGGAACTGCGCAGCCGGAGCGCACTGAGCGGCGGCGATTTCCTGCCGCTCGCGGTCAAATTGGATCTACTGTACGACGAATTTGCGCTGGTGAAGACGCTGACCGTTGCCCAAGGGCCGGTGCGCGAGCCTGATGCAGCCACTGAAGTCCCGCGCACCACGCACGACGGCACTCAGATCATCGAGGCGCCAAAATTCATGGCCGAGGCCTTCGAAACCAAAATGCCACCCGGCCCGCACCGAACCGCTCCCGCCGGCAGCCTCGACAGCACGCTGCATGCGCTGACGGAGCACGTGGCGCATAGACACGACAAACAAGTGACACTCGAAAGCAGCGGGCTGCAGCTGATTCCGCCGCGCTATCAGGCGGCAATCAAGAACGTTGCCATCCAACTCATTCGCAATGCCGTGATGCACGGCATCGAGCCGCCAGCGGTTCGCGCGGCCGCAGGCAAATCGGTTCGCGGCACGCTGCGCCTCGAATTCAGGCTGCGAAACGACAATTTCGAGCTCCTGTTCGAGGATGACGGCTGCGGACTCGATCCGGATCAAGTCCGCGCCACCGCCATCGCCCGCGGCGTGCTGACGGCCGAAGCGTCGGCGCGCATGCGCGACCGCGAGGCCATCAAACTCATTTTCAAATCCCGCTACACGACTCTGGCGCGATCTCCTGACGACACCGCGCACGGCTCAGGCATGTCCCTGGTGCGGCGCTACGTCCATGAAGCCGGCGGTAAAGTTGCGCTCGCCAGCCTGCCGGGGCACGAAACTCGATTCAGGATTACGCTGCCCTGCGCGGCGGCCGCCGATACGCAGGTAGCGTAACGACGCGCGGGTGTACTGCCGACGCGCCCTCCGCCGGTGCAGGCGCTTGGACTACGCACGCCCCCCGCCCGGCGCAGGCGCTTTGACGATGCGCGGGTGGCCTGACCACCCACAAAACTTACGCCTTTGACGTTGAATGGTGGGTTAGCATACGGCCACGCAACAACCACAGAGGTCGACGATGAAACACGCACTGGACGACGCGGCACTCGCCACCCTCTTCCGCGAAGCGCGCTCTTATAATCGGTGGTCGACGGAGCCCGTGCCCGAAAAGACGCTACGCGCGCTGTATGACTTGGTGAAACTCGGACCCACGTCGGTCAATTGCTGTCCGGCGCGATTCGTGTTCGTGACCGGCGCTGCGGCCAAGGCGAAGCTGGTCGAGTGCGTCATGCCGGGTAACGTGGTCAAGGTGCAACAGGCTCCGGTGGTCGTCATCATCGGCATGGACGAGAAGTTCTACGAGAAAATTCCCGTGTTGTTTCCGCAAAAACCGGAGGCCGCAAACATGTTCAAGGATCCGGCCATCGGCAATGTCCATATGATGCGCAACGCCTCGCTGCAAGGCGGGTATTTTATCCTGGCGGCACGCGCACTCGGCCTGGACTGCGGCCCCATGTCCGGCTTTCATAACGATAAAGTGGACGCGGCATTTTTTGCGGACACATCGATCAAATCCAATTTTCTTTGTGCGCTGGGCACCGCAACCGACGAATTCATGTTCCCGCGAAATCCGCGTTTGGAATTCGCCGACGCGTGCAAGATCGTCTGAAATCGCGGTCGATTGGTCTGACGCCGGCTGACGCCTAAAAAAAGCGCCTCGCCGAAGTTCGAGCGCAGCCCCGCCGCTTGGACGCCTAACCGCACTTCGCGGATACGACTGTGATTGATTTTCCTTCTCTGCGGGGCAGGCGTTTCTGCGGAAACGTCTGCGAAGTTCGGCTAACCGAATACGTCTTGGACAGCGAGCTTGATGTCCGGGAAGGCTTGCGGCGTCACGGTATCCGCGCCTTCGAACTCGAGCTTCTTGGCGTATCCCTTCGCGGTGGGCTCGCCACAGGTCACGACGCGCTTGCCTTCCACGTCCACCACCCAGTACTCGGCGACACCATACCGAGCATAGAGATTCAGCTTGACGCTTTGGTCAAAGGACAGCGAGCTGTCGGACACCTCGATGAGGAGTAAGACATCCGCCGCTTCAGGAATCTTGCCGCCGTAGAAATCCGCGCGACGCTTCAACAGCATCAAGTCCGGTTGCGGCTCAGAGAACTCCCCTAAATTGACCGGCCCGCCCACGACCACGGTGGCCGAACGCGACAGCGCAAAGACGAGCAGCTCGTTGAGGCGAGCCGTGATGGCTGAATGTCGAGTTCCAATCGATGACATATTGAGCATATCTCCTTCGATCAACTCAACCCGGTCGTACTTGGTCAGCACGCCGGTTGCAACCATCTTTTGATAGCGCTCGGTGGAGATTCGCGTCCGGGTGGGTGTAAATACCGTGCTCATGGTCAGCTCCGCTAGCGGTTCGTTCAGGCAGTACAGCCGAATCATACGCCCCCAGGGAGCGCCAAAAAAAGCGCCCTCTCGAACGCCTAAAAAAGCGCCTCGCCGAAGTTCGAGCGCGGCCCCGCCGCTTGCCGGCGACTTAGGCGACTTAAAGGATGTTTTCGCGCTGGGTGTCGGTACCCATCGGGTCGTGAAGATTCGTACTGAAGGAAACCAGCACCATGACCGAGTTTCCGGTGCTGCGAAATGCATGCACCACGCCGGGCGGGATGGTCAATCGCCAGGTCTCCCCCGCCGGCACCTCCACGTCGCGAATGCCACCGGCCTCCTTGAGACGTACCAGGCACGGACCCACGACGCTGGTGGTCTCCACCGCCGTGAGATGAACGTGGTTGCCGCGCACCTCGTTGGGCTGAGTCAGCACCACATGCACGTTCTTCTGGCCGGCGAGTTCCGCATCGGTGAGCGGTTCGAACAAGACGCCGCGCGCATCGCGGTGCGTCTTTACGGGCTGGATCAGCGTAACGGATGGGGTGGGCATGTTCACCGTGAAAATTATAACGTATCGGGCGCGGCCACCGGCGGACGCGGTCAACGCCGGACGTGGCCACCGGCGGACGCGGACGGCGCGGTCGCGCCCGACTCGGTCACCGCCGGCGTGGCCACCCTCTGACGCGATCACGGCACGACGCGGTCACCGCCCGGCAACCCCGCGGTTCAACCGCGCGGGAACTTGCTCTTCGCGTGTTTCCTGCCGGCCAGCAACACCCCGACGACGAACAAGGTATCCCACCAATCCAGGGCCCCGCCTCCGCTCTTGGTGGGCGCCGTCACGGTCAGTGTGGCGGTCGCGGTATCCGCGTTCGCGCCTGCCGGCGCCGTGGTGAGCGCGCTCGCCGCCACGGTGTTGGTGTAAGTGCCCGGCGTTGCGCTTTGCACCGGCACGGTGATCGTGCAGCTGCCGTTGGCCGGTATGTTGGCGGCGCTCAAGGTGACGGTGCTGGTGGTCTTCGTCAAGGTGGCCGCGCTGCCGCCGCACGTGGTCGCGGGGGCCACCGACGTCGATGCGGAGGATGTCGCGATGCTGAGATTGGAGGGCAAGGTCTCGGTGAAACTCGATTGCGTCAGCGCAAATCCGTTGGCGTTGCTGAGTGTGATGGTGAGCGTCGAGACGACGTTCTCGCCCACGCTGGCGGGTGAAAACGCCTCGGCCACCGTCGGGACCACGGGAGCCACCGTCAAGGCGCTGGGGCACGCGGAGGCGCTGGTGCCTGCCGTCGTCGGTGTCGTCGACGCCGCAGTGATTGCACCGCTCGCGTTCACGGCAAGGGTCGCCGTGTCGATGGCGCCGGTGGAATCGGTGACCGTGAGAGTGAGGCTGCCCGACGCGCCGGTGGGTACAACCGAGACTTGGGCTGCATTCCCGCCCGACTGAATGGTCACACCGCCGGAGGCGGCCCATGCGTACGACGCAATGGTACGCCCGCAGGACGCCGCGCTGCCGCTGGCATCGAGCACGGCCGTGCTGCCGGCAGCCGTAGTGGCCGGCACGACGACGGCGGCGATGGGCCGCAGCGCCGCGTTGACGGCCTGCAGCGCGTTCACCATGCCGGCGCCGCACTGACTGCCATCAGTGGGGCAGGCGCACTCGCCGCTGCTGGCATCGGCGCTCGGGCAAACGGGAAGGCCCGTAGGTTGCGGAAAAGCGGTGGCGCTCGATTTCAGTCTCGCGATGAGTTGCGCCGGCGTGAGGTTGGCGTTGACGGCACGCATCAGTGCCGCGATTCCGGACACGATGGGCGCCGAAAAGCTGGTGCCGAGGTTGGTATTGATCTGGTCCGTGTAGGTACTGGTGCCCGGTACGGTCAATCCGGTATTCGACGTCGTATCGATGGACTTCAGGCAGGCGCCCGAGGAATTTACGCAGTTGCCGGCCGGTGCGGATATACCGACCTGGGCACCCAGACTGCTGTATCCCACCTTGGTGCCCACATTGCGCAGACCCGCTACGGCCAAGACGCCGGGACAACTGCCCGGCTCATCCACGGGCCCGCTCTCATTGCCGGCGGACGCGACGATCAGGACTCCCATGCCCGTCAGCGTGTTGATCACGCTGTAATAGGGCGATGTGCTCGGGCAGGTGCCCGTGCCGCCCAAACTGAGATTGATGATGTCCGCCGGGTAGGGATTGTCGGGGACGCCGGTAACGGACATGCCCGCCGCCCACTGCATGCCGGCGATGATGTCCGAATCGTAACCGCCGCATTTCCCGAGGGAGCGCACCGGCAGGAGGTAGGGGTTCCAGGTCATCCCTGCGATGCCGACACTGTTGTTGGTCAGCGCGCCGAGCAGGCCCATGACGCGCGTGCCGTGCCAGGAACTATCGGTGGGGCCGCCGGTCGAGCTGCCGCAGGTTGACGCCGGAAACAGTACGTTCGTTTCATCGGCGGTGCTGATCCAATCACCGGGATCGGAGGGATCTGGATCCCAGCCGTCGCCGTCATTGGCGGCCAAATAGGTGCCGAGAGCTGAACCGGTGGTGGGACTGTAATCCTGATCGACGAAATCATAGCCCGGCAACAAGCGGCCGCCGAACCCGGCGCGCAACAAATCCGGATGATCGAAGCGAACACCGGTGTCCACGTCGGCAATCACGGTGCCGGTGCTGCCGGTGGTAATGGTCCAGGCGGATACCGCATCCGTGGCCGCCGCATCGCTGGTCGCGGTCAGCGTGCTCGGCGTCTGCATGTACCACTGTCCGCCCGAATTGGTCGACGGACCGAACAAGATATCGTCGGGCACCGTATGCGGGTAGCGGCGCTGATCCACCGCGGCGAACTTGACTGCGGGATCGGCTCGCAACGCCGTGAGCGCCGAGTCGACGTCGGAACCATACAATGTCTTTTGCAAAACCATCACGTGCATGCTGGGCGTGAGCTGGCGTGATTTCGCCACGTTCAAATGCACACGCTGCGCGAGTCCCACCACGTCGCTGGCGCTGGTGAGGGCCTGGCTGGTCACGATGGTCTTGGCGCGAACCTGTGAATGGATGGACTGCACCACCACGTTATTCGCCGTGGCGCGAAAGCCGACGATCAGGCGCCCAGCCTCGGGACCGATGTCAACCGGATGGGTGCGAACCGCGTTGTACTCAGGGTACGCAGCAGCCGCCGAAACCGGCGAAAACGCCACACCCGCAGCCAACGCCATGCAGACACCGACGCCCAGCGCCGCCAACACCTTTCCAATCATGAAGCAACCCTTTTCTGCCTATTTGGACAGGAGCCTAGCAATACCACTGCGACGGGAATGCGACAGCAACCGCAGAACATGCGTAAATTCCCGTAAATGCGCGGCTCTATCCCGCGACGGCAGGAATCGTCGGCGCCCTGCGACAGTCCGCCCCCCGGCAGCGGGGGCAGCGAGTAGAATGTCGACTTGGCATGTTGGATTTTTTCTAGGGGAAATTTGATGATCTACGACAATCGGCAATTCTATATCGACGGCGCCTGGGTCGACCCGGTCGAACCCAAAGAATTCAAGGTCATCAATCCCGCGACCGAAACGGTGGCCGGATCCATATCGATGGGCGGCCCGAAGGACGTGGATCTCGCCGTGGCGGCGGCGCGGCGTGCCTTCGATAGTTATTCGCGCACCACCCCGGCCGAGCGCCTTGCCCTCATGGAGCGCGTGCTCGCCGCCTACAAGGCGCATTACGACGAAATAGCGCTCGCCATATCGACCGAAATGGGTGCGCCCATCACCTTGGCGAAGGGCTCGCAGACCCGCATCGGCGTGGGGCATATCAGCGCCATGATCGAGGTCCTCAAGACGTTCAAATTCGAGGAACTGCACGGAACCACTCGGCTGGTCCAAGAGCCGGTAGGAGTTTGCGCTCTCATCACGCCGTGGAATTGGCCCATGAATCAAGTGGCGGCCAAAGTGGTCCCGGCGCTCGCCGCGGGATGCACCATGGTGTTGAAGCCTTCCGAATTCTCCCCATTCAGTGCGATTCTCTGGGCGAAAGTCATGCACGAGGCGGGGGTGCCGGCCGGCGTATTCAATCTGATCAACGGCGACGGCATCAACGTCGGGGCTCCGCTGTCCTCGCATCGCGAAGTCGACATGGTGTCATTCACCGGCTCGACCCGCGCCGGCACCGAAGTCGCGAAGAATGCCGCGGCATCGGTCAAGCGCGTGCATCAGGAACTCGGCGGCAAATCACCGAACGTTTTGCTGGACGATGCCGATTTCGGACGCGCCGTGAAGCAAAGCGTGCTCCATGTATTCCAGAATTCGGGGCAGTCGTGCAACGCACCGACGCGCATGTTGGTGCCTGCCGCGCGAATGGCC
>Ga0179596_10000213_pt1 | contig 29992 bp, 29 predicted proteins | sample CZODoug1_1_08_16_FD_155494 | JGI IMG/M metagenome (GOLD analysis project Ga0179596, IMG submission 155494) | Vadose zone soil fungal communities from Angelo Coast Range Reserve, California, USA - CZODoug1_1_08_16fungal (Illumina Assembly) | ecosystem: Environmental > Terrestrial > Soil > Vadose...
AAACTCTCAGGTTAGCCTCAGATATCAAAACCAGCCAAAACCAGTCCAAATACCCAAAACCAACAAGCTCGACCCCATCGCAAACGTAAACTCAAATAACCTCAACAGGTCATCAAAGATACGCAAACAACTAAGCCTGCTCATTAGCACGCCGCCGCCTGCGCATCCCTTCCTCTACTCATACCAACAATGTCAAAGAACAAATCTTCCCGCCCCAACAACCAAACCCCGAAAGACCCGGCCCGCCGAAACAGAGGGCGGCTTATACGCCCCACACCAAAACTATGTCAACGACATTGAAAGAAGAAAATTTCGCTCTTGTGAGACGGCCCGAAAACGCAAACGGGCAAGCCCCACAAGAAGGTGGTTTGCTTCAAAACGTCGTCTGTCTTGATAACGACATATATGACCGCAGCGGCCCGCCTTGTCCAGCCCCCGAGCGTGGAAATCGCACCGATTTCGCCATTCCCTCGCCGACGGCTGGATCCCGATGGCTCTAATATGTCTTATAGCTCAAGAACTTGCCGGTCATGACCAGGCGCACTCGATCGCCCTTGGGGTCGGGTTGCCGTTCCATGGTCATGTCGAAATCGATGGCGCTCATGATGCCGTCGCCGAATTCCTCGGTGATCAGCGCCTTCCAGGTCGTGCCATAGACCTGAACCAATTCGTAGAACCGGTAGATCAGCGGATCGGTCGGCACCGCCGTCGGCAGGGAACCGCGATACGGCACCTCCTGCAGCAACAGCGCCTCCTCGCCGGTAAGGTCCAGCAACTCGGCGGCGGCCTCGGCCTCGGGTTTGGTCAGCGTCATCTGGCCATGCAGGGCCGCCGTATAGAAAATCGGCGAATTGGTGCCGAGCTTCGCGGCGATGCCCTTCCAGGTCAGGCCCTTGTTGCGTTTGGCGGCGATGATTTTTTGCGTCACTTCGTCACGGGTCATCTCAAGATCTCCAACGGTTAAAGGGTTCGAACGACGGCTGGACCAAGTGGCGCGGCCACCGGCGCGGCGGCCCGCTCGACCAGAAAATCGACGATGTGGTTGCGCAGCGGGTAGTAGCCCGGCAGGTGATGCAGTTCGGCGCGGTGGCGCGCCCTGGGCAGGGTGTTCACCACGATCTCGGCGATCCGGGCCCCCGGCCCATTGGTCATCAGCACGATCCGATCGGCCAGCAGCACCGCCTCATCGACATCATGGGTGATCATGAACACGGTCTGACCGACCTCGGCGCAGAGCCGCAACACCTCATCCTGCAAGGTGCCGCGGGTCAGCGCGTCGAGGGCCGAGAAAGGTTCGTCCATCAGCAGCATCGCCGGCTCGATCGACAGGGCCCGGGCGATGCCGACACGTTGCTTCATACCGCCCGAGAGCTGCGCCGGCCGCTTATCCATGGCGGCGCCGAGGCCGACCCGCCGCAGATGCCCCAAAGCATGATCGCGCACCCGCGCGCGGGACCAGGCGGGCCAGCGGCTTTTCACCGCGAAGGCGACATTCTCGAGCGCCGTCATCCAAGGCATCAGCGCATGCCCCTGGAAGATCACCGCGCGGTCGAGGCCGGGACCGGTGATCTGGCGCCCATCCACCAGCACGACGCCCTCCGTCGGCGTCTCCAGCCCCGCCAGGATGTTCAGCACCGTGGTCTTGCCGCAGCCGGAATGCCCGACGATGCAGACGAACTCGCCGCGATGGATCGAAAGGTCGAGGCCGGCGAACACCGCCGAACCGCCGCCATAGCGCTTGGCAAGACCCTGCATCTGAATCAGCGGTCGGGTCGAGACGAGCGGACCAAGGGCCTGATCGGCCATTATCGGTTGGGGCAGCACGGGTTGGGGCGGCGCGCCGCCGTCACTCGGCATAGGTCACCCGCTGGGCGATCCAGGCCAAGGACCGGTCGAGCAGCATGCCGACGACGCCGATCAGCAGCACCGCCACCAGCACATGGTCGAGCGACAGGTTGTTCCATTCGTTCCAGACGAAATAGCCGATGCCGGTGCCCCCGACGAGCATCTCCGCCGCGACGATGACCAGCCAGGCGATGCCGATCGAGATGCGCATCCCCGTCAGGATCGTCGGCGCCGCCGCCGGCAGGATCACCCGGATCGCCCGGCGCCATGGCCCGACCTCCAGCGTCCGGGCGACGTTCAGCCATTCGCGGCGGACCGAGGCGATGCCGAACGCCGTGTTCAGCAGCATCGGCCAAATCGAACAGATGAAGATCACGAAGATCGCCGAGGCGGCGGAATCCTTGATCGTGTAGAGCGCCAGCGGCATCCAGGCGAGGGGCGAGATCGGTTTCAGAATCTGGATGAACGGGTCGAGTGCCCGGTAGATCAACGGCGACATGCCGATGACGAAGCCGAGTGGAACCGCCACCAGCGCCGCGAGGCCGAAACCCAGCAGCACCCGACCGAGCGAGAAGGCGAGCTGGATGCCGATGCCCTTGGCGTTCGGCCCGCGATCGTAGAACGGGTCGGCCAGCATGCCGAGCAGCGTCGCCCCGACCTCGCCCGGACCGGGAAACGCCGATTTGCCGGCGGTGACCGCCGCCCCCATCAGCTTGGCATAGGCCGGATCGACCGGCGCGGCGCCCGCCACCGGCCGGGTCAGCAGGTACCACACCCCGATCAACACGAGGAACAGCGCCAGGGTAAGGCAGGCGGCGCGCATCGGCATCGAGGAATGAGACATGGTCCGCGCCCCCGTCGCCTAGGCCCGCTTGATCGGGAAACTGGCGACATAGGCGTCGGGGGTCGCCGGATCGAAGGTTTTGCCCATCACCGTCACGGTCTTATAGACCGATGCCGGCGGCGTCAGACCCAGCTCCGCCATCGCGCGCTTGGCATCGGTGACGCGGAAGACCTGCTCGGCGATCCCGCGATAGTCGACATCACCCTTGATCTGGCCCCAGCGCTTCATCTGGGTGAGGATCCAGACCGCCATGGATTGCCAGGGGAACGGATCGAAGCCGACCCGATCCGGTACGGTGACGATCGAGCCCAGACCGTCGGCGAAGGTGCCGGTCAGCACCTGCTCCAGCACCGTGACCGGCTGGTTGAGATAATTCGCCGGGGCGATCGCCGCCGCGATGTCCTTGCGGTTTTCCGGCCGCGCCGCGAAGGAGGTCGAGTCGATGATCGCCTTCAGCAAGGCCGCGAAGGTATTCGGGTTCTGCTCGACGAAATCGCGGCCGGCGCCGAACGCGCAGCAGGGATGACCGTCCCAGATCTCCTTCGACAACAGATGGATGAAGCCGACGCCGTCGAACACGGCGCGCTGGTTGAACGGATCGGGTCCCAAAAAGCCGTCGATATTACCCGCCCGGAGGTTCGCCACCATGTCGGGCGGGGCGATGACCCGCAGGGTCACATCCTGGTCCGGATCGAGCCCGGCCTCGGCCAGGTAATAGCGCAGCAGGTAGTTGTGCATCGAATAGTCGAACGGGATGCCGAAGGTCAGCCCCTTCCACTGCTTGGGATCCCGCCGGTCCTTGTGCTTCAGCGCCAGCGTGATCGCCTGGCCGTTGATGTTCTCGATCGCCGGCATGGTCCAGGGCACCGGTGCCGAGCCCACGCCCATCGAGAGCGCCAGCGGCATCGGCGACAACATATGCGCGGCGTCGTATTCTCGGTTGATCGACTTGTCGCGGATCACCGCCCAGCCGGCGGTCTTGATGACCTCCACCTTCAAGCCGTGCTTGGCGTAGAAGCCCAGCGGCTCGGCCATGATGATCGGCGTGGCGCAGGTGATGGCGATGAAGCCGACCTTGAGCTCCGGCTTCTCGATCGGTCCCGGCTTGTCCTGGGCGAGGGCGGTCGCGATGTCCAGCGGGAACACGCTCGCCAGGGCGGCGAGAGCGGTCGAGGCGCCGACCGCGCGCAGGAAATCGCGGCGCGTCGCCGGGTCCGGCACCACCGCGCGCAACAGGGCGGCGGCGACGAAGCCCTCGGTCAGCGTCTCGGTATCCGTCAAGGCAGGGGGTGACGCCTTGGAAGCGGGCAGCGATTTGCCCATGTTGGCAGCAGCATCGGCGGCGTGATGGGCCGCATTGGCGTGCCGGCCGCAGGCGCAGGCCGAACGGCCATCTAGATAGAACGGGTCATCTAATTTGGCCAACGGCAAGGTCCTCCATCGGGCGGGAAAGCCGCCGTCTGGAGGACATCAAGCAACCGATATGCCAGCGCTGCCCGGCGTAGCGTTTGAGAGACCGCTAAGCGGCCTGCGCGTGGCCCTTTTCGAGTACCAGGCCGGTATGGCTACCGATCACGCGCACCGTGTCGCCCTCGCCCAATTCACCCTGCAGGATCATCTGGGCGAGCGGGTTCTGCAGCTCACGCTGGATCACCCGCTTCAGCGGTCGGGCGCCATAAACCGGGTCATACCCTTCGCTCGCCAGCCATTCCTTGCCCGAGGCATCGAGATCGAGCGCGATCTTGCGATCGGCGAGCAATTGGGTGAGGCGGCTGAGCTGGATGTCGACGATCAATCCCATATCGGAACGCGACAGCCGGCGGAACAACAGCACCTCGTCCAGCCGGTTGAGGAATTCGGGCCGGAACGCCTGGCGCACGACCTCCATCACCGCCGGCCGCGCGGTCTCGACATCGGCCCCTTCCGGCTGGTTGGCCAGCACATCGCTGCCGAGATTCGAGGTCAGCACGATCAGCGTGTTGCGGAAATCGACGGTGCGGCCCTGGCCATCGGTCAGGCGCCCGTCATCGAGCACCTGCAGCAGCACGTTGAACACGTCGGGGTGCGCCTTCTCGACCTCGTCGAGCAGGATCACCTGGTAGGGCCGGCGGCGGACCGCCTCGGTCAGCGTGCCACCCTCCTCATACCCCACATAGCCGGGTGGCGCCCCGATCAGCCGGGCGACCGAGTGACGCTCCATGAATTCCGACATGTCGATGCGCAGCAGCGCCGATTCATCGTCGAACAGGAACTCGGCCAGCGCCTTGGTAAGCTCGGTCTTGCCGACGCCGGTCGGCCCGAGGAACAGAAACGAGCCGATCGGCCGGTTCGGGTCCTGTAGCCCGGCGCGCGCGCGGCGCACCGCATTCGACACGGCGACGACCGCCTCGTCCTGGCCGACCACGCGCCGTTCCAGCGCCAGTTCCATGCGTAGCAGCTTGTCCCGCTCGCCGGTCAGCATGCGGTCGACCGGAATGCCGGTCCAGCGCGACACCACCCCGGCGATATGCTCGTCGGTCACCGCTTCTTCGAGAACGCGATGGTTCCCGGCGGTCTCCGCCTCGGTAAGCTGGCGTTCCAGATCCGGGATGATGCCGTAAGTCAACTCCCCGGCCCGGGCCCAATCGCCGCGCCGTTGGGCCGCCTCCAGCTCGCTACGGCTGTGATCGAGCCGCTCCTTCAATTTCTGGGCGCCGGCCATCTTGTCCTTGGCGGCGCGCCATTGGGCGGTGAGTTCGTCCGAGCGCTCCTCAAGCTCGGCGAGCTCGATGTTGAGCCGCTCCAGCCGGTCATGCGAGGCGGAATCGGTCTCCTTGGTCAGCGCCTCGCGCTCGATCTTCAGCTGGATGATCCGCCGGTCCAGCTCGTCGATCGCCTCGGGCTTGCTGTCGACCTCCATGCGCAGGCGCGAGGCGGCCTCGTCGATGAGGTCGATCGCCTTGTCGGGCAGGAACCGGTCGGTGATGTAGCGGTTGGACAGGGTGGCCGCCGCGACGATGGCGCCATCGGTGATGCGCACCCCGTGATGCACCTCGTATTTTTCCTTGAGGCCACGCAGGATCGAGATGGTATCGACCACCGTGGGCTCGGCCACGAACACCGTCTGGAAGCGCCGGGCGAGGGCCGCGTCCTTTTCGATATGCTTGCGGTACTCATCCAAGGTGGTGGCGCCGACGCAGCGCAGCTCGCCCCGCGCCAGGGCGGGTTTCAGCATGTTGGAGGCGTCCATCGCGCCATCCGCCTTGCCGGCGCCGATCAGCGTATGCAGTTCGTCGATGAACACGATGATCTCGCCGGCGGCGGCGGTGATCTCGGCCAGCACCGCCTTCAGCCGCTCCTCGAATTCGCCGCGAAACTTGGCGCCCGCGACCAGCGAGCCGAGATCGAGCGCCAGCAGGCGCTTGTTCTTGAGGCTTTCCGGCACATCGCCATTGACGATCCGCAGGGCCAGCCCCTCGACGATCGCGGTCTTGCCGACGCCGGGCTCGCCGATCAGCACCGGGTTGTTCTTGGTCCGGCGCGACAGCACCTGCATGGTGCGGCGGATTTCCTCGTCGCGGCCGATCACCGGGTCGAGCTTGCCGTCGCGCGCCGCCGCGGTGAGATCACGGGAATATTTCTTCAAGGCGTCATAGCCTTGCTCGGCCGTGGCGCTGTCGGCGGTGCGGCCCTGGCGGATCGCCTCGATCGCGGTGTTGAGCTTGGCGGCGGTCAGCCCGGCGGACTGCAATACGGTCGCGGCGGGCGTTCCGGCCGCGAGGGTCAGGGCCAGCAGCAGGCGTTCGGCCGTGACGAAGCTGTCGCCGGCCTTTTTGGCGATTTCCTCGGCTTGATCGAGCACGCGGGCCAGTTCCGGGCCCATATAAATCTGGCCGGCGCCGGCGCCTTCGACGCGCGGCAGCTTGCCGAGGGCGGCATCGACCGCGATCAACGCCGCGGCGGGGTCCGCTCCGGCCGAGCGAATCAAATTCGCCGCCAACCCTTCCTTGTCGTCCAGCAGCACCTTCAACAGGTGCTCCGGCATCAGGCGCTGATGCGCCAGACGTTGGGCAAGCCCCTGGGCCGCCTGCAGAAACCCTTTAGACCGTTCCGTGAATTTTTCGATATCCATCCGTCTCTAGCTCCTCTCGGCACGCCTCGAGACGGCTTGTCATAAGCCCGCCTGGAAAGGCGCCCACGCCAGTAGGACGGATATGGTCGCGGCCGGGAAACCACACAAGAACCCGGCGCTAGAGACGCGGAGGATTGAGCTCGACGTCCCTATGAAGCCTGCTTCGCGGAATCAGCCGACCGAAACTTCCTGCGCTTCGGATTGCGACGAGGTTTCGCCCTCACCCTCCGACTGCTCCATCATTTCCGTATCGGCCGGCGTGGTCGGGCGCGGCCCCATCATTTGTCCCTGGCCTTCGCCATTGGCATTCATGACGCGGAAATAATGCTCGGCATGCTGATAGAAGTTCTCAGCGGCGACACGATCACCACTGGAAGCGGCTTCCCGAGCGAGCGCCACATAGCGTTCGAAGACCTGATAAGCGTTGCCGCGGATCTTGATCCCCGGGCCATTGCTGTCGAAGGTTTGCGATCGGTGCGGCGGCCGCGGGCGACCCCCATTATGCATGCTGTTGTTATTATTGTTATTATTGTTGTTGTTATTGTTACGGCCGCGCGAGCGTTTATTCGGACCTGGTCTCATGGTACCTGCATGGAGCTAGTGGCAACATCACGTGATTCGGGGTGACGCGGTAGGGCCGGCCCGGCTGTTTCGCGCTCGATGCCACTGACAGCCTTAGGGTTCGGCTGATCCGATGGGGGCTTGTCCCTATCGAGATCCAGACTTCCACGTCGCGGTGAGACCCTAGACGGCCCTCCACCGCTTTCCAAGTGATATTTTGCCGACACTATTTCGATAGGCGACTCTAGGTCGGCGATGGTTACGGTTTCCCTAACGACATGACGCCGGCGAACCTCATGCGCGGCGGGCGATCAGCACGCGATCGATGCCGGCGAGGTCCCGGCATCGCGCCGTCACGACCAGCCCCGCGCCGTCGAGAATGCCCGTGACCGGGTCGGCCTGGCCCTGACCGATCTCCAGCACCGCATGGCCGTTATGGGCGAGCAGGCGGTGAAGATCGGGGGCCAGCGCCCGATAGGCATCCAGGCCGTCCGCCCCGCCATCCAGCGCCAGATGTGGATCGAACGCCCGCACCTCCACGGCCAGACCGGCGATGTCGCCAGCCGGGATATAGGGCGGATTCGAGACGATGAGATCGATCGGTCCGGCCAACGCCTCGCCCCAGGACCCAACCGCGAACCGGACGCGATCGGCGAGGCCGAGCGCCTGGGCATTGGCGGCGGCGATCCCCGCCGCCTCGATCGACCGGTCGATCCCCACGCCCCAGGCCGCCGGCAACTCGCTCAGAAGGGCCAGCAACAGGCAGCCGCTGCCCGTGCCGAAATCCACCAGCCGGAGCGGCGCCGAGCGATCACCGATCAGATCGAGCGCCGCCTGGACCAAGGTCTCGCTGTCGGGACGCGGATCGAGCGTCGCCGGGCCGAGGCGGAACGGCAGGCTCCAGAATTCCCGGCGACCGAGAATGCGCGACACCGGCTCATGGGCGGCCCGACGAGCGATGACGGTGCGGAAGGCGGCCGCCCGATCGGCCGCCACCGGCCGTTCCGGATAACCGAAGATGCTGGCCGGCGAGAGGTCGAGCAGGGCCGCGAGCAGCAGACGCGCCTCGCGCTGGGGCGCCTCGATGCCGGCGACGGCGAGCGTCGCGGTCGCCTCGGCGACGAGATCGCCGATGGCCGGGCTCACGCCAGCTCGGCGAGCCGCGCCGCCTGATCCTCGGAAACCAGCGCCTCGACGAATTCGTCGAGCGCCTCGCCGCTCATCACCTTGTCGATCTTGTAGAGCGTCAGGTTGATGCGGTGATCGGTCACCCGGCCTTGCGGGAAATTATAGGTGCGTATCCGCTCCGACCGGTCGCCGGAGCCGACCTGGCTTTTGCGCGCGGCGGCCCGTTCGGCATCCTTCGCCCGGCGTTCCAGGTCGTAGAGGCGCGAGCGCAGCACCTTGAGCGCCTTGGCCTTGTTCTTGTGCTGCGATTTCTCGTCCTGCTGGATCACCACCAATCCGGTCGGCAGATGGGTGATGCGAACCGCGCTATCCGTCGTATTGACCGATTGCCCGCCGGGTCCGCTGGAGCGGTAGACGTCGATGCGCAGATCCTTGTCCTCGATCTGGATATCGACGTCCTCGGCCTCCGGCAGCACCGCGACCGTGGCGGCGGAGGTATGCACCCGGCCTTGCGCCTCGGTCTCCGGCACGCGCTGTACCCGATGCACACCGGATTCGAATTTCAGCCGCGCGAAGACGCCCCGGCCGGTGATCGTCGCCGAAGCCTCCTTGAAGCCGCCGATGCCGGTTTCCGAGACGCCGAGCTGTTCCCAGCGCCAGTGATGCAGTTCGGCATAGCGCTGATACATGCGGAACAGCTCGGCCGCGAACAACGCCGCCTCGTCGCCGCCGGTCCCGGCGCGCACCTCGATGATGGCGTTCTTCTCGTCCGCCTCGTCCTTGGGCAGCAGCATGATCTGCACCTGCCGCTCCAGCACGGGGATCTGCTCCTTCAGGGCGACGAACTCGTCCTCGGCCAGCGCCCGCAGCTCGGGGTCGGTGTTGTCGGCGACCATCCCGGCGAGGTTGATCATCTCGGCCTGGGCGGCGCGCAGCCCGGCGATCGCCTCGACGATCGGCGTGAGATCGCTGAACTCCTTGGAGAGCTTGGCGTAGCTGCCCTGGTCCGCCGCGGCGGCGAGGATGTCGCGCAGTTCGTCGTGCCGGGCGGCGAGGCGGTCCAGCGTGAAATCGAAGGCGGTGCGCGGTTCGGTCATGATGAGGCTTACGGCAGACGCGGCATCAGCGCTTCCAGCCGGGCGCTCAGCTCCGCCCGCGGAACCTCCGCCTGGCTGCCGGCATCGAGGTCGCGCAGCGAGACGACGCCGCGCGCCAGCTCGTCATCGCCCAGCACCAGGGCGACACGGGCGCCCAGCTTGTTCGCCCGCTTCATCCGCTTCGACGCGTTGCCGCCGAAGCCCAGATCGACGGTGAAGCCGGTCGCGCGCAGCTGCTGCGTCAACACCAGCGCCGGCATCTCGGCGGCCTCGCCCAGCGGCACCACGGCGATCGGCCGGGTGGCCGGCGCCGGTTCGGCGATCAGCATGGCCAGCCGCTCGATCCCGGCGGCCCAGCCGACCGCCGGCAGATCGGGACCGCCCATCAGCGCCATCAGCCCGTCATAGCGACCGCCGCCCAGCACCGTCGCCTGCGAACCGAGTTCGGTCGACACGAATTCGAAGGCGGTATGACAATAGTAGTCGAGCCCGCGCACCAGCCGGGGATTCAACCGGTAACCGATGCCCAGCGCCTCCAGCCCACCCCGCACCGCGGCGAAGAACGCCTGGCTGTCGGTGTTGAGGTAATCGGCATAGGCCGGGGCCCCGGCGACGATCTCCCGGTCGCCCGGATCCTTGCTGTCGAGGATGCGCAACGGGTTGCGGGTCAGCCGATCGCGGCTGTCCTCCGACAAGCGCTCGCGATGACCCGAGAAGAACTCGACCAGGGCCGCGCGATAGGCCTGGCGGCTCGCCGTATCGCCGAGCGTGTTCAGTTCCAGCTCGATCCGGTCGCCGAGGCCCAGTTCGGCCAGGATCTGGGCGCCCAGGGCGATGACCTCGATATCGGCCTGCGGCTGCGCCGGGCCGATCAGCTCCGCACCGATCTGGTGGAACTGCCGATAGCGGCCCTTCTGCGGCCGCTCGTAGCGGAACATCGGCCCGCTATAGAAGAATTTGAGTGGCGTCGCCTGGGTGAGCCCGTTGGACAGCACGGCGCGCACCACGCCCGCCGTATTCTCGGGCCGCAGCGCCAGGGTCTCGCCGCCGCGATCCTGCAGCGTGTACATCTCCTTGGAGACGATGTCGGTCGCCTCGCCGATCGGCCGCTCGAACACGTCGAGGAACTCGAAAATCGGCGTCGCGATCTCCTCGAAACCATACCGCTCGGCGGTGCGGCGGGCGGTCTCGGAGACGGCACGATGCCGCCGCGCCGCCGCCGGCAGCAAATCCTGCGTGCCGCGAACCGGCTGTAGCTGGGCCATGGGGTGTAAACCGTTCAATGCGTTAAGCCCCTCTCCCACATCGTGAGAGAGGGAGGGACCCGCCGCGCCAGCGGTGGGAGGGGCTTGGAGGCTGCTATTCCGCCGCCGTCTCCAGCAGCTTCGCCGCTTCCAGCGCCTTGGCCTTTTCCTCGACCAGATGCACCAGATGATCGACGATGGCGCCGTCCTTCAGGCGATGATCGGGCAAGCCTGCGATATAGACCTGGTGCGTGTTGTTGCCGCCGCCGGTGAAGCCGATATCGGTCTCGCGCGCCTCGCCGGGGCCGTTGACGACGCAGCCGATCACCGACACCGTCAGCGGCGTGGTGATATGCGCCAGCCGCTCCTCCAGCACTTCCACGGTCTTGATCACCTGGAATTGCTGGCGCGCGCAGGACGGGCACGAGATCACCGTGACACCGCGCCGCCGCAAGCCCAGGGTCTTCAGCATGTCGTAGCCGACGCGGATCTCCTCGACCGGTTCGGCCGAGAGCGACACACGGATCGTATCGCCGATCCCCGACCACAGCAGCATGCCCATGCCGATCGACGATTTCACCGTGCCGGCGCGCAAGCCGCCCGCCTCGGTGATGCCGAGATGCAGCGGGTAATCGCAAGCCTCGGCCAATTGCTGATAAGCCGCGACGGCGAGGAACACGTCGGAGGCCTTGCACGAGATCTTGAAGTTGAAGAAGTCGTTGTCTTCAAGGATGCGCGCATGGTTCAGCGCGCTCTCGACCATCGCCTCGGGACAGGGCTCGCCGTATTTCTCCAGCAGCTCCTTTTCCAGCGACCCGGCATTGACGCCGATGCGCATCGAGCAACCGTAGTCCTTCGCCGCCTTGATGACGTCGCGCACCCGATCGGCGCTGCCGATATTGCCGGGGTTGATGCGCAGGCAGGCGGCACCGTTCTGGGCCGCCTCGATGCCGCGTTTGTAATGGAAATGGATGTCGGCGACGATCGGCACGCTGACCTGCCGCGTGATCTCCTTGAGGGCGGCGGAGCTTTCCTCGTCCGGGCAGCTGACCCGCACGATATCCGCCCCGGCTTCCTCCAGCCCGCGGATCTGGGCCACGGTGGCCGCCACGTCATGGGTCAGCGTATTGGTCATCGACTGCACGGTGATCGGCGCGTCACCGCCGACCAGAACCGAACCGACGCTGATCTGGCGGCTCTTGCGCCGAAGAATGTCACGATACGGGCGGAGGCTCATGGGGATCCCTGTTCCCTTCAGTGGCGCACGCGCTGGGCAAGCACGGGCCAGATAAGGTTGCGCGGCTGCCGGATGCGCCACGCCTGACCGGGAGATATAGCCGGTTTGGCGCGGCGGCAAAAGGGTGCCGCCTGCGGGGGTGGTATGAGTGCTTCGCTAACGCGGCGCCCCTAACGCAGCGGCGGGGTGGTCTCGGGCGGCCGGCGTTGTAGACTCGCCTGCTCATAGGCATAGGCCAGGCGCAGCAGCGTCGGCTCGCTGAAACCCGGCCCGGTGAAGGTGGCCCCGAACGGATAGGCCGGCATCGGTTTACCGTCGAGGCTGGTGCGAAACCCGGCGGGAACGCAGACGCTGGGATAGCCCGCCTTGGCCGCGATCGACGCGCCGGCGCTGCCGGGGAACAGGACCGCGTCGAGCCGATGAGCGGCGAGATAGGCGTCGAGGCCGTCGCGTTTCGCCAGATCGAGATCCTCCTGCCGGGCCACCGCGTAGCCCGACTCGCTGAGATCGCCACGCGTCGCCTCCATGACGCGCAGCACATCCTGGCCAAAGCGCAGCGCGCGATCCGGCAAGCCATCGTTGAACGCGATGATGTCGGCGAGGCAGGCCATCGACGTGCCGCGCGCGTAATCGCGCAGATAGGCGTTGAGGTGGCATTTCATCTCATAGACCATCACCGCCGGAAACGGCGCCGTACCACCCCGGAGCGGGCTGAACCGGTTGGTGACGGGGATCGCGGTGACGGTCGCCAGGCCGCCGATCCGGCCGGCGGTCGGGATGGCAGCCTCGACAATCACGGCACCCTGCGACCGCAGGCAATCGACAACCGCCGTCATGAGGGCCCGGGCATCCTCGGGCAGCGGACCGTAATAAACGTCGTTGGCCGGATCGTCCGGGTCGCGCGGCACGCCGATCCGGGCCCCCCGCAAACCGGCGGGATCGAGGAACCGGGTGTAATCCCTGAATGCCCGGCCAATGCCAGCACGGGTCGCGGGATCGGCGGGATCGACGCCGGTCAGCACGCCGAGCAGGATGGCGGCGTCACGCACCGTGCGCGTCATGGGTCCCGCGGTGTCCTGAGACCCGGCGATCGGGATGATCCCGGCGCGGCTGATCAGGCCGATGGTGGGCTTCACGGTGACCAGCCCGGTGACGCTGGCCGGGCTCAGCAGCGAGCCCGATGTCTCGGTGCCGATGGCCGCCGCGGCGAACCCGGCCGCCACCGCCACGGCGGAGCCGGCGCTCGAACCGCTGGGGCCGATGACCGGGATGCCGTTGGCGTCGACAGCCGGCGCATAGGGGTTCAGCACCTGGCCGCCGAGCGAGCTGTAGCCGCCCGGCATGCCGACCGTCATGGCATTGGCGAATTCGGTCATGTTCGCCTTGCCCAGCAGGACGGCCCCGGCGGCGCGCAGCCGGCGGGCGACCCCGGCGTCGCGGCGCGCCGTGGCACCCTCCAGCGCCAGACTGCCGGCCGTGGTCGTCTGCCGGTCGGCGGTGGCGATGTTGTCCTTGAGCAGGATCGGGATACCGTGCAGCGGGCCCTTGCGCACGCCCGACACGGCATGGTCGGCGTCCAAGCGGCCGCGCTCGCCCGGGCATCTGGGTTGATTTCGCGGACCGCCCGCAGGCCCGGGCCGCGCTGGTCATAAGCATCGACGCGGGCGAGATAGGCCTCGACCAAATCGCCGGATGTCAGCGTGCCGGCATCCAACCGCGTGCGGAGTTCGGCGATCGACAGCGTCTCGATGCCGTCACGGTTTGTCGGCGACACTATTCGGCGCTGGCGGTGCCGCCGGCCAGCTTGGTCGGATCGAGGCTGACATTCTTCTTGATGACGCCGAGCGCCCCCAAAGGCGGCGCCGTCTTGCCGTCGACGGTCACGGTCAGCGCGCCCGCGTTGCCGGTCCGCATGCTGAGCCCCGGCTTGTCCGGCACAACATAGGTGTCGCCCGGTTTCAGCACCCGGGTCAGCAGCAGGGATTGATCGCTGTCGCGCACCTGCACCCAGCTATCGGCGACCGCGCGGATGACGATGCGGCTCGACTCGCCGGCGCTGCCGTAAACCCGCGTGCCATCCGCGTTTTGCTGGACACCATCGGTCGCGGCGACGGGCGGCACGGCCGGCAACTCGCCGGGACGCGCGGCGGCACCGGGACGCGTCGGACCGGGGGTCGCGGCGGACGGCGGCAAAGCGGCGCTCTGCGTGGTCGGCGCGGCACCGGGCGGTGAAGCCGGCGGGACGGGCGTGGCGACAGGGGCCGGCGGCGCGCTATTGGACGCGACCGGGTTGGTGGACATGGGAGTACCGGGGACGGGCACACCGGGGGAAGGCGCGCTCGACGTCGCCGCCGCGGGAGGCTCGTTACTGGCCGTCGACGGGGTTTCCGCGGGCGCTTGGGCCGTGGTGTCGGCGGGGGGCGTTTGAAGCAGGCGTTGTGGCACGGCCTCGACCGCGGGCGCCTGGCTCCGATCGGCGGAGGAGACATAGTAATAGGTGCCATAGCCCAGCACCGCCAGAATCAGCGCCGTCAGGAACATGGCGCTGCCCGGCAGGCCGCGCTCCGGCGTCGGGATCGGGAAGCTCAGTTCCTGCTTCGTGTCCAGCAGCGCCTTTTCCTGCTTGAAGCGGCGCACGGCCTCGACCCCGTCGAGACCCAGATATTCGGCATAGGCGCGCACGAAGCCGGTGGCATAGGCCGGGCCGGGCAGGCCCTCGACGCTGTTGCGCTCGATCGCCTCGAGATATTCCGGCCGGATGCGCAGGCTCGCCGCGACATCGGCGATCGCCCGGCCGTAGCCCTCCCGTGTGCTGCGCAGCAAGCCGCCCATGCCCTTGGGCGCCGATGGTTCGGACACGGCATCGGGCACCTCGACGAACTCATCCTCCGCCGGGTCGTGACGCTGACGCTTGAACATTCCCATGGCGTAACAACCTCAACCGATGACTCAACCGCGGCTCGGTTGCCCTGCCCCGCGCGGCCGACTTTGCCAACCCTTGTCTAGCACCCTTGTCCCATGTCGACCAGGGACTGGCGGCGTTCCGCGATAGATCTCGCCGTCTAGAGTTGGACGCCGCGGTCGCGCGCGAAATCACTCAGCTTGCTGCGCAGGCTGTGATCCGGCCGATCGATCAAATCCGCCAGATAATCGGCGAGCGGCCCGACCTCAAGCCGGCGCACCATCGATTTCACCGGGCCGATCGACGACGGCGACATCGACAGGCTGCGATAACCGAGGCCAGCCAGCACCATCGCCTCAAGCGGCCGGCCCGCCATCTCACCACACATCGAAAACGGCACGCCGGCAGCCCCGGCGGTGCGCGCGATCTGGCCGAGACATTTCAGCATCGGCGGCGACAAGACGTCGTAGCGTTCGGCCAATCGGGCATTGCCCCGATCGCTGGCGAACAAGAACTGCGTCAGGTCATTGCTGCCGACCGAGATGAAATCGACCACCCGGCAGAGCGTCGGCAATTGCCAGACCAGCGACGGCACCTCCAGCATGGCGCCGACCTCGATCACCGAGGGCAGCACCACCCCGCGCTGACGGCCGCGTTCGAGCTCCAGCGTCAGGATCGCCTTCAGGCTGACGAACTCGGCGACCTCGGCGACCATCGGAAACATGACGCGCAGCCGACGGCCGCCGGCCGCGCGGATCATCGCCCGCAGCTGCTGGCGCAGCATCGCCGGCCGGTCGAGCGCCACCCGCACCGCGCGCCACCCCATGGCGGGGTTTTCCTCGATCCGCTCCGGCAGATAGGGCAGCACCTTGTCGCCGCCGATATCGAGGGTCCGAAAGGTGACCGGCCGATCGCCCGCCTGGTCGAGGACCTTGCGATAGAACGCCGCCTGCTGTTCGACATCGGGGAAGTCGCTGCGCACCATGAAAGGGATCTCGGTGCGATAGAGGCCGATGCCGTCGGCGGCGGTCGGCTCCAGCTCGTTCATATCGAACAGCAGCCCGGCATTGAGCTGCAGCGAAATGGCGATACCGTCCCGCGTCAGCGCCGGCAGGGTACGGAGCTCGGCATATTCGGCCTGCTGCCGCTGGCGATCGGCGAGGCGGGTCTCGACCGCCAATTGCACGTCCTCGCCCGGGCGGATCAACACCTGGGCGTTGTCGCCATCGACGACCACCATGTCGCCCGCCTCGATCTGGGCGAGCGCCCCTTTTGCCCGGCCGACCACCGGGATGTCGAGGGCGCGGGCGACCACCGTGACATGCGAGGTGGGCGAGCCCTCTTCGAGCACCAACGCGCGCAGCCGCTTGCGATCGTAATCCAGTAACTCAGCCGGGCCCATGTTGCGCGCGACCAGCACCACGTCGTCGGGCAAATCGTCCGACGCGGCGGTCTGCCGCTCGCCCGACAGGTGGTGCTGCAGCCGGTTGGCGAGATCCTCCAGATCGAGCAGCCGTTCGCGGATATAGGGGTCGCTGATCTGGTTCATCCGCGCCCGGGTGTCGTCGCGGACCTTTTGCACCGCCGCCTCGGCGGTGAGGCCGCCGCGCACCGCCTCGCGGATCCGGGTGAGCCAGCCGCGATCCTCGGCGAACATCCGGTAGGCTTCGAGGATATCCCGGCTCTCGCTGCCATCGGCGATGTCGGTCGCCTGCAGCAGGGCGTCGACCGCGCGCTGCATATCGACGACCGCCCGGCCCAGCCGCAGCAACTCGACCTCGGGATTGTCGGCGATGACCTGGCGGATGACGATGTTCGGCGCATGCGGCACGGCGATGCCGACGCCGAGGCCGGCATTGAGCCGGATGCCTTCCAGCCGATGCGGCAACAGCGCGTTGCCGCCATCGAGGTAATGCAGCTCGCCAGCGGCGACCAACTCGCCGCCCGCGACCAGTTCGGCCACCACCATGGCGATGGTTTGAAGGGTCTCGATCTCCTCGTCGGTATAGCTCCGCAGCGAGCGATTCTGGACGACCAGCACACCGGTCACCCGGCCGGCGCGCAGGATCGGCACGCCCATCAGGGAGTGATAGATCTCCTCGCCGGTTTCCGGACGATAGGCGAAGCTCGGATGGGATTGCGCGTCGGCGAGGGCCAGCGGGTTCGCCGTGGCCGCGACCACGCCGACCAAGCCTTCGCCCAACCGCAAACGGGTGCGGTGGACCGCCTCGCGCTTCAGACCCTCGGTCGCGAACAATTCCAGGATATCGCCGGCTCGCATGACGTAGGCCGAGCACACCTCCGCCACCATGTCGGAAGCGACGATTTGCACGATGCGGTCGAGCCGTTCCTGGGCGGTACCGCCCTCCGCCATCACATCGCGCAGCCGACGGAGCAGGCGGCGGGATCCGGTTATCCCGACGGTCTGATCCATCAGCCGACCCCGCTCATAACGCCGTGGCGCGGGCCGGGACCGGAGCCACCGCTTCGCTCTCGATCGCCGCCTGACGGACGGCGAGAGCCGCCGTCGCCTGGTCGATCAATTCGGCCAGGATCGCACTGGTCGGTTGTTCCGAGTGAACCATGCCAACGCTTTGACCGGCCATCAGCGAACCGGTCTCGACATCGCCATCGACCACCGCCCGGCGCAAGGCGCCCGCCCAGAAATGCTCGATCTCCAGCTGCGCCTCGCGCTGGCTGAGCTCGCCGCGACCGAAGCGATCGATCACCTCGCGCTGGATTTCCTGAAACCGCATGGTCGCCTGATTGCCGAGCGCGCGCACCGGGATGACCGGGAACCGAGGGTCGAGCTGGATCGAGGGCACCGCGTCGCGTGCGCCGGCGCGGATGAACGCCTGTTTGAACCGCGGATGGGCGATCGATTCGGTGGCGCAGACGAAGCGCGTGCCGAGTTGCACGCCGGCCGCCCCCATCTCCAGATGGGCGAGCATGCCCTCGCCCCGGCCGATGCCGCCGGCGACGAAAATCGGCACCTCGGCGAGGGTGGGCAGGATCTCCTGCGCCAGCACGCTGGTCGAGACCGGCCCGATATGGCCGCCCGCTTCCATCCCCTCGATGATCAGCGCGTCGACGCCAAGCCGCACCAGCTTGCGGGCCAGCGCCAGGGCCGGGGCGAAGCAAAGCACCTTGGCGCCGCTCTCCTTGATCGACGCGATCGCGGCACCGGGCGGCAAGCCACCCGCCAGCACGACATGGCCGACGCCCTTATCGGCGCAGACCCGAATGAGTTCGGTCAATTGCGGATGCAGCGTGATGAGATTGACGCCGAACGGCCGCTTGGTCAGGGCCGCCGTGCCGTCGATCTCAGCCGCCAGCTGCGCCGGATTCATCGAGCCGGACGCCAAAACGCCAAAGCCGCCGCCATTCGAGATCGCCGCGACCAGATTGCGCTCCGACACCCAGGTCATGGCGCCGCCCATGATCGCGTAGTCGCTGCCGAGAAACTCCCGCCCCCGGCGCCAGAGGCGATCGAGGGCCGGGGCTACCCGGCCAACGCCAGGGCCGCTCACGGGCGCAGACGGCAGGCGCAAGGGTTCCGGCTGCGCCGACCAGGACGCAGCGAGCCCCATGGATTCATGGATGTCAGGCGGCGTCGAGGCCATAGGCGGTGTGCAAGGCCCGCAGCGCGAGCTCGGTGTACTCCTCGGCGATCAGCACGCTAACTTTGATTTCGGAGGTCGAGATCACCTGAATGTTGATCCCCTTATCCGCCAGCGTCTGGAACATCTTCTGGGCGACGCCGGCATGGCTGCGCATGCCGACGCCGACCACCGAGATCTTCACCACATTGGCATCGGCGGCGATGAGATCGAAGCCCAACTCCGACCGCTTGCCATCGAGCACGGCGACCGCGCGTTCCAGATCCGCCTTGGTCAGCGTGAAGGTAAGATCGGTCGCCTTGCCGTCTTCCGAGACGTTCTGGACGATCATATCGACATTGATGTTGTGCTCGGCCAGCGGCCCGAAAATGCCGGCGGCCATGCCCGGCCGGTCGGTGACGCGGCGCAGCGTGATCTTGGCCTCATCCCGGCTATAGGCGATTCCACTGACAACTTGCTTTTCCAAAATCTCGTCCTCATCCACGACCAGGGTGCCGGGGCGGTCGACGAAACTCGACAGCACCTGGACACGAACCCGGTGGTTCATCGCCATCTCGACCGACCGCGTCTGCAAGACCTTGGCACCCAGGGAGGCCATTTCGAGCATCTCCTCATAGGTGATGCGGTCGAGCTTTTGCGCCCGCGCCACGATGCGCGGATCGGTCGTGTATACACCATCGACATCGGTGAAGATGTCGCATCGCTCCGCCTCGAAGGCCGCGGCGAGCGCCACGGCGGAGGTATCGGAACCGCCGCGGCCCAGCGTCGTGATCCGGTTGTCCGGCCCCACGCCCTGGAAGCCGGCGACGACCGCGACCTCGCCGCGCGCGGCCCGGCTGACGATCTCGCCCAGCGGAATATCGTCGATACGCGCCTTGCCATGAACGCCGTCCGTGCGGATCGGCACCTGCCAGCCCAGCCAGGAACGCGCTGCGACACCCAACTCCTGCAGTGCCATCGCGACCAGACCGGCGGTCACCTGCTCGCCGGCGGCGACCACCACGTCGTATTCGCGCGCATCGTGCAAGCGGGAGGTCTCCCGCGTCCAATCGACCAGTTGGTTGGTCGTCCCCGACATCGCGGAGACCACCACGATAATCTGATGGCCGGCGTCGACCTCACGCTTAACGCGTTGCGCGACCGCTTTGATCCGTCCTACATCGGCGACTGAGGTGCCGCCGAATTTTTGCACGATACGTGCCATAATGCGTGATATCCGTCCGGCAAATGCTTGAAAAGACGCGAGAGAAAAGGGCTGCCGGTAGCCTTTGTTTGCGTACGCTACCGGCTATACATACTATCCCCGGCGACGGCGAAGCAAGCAACGGTGAGGCTGAAGGATACCAGAGTGGCGGTAATGGCAGAGCAGCGCAGCACGGTCGATCCGGCGGAAGTCGAGCGGTTCGCCCGGTTGGCCGAGGAATGGTGGGATCCCGCCGGCAAGTTCAAGCCGCTGCATCGGTTCAACCCGACGCGGCTGGGTTTCATCCGCGACCGCATGGCGGCGCGGTTCGGCCGCGACATCGCGGGGACCAGCCCGTTCGGCGGCCTCAGCCTCGTCGATATCGGCTGCGGCGGCGGGTTGGTGGCGGAACCGATGGCGCGGCTGGGCTTCAGTGTCACCGGCCTCGACGCGGTGACCCAGACGATCCACACGGCCGAAGCCCATGCCGCCCAAGCCGGCCTGTCGATCGACTACCGGGCGACCACCGCCGAAGCGCTGCACGCCGAGGGACGGCGCTTCGACGTGGTGCTGGCGCTGGAGGTTGTCGAGCACGTCGCCGATCTCCCGGCGTTTCTGGCGACGGCGGCGGGGCTGGTGGCGCCGGGTGGCGCCCTCATCGTCTCGACCATCAACCGCACGGCCAAGGCTTTCGCGCTGGCCATCATCGGTGCCGAATACGTGCTGGGCTGGGTGCCGCGCGGCACGCATACCTGGTCGAAATTCGTCCGCCCCTCCGAATTGGTCGCGGGCCTGGCACCCCACGGCCTGGCGATCGAGGAGTTGACCGGCACGGCCTATCATCCGCTGACCGATAGCTGGCACCTGGCGCCGAGAGATCTCGACGTCAATTACATGCTGCTGGCCACGCGTCCGGCATAGACGACCTAGGCGACAGGAGGGGGCGTCAGCGGGTGGGCGACCCGGCCGGGGCCGCCTTGTCCCGGCGGAAAAACGGCAGCCGCGGCAGCAGCACCGAGGCGCCCAAGGCCACGACCGCGATCAGGGTCGGCTCGAGCCAGCCGCGCTGCCCGGTCAGCACCCGGCCGCCACCGGCCCCGAGATCGACATAGAGCACCGTCATCGGCAGCATGCCGAGCAGCGATCCAACCAGGTAGCTGCCGAGCGGGACCCGCGTCATGCCCAATGCGTAGTTCACGAGCGTATGGGGCAGGATCGGCACCAGCCGAACCAAGGCAACGAACCGCCAACCGCCGCGCTCCGCCCGGAGCAACAGCGTGCCGAGCGCCGGTGTCCGCTCGACATCGAGCAATCCGGCATTGACGTAGCGGGCGATCAGAAAGCCGACCAGCGCGCCGCCCATGCCCCCCAGGATGGCAAGCACGCCGCCCCACCACAAACCGAACACCAGACCCGCCACCACGCCGAACAGGGTACGCGGCACGAAGACCTGACTGGCGACGATATGCACCGCGACGAACACGAGGGGAGCCAACGGTTGGCCGGCGATCAGCGCCTGCAAACCCGCCGGATCCAGCATCGCCTTGTTGAGCCAGACCACGGTCAATCCGGCGACGACGAGAGCCGCGACCAGTATTCTGGGTATGAGACGACGTTCGCGCAAACTACCGGTCGCTATGATGTGTCTCCCGACACGGGGGTCGCGCGGCCTCGAAGGCTTACCGCGCCGACCGCGCCGCCACGCGGCGTTCCATCGCGCGTTAGCTGCCAGATTTCGGGGAATTTCGCCAGCCCCGCCACGCATGGGTGGTGCCCTGATTTGGCGCGGAGCGGCAAAACGCACCGTGCCAGGCAGCAATAGGCTTGCATTTGCTTGCTTTCCACATCACACATGACCCATGGCACAAGCACGCTCCAAGAGTCACGGCGGAGACACGAGAACCGGGCCGAGGCGGGCCAGGCCGTCAGCGAAAGTGGCGATCACCCTGCGGTTGGACGCGGCACGGGCGGAGCAGTTGAGGGCCGTCGCCGAAGCGGAGAACCGGACCCTCACCAACTACGTGGAAACCGCCCTGATCCGCGATCTTTCACGCCGAGACGAGGCCGCGCGGGTGATCACGATGCGCGCTCCCCAGGGGACGTCCATGAGGATCGCCCCCCAGGACGTCATACAAGGGAAAGAGGAGTCCGACACCGCCTATGCCAAGCGCCAGGCGCTTCTCGTAGAATTGTGGTCGATCCCGGATAGCGACTGAGGGACCTGGAGAATGGTCCCCGGAGCTTTCGTCCGCGTGATGTTCCCGACTCACGAAAAGCCCCGCCAGCCGGGGCTTCTTCATATCGGCTACGTATTGGGCAGCACCGCCGCCGACGAGACTTGATCCAGATGCGAGGGCTATAGCGTCCCTTTCGAAACGCCGAGCAAGCCCGGCCGTCAGCTGTCGGTCGGGGGCACCCAGGGCACCTGGGCGATGTCGATGCCCTCATCGGCGAGCGCCTCCGCCTCTTCCGGGGTCGCGTCGCCATAGATCGCCCGGCGTTCGACCTCGCCGTAATGGATCTTGCGCGCCTCCTCGGCGAAGTCGGCGCCGACGGGGGTGAAATTGGCTTCGATATGACGGCGGATCGCGCGCAAAATCTGGATCGGATCGACGTTGGTCGTCGTTTGAGTCGCCATCGCCCGATGCGCCGTCCCGGGTGTCACCGATCCCTGGGGAGGCGTCGCGACAGCCTCGGTGGGGGGCGGAGTCGGCGGCGCAGCCTCGCGGCTCCGTGCCACGCGCGGGGCCATCGGCGCCTTCGCGATGTGCGTATCGCCACAGACCGGACAAGCGATCTCGCCACCGGCGGCCTGGGCGTCATAGGCATCGCTGTTGCGGAACCATCCTTCGAAATGGTGGTCGGCGGGACACTTAAGTTCATACAAAATCATGATCGTCTATGACACCTCTCCTAGAAGCGTGCCATCACTCCCTCTACAAAGGACTACCATGGCAGATATGGGCGCACCGCCTTCCCTGGCCGCCGACCCGCTGGGCGTTCCATCGCCATGGGTCCGGCGCTTCGCACATCTCGTGCCGTCCGGCGGCAGCGTGCTCGATCTCGCCGCCGGCGCCGGCCGGCATACAAGGTTCTTCCTCGACCGGGGCCACGAGGTGGTGGCGGTCGACCGCACGCTCGCCGGCCTCGCCGATCTCGGCGGCCGCGCCGGGCTGGAGACCATCGAGGCCGATCTGGAAACCGAGACCGATCTGGAAACCCCGGCCGGCTGGCCGCTGGGGGAGCGCCGCTTCGACGCGATCATCGTCACCAACTACCTGCATCGGCCCTTGCTGCCAGCGCTCGGCGCGGCCCTCAAGCCCGGTGGCGCGTTGATCTACGAGACCTTCGCCGCCGGTAATGAGCAATACGGGCGGCCGAGCCATCCCGACTACCTGTTGCAGCCGAACGAACTGCTGGACGCCTTCACCGGGCTCTTGACCATCGTCGGCTTCGAGCACGGCATCGTGTTCACGCCCCGCCCCGCCGCCATCCAGCGCCTCGCCGCCGTGAGGGATCTGCCGCTGACCCCGTTATAGGCGATGTTATAGGCGGTCCGGGCCGATTTCATTCCCCCGCGGCGCGCAACCCCTCGGCGATCCCATCCCGAGAGGGCGGGGTGAACCGCCGGTCGTGGCGCAGCGACGGCACCATGCCGCGCACCTCGGCCACCCGGGCGAGATCGATCTGGGCCGTGATGAAGCCGACCTCCTCCCCCGCATCGGCGAGTACCTCGCCCCAGGGATCGACGATCAGCGAGTGGCCATAGGTCTTGCGGCCTTCCGCATGGGTGCCGGTCTGCGCCGCGGCGATCACGAAGCAACCGGTCTCGATCGCCCGGGCGCGCAGCAGCACGTGCCAATGGGCGCGGCCGGTCGGCACGGTGAACGAGGCGGGCACCGTCAGGATCTCGGCACCGGCATGGGCGAGTGCCCGGTAGAGCGCCCCGAAGCGCATGTCGTAGCAGACCGTCATGCCGACCGGCGCCCAAGGCGTCTCGGCCAGCACCGCCCGTTCGCCCGGCCGGAACGCGGCGGATTCCCGATAGCTTTCGCCCGAGGCGAGATCGACGTCGAACATGTGGATCTTGTCGTAACTGGCCGCGACCTCACCGGTCGGATCGATCAGATAGGACCGATTGGCGAACCGGTCGTCCGCCTCGCCCAACCGCACCCAGAGGGAGCCTGCCAGCAGCCAGGCGCCGGTCTCCCTGGCTAGTTCCCGGAACCCGGCCAACCCCTCATGACTCGCCTCGTCGGTCACCTTTTGCCGGCGCAGCTCGCGCTTGGGCTCCATCAGGGCGACATTTTCCGGTGTCGTGATGAAATCGGCACCGGCATCCCGGGCCCGCCGGATGAGATCGCCCGCCACCTGCATGTTCGGTCCGATCTCGCGACCGGCGGAGACCTGGACGCAGGCGACTGTCAGGCGGCTTTTCGAGAGCGGATCGGACATGGATGCGAACCCCTTCGGTGTCAGGAGGCGAGCTTGGCGTCCAGGCCGCCTTGGCGATCGAGGGCGGCCAGATCATCCGAACCGCCGATATGCTCGCCGTTGATGAAAATCTGCGGAACGCTGGTGCGACCGCCGGACCGCTGCACCATCTCGTCGCGCCGTTTGGGCTGCTCCATGATGTCGATGTTGACGAACTCGGCGCCCTTCTTGGCCAGCAGGCTCTTCGCCCGCGCGCAATAGGGGCAGAACATCGTTGAATAAATTTCGACCGTCGCCATCGGCGGCTCCTTTATCGGCAGGATAACGCCTTGATATGGGACCAAGGATGGCGTTCTGCCAAGAGGCGGCGCCTCGATCGACCACAAGGCGGCGCCTTAATCGGCCCGGATGGCGCGGGCGAGGGTCAGCACGTCGACCCTGGCGGCACCGGCACGGCGCAGCACCCGGGCGCATTCCTCGACGGTCGCACCGCTGGTCAGCACATCATCGATCAGCACGATGCGCCGTCCCCGAACGCTCTCCTTATGACGCAAGGCGAAGACGCCGGCGACGTTGCGTGCCCGCGCCAGCCGGCCGAGCCGGCCTTGCGACGGCGTGCGCCGGCGGCGGACCAGGAGATCCGGCACCACCCTGAACCCAGGCTTCGCACCCAGCGGCAAACCGCGACGCCAGGCCTTGGCGACGCCATAGGCCAGCACCGCCGATTGGTTGTAGCGCCGGGCGAACAGCCGGGTCCAATGCAGCGGCACCGGCGCGATGACATCCGCCTCGGCCAGCAGATCGGCGCCGGCCCGAGCCAGCCAGCCGCCGAGGGCGGGCACCCCATGCAGCTTGTCGCCGTGTTTCAGGGCAAGGATCAGCCGTCGGCTGGCATCGTCGTAGCGCAGCACGGCACGGGCGCGGTCGAAGGCCGGCGATGCCGCGGCACAGGCCGCGCAGACGGCTTCCGCCCCCATGTCATAGGCGAAGGGCAGGCCGCAGCGCGCGCAGCAGGGCGGCCCCAGAAAGCTGATCGCCTGCCAGCAGGTGGCGCACAGCGCGCCATTGGCATCGATGGTCCGGCCGCAGCCGAGACAGCGCGGCGGCAACAGCGTATCCACCACGGCCACACCCCAACGCAGCACCCGTCGAGAGGCGCGCATCGCGAGCGGGCGCCAGGCCGGCCCAGGTCGATCGAGCGGAGCGGAATCGTCGGACAAGACGGGATGACCTCGCGAACAGCATCAAGCCGCGGCCACCATACATGGAAAACCGCCCCCTAACCTCTAGCGACCGGGTGGCAAGTCACCCATAGTCTGCGTCATGAATCAGTCTGCGCCATGAATCCGCCCTCCGATACCACCGAGCCCATGCTGGTCTTCGACCGGAGTGCTGTGCGCGCCCATCGGGAGCGCGCGGCCGGGTTGCCGGCGGAGCATCGCTTTCTGCGCCGGGAGGTGGCGGCCCGGCTGATCGACCGGCTGGCCGATGTCAAAGGACGCTTCGAGACGGTGCTCGATCTCGGCTGCGGCGACGGCGAAATGGCGGACCTCCTGGAGGCGGCGGGGCGGCCGGCCACGGTCATCTCGCTCGACGCCGCGCGGGGCTTCGCCCGGCGCGGTCCCCGGCCGGTGGTCGCGGAGGAGGAGGCGCTGCCGTTCAAACCGGCCAGCATCGATCTGGTGCTGAGCACGCTCGGCCTGCATTGGACCAATGATCTGCCGGGCGCCCTGCTGCAGATCAGGCAGATCCTGCGGCCGGACGGGCTGCTGCTCGCCGGCATGCTGGGCGGGGAAACGCTGCATGAGCTGCGCGCCGCCCTGCTCGAGGCCGAGTTGGCCGAGGAATCGGGCGCCAGCCCCCGGATCTCGCCCTTCGCCGATCTGCGCGATGCCGGCGCCCTGCTGCAGCGGGCGGGTCTGGCGCTGCCGGTGGTCGATGCCGACACGATCACCGTGACCTATCCGGATGCGCTGGCGCTGATGCGCGACCTGCGCGGCATGGGCGAAACCAATGCCGGCCGCCATCGACGCCGATCCTTCACGCGGCGCGCCACCCTGTTGCGCGCGGCCGCCATCTATGCCGAACGGTTCGCCGGTCCGGATGGCCGGATTCCGGCGAGTTTTCAGATCCTGTTCCTGACCGGCTGGGCACCGGCGCCCAGTCAACCCAAGGCGCTGCGCCCGGGCAGCGCCACGGCGCGGCTGGCCGACGTTCTGGGAGCCCCCGAACGAGGCACGGGAGAGCGAACCGGCCGGGGTGTTTAGAATCCGGGGTCTTTAGAATCCGGGGTCTTTGGAATTAAGTGCCCTCGAAATAATCCGCCAGATCGAGCACGGTGGCGTTGACGACGGTCGGCCGCGTTTCGAAGGTCTGGCAGGCGAGGACCATATCGATGACCGTACCGTCCGATGAGAGCGGCGCCATATAGCGGGATGTGCGCAGCAGGTAGAACTCAGGGGTGACAGCGCTGTTGGACGGCCCATAGACGCTGTTCGAAAATATCGGCCGGCGGGTGCTGAGCAGCTTGTCATACAGACCTCGCAAGTACTGTCCGTATTTTTCAGGCACGATCTCGTCGACATAACGGCCGGTGACGGCGTAGCCGATCCGCTGTTCGACCTCCGTGCCGATCAGGCGGTATTTCGGCCGTCCGGAGGCATCGATATCCAGCAGCATCAGATGCGGCAGCAAGCCACGTATCTCGGTCGGGTCGATATCCGCGCGGCGCGGCATTTCGCGGCCGGCGCATTTCGACCGCCAGTAGCGGTCGGCCTCGACCAGACGGGGATCCCACGTCACTTCCGTCGATTGCGTCGCGTCACTCTGCTCGATTATCAAGCCCACACGTGACCTCCTAACTCGACACGCATTTCCACGTCCGCGCTGTCGTTCGATCTCGATCCTGACGTTTATATGTTAGAGACAGTCCCTAAATAACTACGTTGGCGTTTTATTTTAAAGTCAATGCCGATCAAACGCAAAGGTTGAAGGCGATGGAGATGCGCGCGCCGGGTCCCTGATAGGGCGCCACCGCATGGACCAACCAGGACGGGAACAGCAGGAACTGACCCGCGCGCGGGCTGACGAATTCGGACAGGCCGGCGGTGATGCAGCCGCGCAGACCCATTTTCAGGTTGGGCGCGTACATCTGCGGCATGACCCCACGAGGATCGGCCATCTCGAAACTGCCACCCAAAGCTTCCGCGTCGCCATCGGCGCCGTCATCGACATAATAGGCACCCGACCAGAACGCGCCGCCATGGCTGTGCAGGTGATTGGAATTGCCCCGTCGATTGATATTCGCCCAGGCATTGACGCGCCAGGTGAAATCCGCCCGGACCAGCTCGGTCTGGCGCTGCACGACGGTCATGCGCGTGCCGAGCTGGCGCGCCGCCTCCAGCACGATTGCCCCGGGGGCGGCGCTCCATTCCTCGAAATCCGTATCCGATTGCCAGCCGCCGGAATTGCTCTTGCGCACCGACGGGGTGGCGGCCTCCCGCGCCAGGACGATCTCCCGCAGCGCCGGATTGACGGTCGCCGCGTCGGTGAGCTCGGCGATGATCAGCGGCGTCGGAAACAGCGTGCGCATATCGAGCGCATCGCCGAGCAACGCGCGCGGCGCGGGGGACGGGTGGTCGGATGGGGGCATGACGGTCATCAGCGGGATCTAGCCAAAGCGCGTATCGGAACACGGTTTCCCGCGAGTTCCCCCAAAATTAACCTCGAATTGGCAACAAACCGTTACCTCGACAGAACCCCCCTCTCGGGGGGTCAGAGCAGGTCGCGGAGCATCGCCACCAAAGGCTTGTCGGCCGGCGGCATGGGATAGTCGTCCATGCGCTGTGGCCGGACCCAGGCCAGCACCTGCCCTTCGCGGGCAACCGGGATGCCTTGCCATTTGCGGCAGACATAGAGCGGCATCAGCAGATGAAACCGCTCGTAGCCGTGCGAGGCGAAGGTGAACGGCGCCAGGCAGCTCGCTGCCACATCGATGCCCAGCTCCTCCGCCAATTCGCGGATCAGCGCCGCTTCCGGCGTCTCGCCGGCCTCGACCTTGCCGCCGGGGAACTCCCACAAGCCGGCCAGCGACTTACCGGGCGGCCGCTGCGCCAACAGGATCCGGCCATCGGTATCGATGAGCGCCACCGCGACGACCAGGACCGTAGGGAGGCTGATTTCCGTCATCATGCCGCCGGCGCTCCGGATGTGGCGCGCTGTTGCCATTCGACGCGGCTGATCGCATAGCGGCGGGCGGCCGCGGTGAAGCCGCGCGCCCGAAAATCCAGCTGGATGATCCGTTCGAACGACATCCCGGCTTTTTCCATGGCCCGCCACGATCCGATATTGTCGACATGGGCATCGGCCTCGACCCTGGTCATGCGCGGCAGCTCGAAGGCATACCCCAGCGCCAGGCTGATCGCTTCGGCGGCGTAACCCCGTCCCCAATAGGCCCGGCCGAACCAATATCCCAGGCGCGCCAGGGTTCGGCCGGCCTGCAGATGCAGGGCGATACAGCCGATCAAGCCGCCCTCGGCACGGCCCTCGACCGCGAAGATCCGGTCGGTGCCGCGTTCCAGATGCCGGTGGGTGAGCGCGATGAATTCGGCGGCCAGCGCCGGCTCGTAGGGGTGCGGGATCTCGCCGACATAGCGGACCACCTCGAAATCGTTGAGCAGCCGCGCCATGGCCATGGCCTCGCTGGCGCGGAACGGGCGCAGCCTGAGGCGGCGGCCCTCGACCGCCAGATCAGGCGGGCGGCCTAACAGCGCCGATAGCCCAAGATGGAACGGCCCGGGATGAGACAATCCAAGACGGTCGCCGCCGCGCGCCGCCGCTTAGCTGCGATAGCTGCCATTGATGTCGATATAGCGATGAGTCAGATCGCAGGTCCAGACGGTCGCCTTGCCGCGTCCGAGGCCGATATCGACCGCGATCTTGATCTCCCGGCCAGCCATGTGACGCGCGACCGGCGCCTCGTCATAGCCGGATACCGGACCGCCCTCGGCCGCGACCGGCACGCCGCCGATCGAGATCGCCAGCCGGTCGCGATCGGCCTTTTCGCCCGACTTGCCGACCGCCATGACGATGCGGCCCCAATTGGCGTCACCCGCGGCCAGCGCGGTCTTGACCAGCGGCGAATTGCCGATCGACAGGCCGATGCGCCGCGCCGCGGCGGCCGACGTCGCCCCGGTGACCGCGATCTCGACGAATTTCTCGGCCCCTTCGCCGTCACGGACGATCTGCTGAGCCAGATCGATCAGCACCGCGTCGAGTGCCGCCCGGAACGCCTTGAGGCGCGGGTCGCTCGGCGATGTCACGGCCGCGTGGGCGGCCTTGCCCGTCGCCACCACCAAGACCGTGTCGCTGGTCGAGGTGTCGCCATCCACGGTGATCGAATTGAACGACCGGTCCGCCCCGGCGGTCAGCAAAGCCTGCAAGACCGGCGCGTCCAGCTTCGCATCGGTGAACACATAGCCCAGCATCGTCGCCATATCGGGCGCTATCATGCCCGAGCCTTTGCAGAACCCGTTGATCTGCACCGGCACGCCGTCGATCGTGGCACCGCGCATCGAGCCCTTGGCAAAGGTATCGGTGGTCATGATCGCCTGCGCCGCGGTGGCCCACGCGGTCGGCGAAGCGGCGGCGATCAGGCCGGGCAGCGCGTTGGTGATCTTTTCCGCCAGCGGCGGCTCGCCGATGACGCCGGTCGACGAGATGAAAATCTCCGCCGGCTTGCAGCCGATCGCCTTGGCCGCCGCCGCCGCGGTCGCCTCGACCACCCG
>Ga0179596_10000214_pt1 | contig 29979 bp, 54 predicted proteins | sample CZODoug1_1_08_16_FD_155494 | JGI IMG/M metagenome (GOLD analysis project Ga0179596, IMG submission 155494) | Vadose zone soil fungal communities from Angelo Coast Range Reserve, California, USA - CZODoug1_1_08_16fungal (Illumina Assembly) | ecosystem: Environmental > Terrestrial > Soil > Vadose...
GCGCTGTTGCCCGTCGCCGCCGGGCGGGCGGGCGGCGGGGCCGGGGCAATGGGTGTTGCCGCGGCGGGTGTTGCCGCGTGCCCGTTGCCGACCCGGGAGCGAAGGTGCAGCAGCCGCTCGACGACGACGGGGGGCAACGCGGAAACGGCGACCAGCAGGGTGTCGTGGACCCAGAACGGCCACGCGCTGCCGAACAGGACGAGGGCGTGGTAGATCGCGTTGCAGGCCACCGTGAGGCCCAGGGCGAAGCGGGCGTTGCGCCGCGAGGTCCGCGCGGCGGGGTGGCGCACGGGGAGGCGGTAGCCGACGTAGAGGCTTGTGCCGGCGTACACGTCGAGGCTCGCCGGGAGCAGCCAGGCCAGGGGTGCGGGCCAGCCGACGAGGATCGCGAGCCAGAACAGGGACACGGCGGAGGACGCGGCGGCGCAGGCGAGCGCGGCGGTTCCGCCGTGGCGCAGCACGGCCATGACGTCGCCGGGTGCGTCGGGGACGGGTTCGCCGCCGTGGCGTGCTCGCCCGCGTGTGGGCGCGCGGTTATTCTCAGTGCCAGCCATGCGTCGCTCCTGCCAAGGATCTAGCGGCGGTGGTCAGGCCCCGGACGGTGTTAGCGCACTGTTTCGGGGCCGCTTTGGTTGTGGTTACCACGATACGCTCTCCTTCCGGTTTCCCGCGGGCGGTGAATCGGTGTTCTGGGTGTTTCCGGTGGTGTGTTGGTTTCGGGTGTTGGGCCCGGCCCGGATGGCGGCGGAGGGTCCGCTTATCCGGGCCGGGTGCCGTTACCGGTTAGCGCCGGTCGCGGCCGCCGCGCGCGGGGCCTGCCGTCACCCGCGCGCGGAGTTTGTGGGGTCAGTCGTCGTCGTGCTGGGCGTGGGCCGCACTCCGGTGGCCCATGTGTGCAGCGCGGGCCAGAGGCGGTCGTTGCGCCCGTACTGGGTGTCGGCGAGGGTGACCTGCCAGGCGCCGCACAGGGTCTTGACCGCGGCGCGGTTCAGGTCGCCGCGGTAGATGCAGCGCACGGCGCGGCGCGGCAGGGGCGGCCCGAACACCGTGCTGAGCCACTGGTCCTCGGGGTCGTGCGGGTCGGCGTGGACCGTGGCGGGGATCTCGTACTGTGCGCCGGCGCGCTTGGAGCCGGGGCCCCAGATGTACACGTACAGGTCCGGGTGGCCGATGAGGGCCGCACGCAGGGAGGCCGCGGTGGTTTCGTCGCAGAATCCGGAGACGGCGGCGAGTTGCCGCCACAGGCGCCCGTTGTAGCCGACCGTGGGTCCGTGGCCGGGCTGTGAGCAGGTGGTGACCAGGGCGGCGCGGTTGGCGGCGGCCAGCGTGGGGATCAGCGGCCGGGTTTCGGGGTCGGGGCAGGTGGCTCCGTACGCGGGCAGGTACAAGTTGGCGCCTTCGAGCCAGTCGGCGGTGAGCATTCCCAGGGAGCGCAGGCTGGTGGCGCGGAACCAGGGTGCGGCGTCGGCCCGGTAGCGGGCGCGCTCGGCGGCGGTCAGGGGCCGGTCTTCGGTGTCGGTGCGCACGATCAGGCCCGTGAGGTCGCCGGTCAGCCACGCGGGCAGGGTCGGGGTCATGCGGTGGCTCCGGTGGCGCGGTGCCGCCCGGCGGGGGCGGTGCGTAGGCGGGTCGAAAGCGACGCGGTCGCGGCCAGGGCGGCGAGCACCAGGAGCCAGGCGAGGAGCCCGGCGGGGGCCACGTGCCGCTCCAGCAGCGCGAGCGCGGCGGTGACCGCGGCGGTCTGGCCCAGGGCGGCGAGGGTGCGGCCCAGGGCCAGGGCGCCGGTGTCGGGGCGTTCGGGCATGGTCGCGCCGAGGCGGTGGATCAGGGTGCCGAGCCCGGAGGTGGCCAGGGCTGCGATCAGGAGCAGTGCGGCGAGCAGGGTGAGCATGTCGTCCCTCCGGGGGTCGGCGTTGTCGGGTTAGCGGCGGCGGCGCGGGGCGTTGTCGGTCAGGCCCTTGAGGATGCTCTCGACGCTGTCGGTGGACTCGGACACGGTGTTGGCCAGCGCCTTCTCCAACCTCTTGTCGTCGCCGGCTGCGACGGCGGCCTGGATCTCCGTCATCTGGCTGCGGTACCACTTGTTGTCGGCCATGGCCGTGTTCCCTTCGGGTGGTTGGGTCGGGCTGATTGCCCGCGCGGGCCGGCGCCGCGGGTGCGCTGGCGGGCGTGGGCCGGTCAGAACCGGCGGCTGATCGTGGTGTGCCAGGGCCCGCGCAGCGAGACGCGCACGCTCAGTCCGCTGCGCCGGTGCCTGCGGTAGTGGCTGTGGTGGAAGGCCAGGTAGAGGACCGCGAGCAGGGCGGCCGTGGCGATCGCGGGGTGGTGGTGGACGAATGCGGCGGTTGCGGTCAGGCTCATGGTTCCTCCGGGTCAGGCTTTGCGGACGGCGGCGGGGATCCCGAGGGCGACCGCCTCGGCGGCGATCTTGTCGGCTTCGGCCCGGGGCATGGGCCTGGTCTCGATCTGCTGGTAGGTGCGGCCGGTCTGTACGACCAGGCGCACGCGGTGCTTGTCGCTCATCGGTTCCTCCGGGGTGGTGGTCGGGTCAGGCGCAGTTGGGGCCGCCGCACGAGTGCGGTGCGGGCTGGCCGTCGGGCACGTAGAGGTCCCCGCCGCAGGTTGCGCAGTAGGCGTGCTTGTTGCCCCCCGCGGCCTGCTCGGCGTCGAGGGCGGCCCACCAGTCGCGCTCTTCGTCCTGCTCGTCCTGCTCGGCGTCCTGGCGGGCGAGCTTCTGCGCGAACATCTCGCCGGGGGCGTGCTGCGGGGGCCTGCCGCGCCAGGTGACCTCGCCTGCCCAGGCGCCTGCGGGGGCGGCGCCGTTGTGGCTGTCGTAGATGTGGGCGGCGAGGGCGTCCTCGGCGCTCCACCGGGTGGGGAAGGGGTTCTCGGGGTGGCCGGCGTTGATGCGGCAGGGCGGGCAGTCCCAGCCGTAGCTGGTGCGGCGCCCGGCGGCGGCCGACAGGCGCCCCAGGATGCGGCGGTACAGCGGCCTAGCCGCGTCGTTGTCGGGCCGCTGCCGGGGCAGCGGCCCGTCCCAACTGTCGGCGCGTACGGCGAACGGCTCGCCGCCCCCGGGGCCGGGGTGGTGCGCGCCGAGGGGGGTCTGCGGGGCGTCCGGGCCGGGTGCGATGACGCTGGTGGCCGCGAGGAACACGGCGAGGTAGCCGGCGAAGGCGAGCACGGCGGGGGTGGAGGCGGCCGGGTCGGCGAACGTGGTCGCGAGGGTCGCGGCGAGGCCGAGCAGGGCGCCGGCCTTGAGTGCGGCGGTGATGCGGCGGGCGGCGGTCACGGTCACGCTCCTGTCGGATACTCGGGGATCCAGCTGCGGTCCGGGCGTGCTGCCCGGGTGAGTAGGTCGCCGGTCTGGCACAGTTCGTTCTTGCAGCCGAGGCACTGGCGCAGGTGCGTGTCGCGGGCGAGTTCGGTCATGGTGGCGGTCGGGAGGTCGGTCAGGGCCCGGGTCAGGCGCGGGTTGAGGGTCGCGATCACCGGGCGGTCTCCTTGCGGGTCGTGGGGGGCGGTGACGGTGGCGCGCTGCGCGAGGGGCGCGGTGAACGGTGCGTGCGCGGTGTGCGCCTGCCTGGCGGCGCAGGCCAGGCACCCGGTGAAGATCCGGACCGGCGGGGCGACGATCGCGACGGTCGCGGCGCTCATCGGATCACGCTCGCGAGGATCGCGGAGACGAGCAGGGCGCTGTGGTGGAGGGCCTGATCTACCTGGTACACACCATTCATGCCGCCGGAGGCGGGGTCCGCGTAGGACTCCTTGCCGAGCGCGACCAGAAGGCGGCGTACGGGCCAGCGCCGGTCGATGAACCCGTGCGTCGCCGCGGACCACGCCAGGGCGAGGGCCGCGCCGGGCACGCTCCAGTGCAGGGGCAGTACGGCCCACGCCAGGGCGCACACCGCGGCGAGGGTGAGGTGGTACCAGGCGACGTGCCCGGCGCACGCGGCCCACCCGTCGTGGGGGCCCAGCGGCTTGCCTGCGGCGCGGGATGCCGCGATCTGGCCGGGGGTGGGCGCGCCCTTGGTCAGGGCCTGGTTGTTGGTCTGCCCGGTGACGTGGTCGGCCAAATTGTGGGCGACCAGCAGGATCGGGAGGGTCGCGGCGAACACCGCGAGGGCCTGGGTGTCGGTGTTCACGACGGCGACCCCTTCGCGCCGTGGCGGGCGCCGTGCTCGAGCAGGCGGTCGAGGATGCCCGCGTAGGCCTCGCCCACCTCGACGGCGTCGCCCAGGGTGGCGAGCAGTTCGGTGAACCGCTCGAGGAGGTCGCGTACGGCGCGCGCCTGGTCGTCCAGGCCGCCGCAGTACAGGTTGTCGATGGCGAGTTGTACGAGGGTGTCGGGCGGGCCCGTGGGGTAGCGGGTGTGGGTCCAGGCGCCGTCGGGGCCGGGGTGGGAGTCGACGGGGTGGCCGGCGTGCAGGTGCTGGGCCAGGGTGCGGCTCATGGGGTGGCCTCCGCCCGCTTGTGGTGCGCGAGCTCGAGGTGGTGGTCCTCGGCGGCCTTCGCGGCCCGGTCGGAGGCGAAACCGGCGCCGACTTCGTGGCACCCGGGCGTTTCACAGCGCCACGCGAACGTGGTCGTGTTCGGGGCGTGGGTCGTCACCTTGCGCCCCCGCGGCGTTCGGCCATCCGCAGCACGGTGGCGAGGGTGTCCCCGGCGAGGCGCGCGTGCGCCAGCTGCTCGCGGCCGGCGGCGGCCCGGTCGGTGTGCCCGGTCAGGTACATGCCCAGGGCGAGGGTTTCCAGGACTGCGGCGGGGGGCTCGCCGTTCTTCAGGCGCAGCAGCGCGTCCGTGACGGTCTCGCGCCGCTCGCGCAGCGCGGCCTTGGTGCTGGCGGCTTTGCGTGCGTCGCGGATCGCGGCGGCGTTGGCGTCGACCCGGATCAGGGCGGTGCTCACGGCATCCACCGCCCGGTGGCCTGGCGTGCCCGGTCGAGTGCGGCGCCGACCGGCCCGAGTTGCTCGGCGGCGGCGGTCAGGTGTCCGGCGGCTTGGTGGACCTGGCCGGGGGTGAGCCCGGGGATGGCGGGGAGGGTCTCGGCCAGGTGGTCCAGCGCGTCGGACAACTGTCCGATCACGCTGGGCGCGAGGGCGTCGTGCAGGGTCGCGATGATCCGGGCGAGTTCGTCGGGGGTCTGGGGCTGCCAGGTGGCGAGGTTGGCGAGGGCCGTGAGCGCGGGCGCGGGGATCGGGTGCGGCATCATCGCGTCCCGCCCCCCTCGGCGGCGAGGGACGTGCGCCAGGCCTGGTTCAGCGTGGCGGCGGCCTGTTCGGCTCCGGCGCGGAAGTCGTGCACCCCGCGGACCTGGACGCCCCAGAGCGTGGTGTTGCGGGGCAGCAGCTTCCCGGAGGCGGTGTCCTTGACCGCGAACATGGGGTAGCGGCCGGGTTCGGGGACTGCCTCGTACCGCTGGTAGTCGGGGTAGGCGGCCATCAGGCGCGCGTGCGCCTCGGGCCCGGGGATCGCGGGGTTCATGGTGGGCGGCATCAGTGCCCGCCCCCCTCGGCGCGCTCGCACTCGAACGTGTTCAGCATGTCGGCCAGCAGTCGCGCCATACGCAGGTCGGGCAGCAGCCCGTCCCAGGCTTCGCCGGGGAAGGTGAAGCGCGCACCGGTGGCGGTGGCGAGGACGGCGAAGCGGTCGGTGACGTCTACAGCCCGGTACCGGTCGGGGCAGTGGTGCGGGGCGGGCAACTCGTCGTCCCATCCGGCGGCGTCCGCGGCGGAGCGCGCGGTGGGGTCCTCGCCCTGGGCGCGGGCCGCAGCGTCGGCCGAGAGCCGGTCCAGCACGGGGGCCTGCGGCAGCGGCCCGTCCGGGAGGGTGGGCCATCCGCCGATCACGCGCGACTTGCCCGGGACGGGCTGCACGACGGGGAGGTCGGTGTGCCGGTGGGTGACCTCGACCTGTACGCCCAGGGCGCGCAGCTCGGCGGCGACCGCTTCGGCGATCGCTACACTGCGGTGCTTGCCGCCCTTGCAGTAGACATGCAGGTTGACGGGCTGCTCGATCGCCGCGAGCGCGAGGATGCGGCGCACCGTGCGGCTGACGATCTCCCAGGCGCCGGGGGTGCTAAGGACGTGGTCGCGCACCGCCTGGTCCTGGCCGGTCAGGTTCCGCATCGCGGGGTCGTGGTGCGGGTTGCGCAGCGCGCGGGTCAGGTCCAGGGTGACGGCGTCCCCGGTGGGGGGGTCCTGGTGCAGGATCCCGTAGCTGGTGATGGTCACGCGCAGCACGGTGGCCGGGCGGCGGGGCAGCAGGCGGGCTCGCAGGGTCATCAGGCCCACCCCTCCGGGCGCTCGCCGGCGTTCAGGGCCCGCTGGGCGTCGCGGGCCTCGGCCAGGGCGCGGGCGTGGGAGGCGGCGGCGCCGGGGAAGACCGCGGTCTGGGGGTCGGCCGCGAGGGCCGCGGCCAGGGCGGCCTCGGTGCGCTTGATCGTGACGTCGACGTTGCGCTGGGCGCGGGCGCGGTTGTAGGCCATCACGCACCGGCCGGGTGCAGTTCGAGGGCCAGGCGCGCCCACGCGGCGCCGCGGGCCTGCTCGGTGTCGAGGAATGCGATGGCGGCGGCCCGGTGCGCGAGCGCCCGGTACCGGGCGCGGTGCGCCGCGAGGGACGCCTCGCCCGCGGCGAGGATCTCGGCGAGGGTGAGCGGCCCGTCCAGGGCGTCGCCCCCGGTCGTGGCGTCAGGCTGGGCGGCGGGGGCGGTGCTGTGTACGTTGGTCACGATCCTTGTCCCTCCAGATACGGATCTGGCCCCGGCTGCTGCTTCCGACAGCTCCGGGGCCGCTGGCTTATGCGGCCTGCGGGGTGGCGTGGACGCGGCGGCTCTCGACGTACGCCACGAACGAGGCGCGAGGGATGCGGTAACCGCGACGAATGCCGACCCGGATGACGTTCTTGATCTCCCCGGACGTGATCGCGGCGTAGATCGTCGCAGGCTCGACGCGGAGGAAGGTCGCGGCCTCGCTGACCAGGAGGTAGTCACCCTGGTCGGGCGCTCCCAGTGCGGTGTTCTCAGCGAAGGTCATAGATTCAGTGTCATGGACTTAGTGCACTGTGTCAACTAGGATCTAGTACTAAGTTGGAGTGCATAGAAACAGAAGAGCCCCGGGCGTCAACCCGGGGCTCGCGGACCAGCTCAGAACGACTTCAGGAGGTGAACGACCACTGCATCACGTACGCATCGCCGACCAGGACCATGTCGTTGACCTCGACGACGCGGTCCGCCGCCGTGGCCGCAGTGCGCCGGATCACCGCGACCGGCTGGCCCACGTCCAGCTTCAGATGCTTGCGCTCGACCGGATTCGGCATCCGCACGCGCACCTGCTCGACGAACTTCACCGGCTCGTGTCCGATGTCCCGCAGCCGCGCGTACGTCCCACCCGGACCTGTGTCCGGGCGCTCGATCGGCGTGCCCGCTGCGAGGTCGGCCGGGATGTAAGAAACCGCCCACTGGACCGGCCGGCCCTCCACCGAGTACACCCGGTCGCGCACCACCACGGCGGCGGCTCTCAGCAACTCGGCTACGTCGTCAGGTGCGTTCGCACGGGACACGTCGATTCGGTCCACGCCCATCGGCCGCAGTCCGAGGTCGGCCAACCAGATCGCGTGACCGGCGGCCCACTGTTGCGCGGACAGGCGCGTGGTCGCGTCGCGGAGGATCGGCTTGAAGCCGCGCACGTACGCGCCCTTGCCGCGAACGACGTGGATCAGTCCTTCGCCGCGAAGCACCGCAAGGGCCGCGCGGGCCGTCGTCTGCGAGACCCCGAACTCATCGGTCAGCGCGTTCTCGCTCGGGACCTGCTCGCCTGGCTTGAGGCTGCCGCTCTCGATCTGCGCGCGGAGTTGGCCAACGATGCGTTCGCGCAGGGAGACCTTTGGTTCCTCGCTTGGTGCAGTCACGTGCATCCCCTCTGCCAAGGTGTTCAGTCACATCTTGGCATAGGTGGCACTGACGTGAGAGTTCTAGTTCGCCCGCAGGGGTCACGCCGCGGCGAGCAGGCGGCCCACGGCCTCGCCCTGACCCGCGACCATCGCCTCGTGGTGCAACCGCAACGCCCGGTCGATCAGCGCCCGCTCCGGGCTGCGCTGCGGCACGTCATCGCCGAGCCCCCGCAGATACCCCAGCACCGCCCCCCACGAGTACAGACTCACCTTCCCCGCCTCCATCACCGGACGCGGAAACCCCCCCGAGCCCCGAGCCCCCGCCGCGTGCTGGCGCAGGCTCTCCGCCGACCGCACCCCCGCCAGGCGCTGGCCCGCCTCCTGCAGGGTCACCGCGTCGTCGTCCACCAGCGCCACCGCGTGCAGATCCGCCACCGCGGCGAGCTGCTGGAGCACCGAGACCACCGCGTCCAGCAGGCTCGGCGCCTCCCGGTCCACCCCGAGCGTGCGGGTGGCCACCGTGGCGTCGTCCAGCCCGGCCTCGTACAGGGCGTCGATCTCCACGCCCGTGGGCGGGCGGCTCAACTCGAGCTCGAAACTCCAGGCCTCCACGGTGTGCTCCTCTCAGTGGGTGTGCCGGGCGACGAAGCGCTTGATCCACTTGGCGTGGGCGTCGGGGCTCCTGGGGGTGGACCAGACGGTCACGTCCTCGCCGCACGCGGCGCAGGTCACGGTGCCCCAGCGGTGGCCGTTGTGGTCCTCCTTGACGGTGAGCCCGACACCCTTGGCCGCGGCCAGCGCCGAGGCGACGGCGCTCTTGGGGTGTCGGCCCGCGCTCACCATGTTGGGAGATTACAACGGCCAATGGGTGATCGCCATTCTCGTCAGAGACCGACCCTGAGCCGCCATGCCGTGGAGTGGGCCAAGGGGCAGCATCCCGACAGCATCGATCAGGCAAAGCGGTCTGAGGAGGAGAGGAGTAGCAATGGATAGCGACACTCCGGCGAGCTACGTGTATCTGACCGGCGTACCGGGTTCCTCCGTTGCCAAGATCGGCTTCGCAGCGGACGCTGAGAAGCGCCTGATCACGATCCAGACGTCCAGCCCGGACCGGCTCGCCGTACTGTGGAAAACCCCTGGCACCCAGCAGCTCGAAGACGCGTTGCACGCGTCCTTCCACGCACTGCGCAAGCGCGGAGAGTGGTTCGACTTCGGGGACGCCGACCCAGTGGCCACCGTGGCGGCCGAAGCCGCAAGACTGGAGGTGAAACCGCCCAACGTACGGGCCGCGCCCGCCGCAAGGGGGTGGGCGAACGTGACGGTGACCCTCGACTCTGCCCTCGCGTTCCACCTGGGGGCCGCGGCGGACCGCCGTGGCGTCAGTATCTCCAGCTACGTCGGGGACCTTGTGCGCGCAGGTGTGGCGCGGGACGCAGTGCGCACCCTGAACGCGTCCCGGCGAGCACGGGAGGACCTGCGCGAGGCGTCCGATGAGGACTGGGAGCGTCGCGCAACATGATGAGGCGCGACTCCGTGTCCACTGCCGTGGCAGCGGGGCTCGCGTGACCGCGCCCGGCGAGGTGGCCCGCAAGCAGCGCGCCACCGGGTGGTTCACCGCCCGCGACTGCGCGCTGATCCTGATCGGCCCCACCCGCCTGCCGCTGCGCAACTGCGAGCAGTGCGACCCCAAGGCCGAGGAATACGAGCCCCACCAGGGCGTCGCCGACTGCCCCCACGAACTCGACGTGTGCCACGGCTGGCAGGCCGGCAGCAAGAACCCCGACCACATCGCCCGGCTGCTCGAACGCTTCCCGGCCGCGAACCTCGGCGTCGTACCCGCCATGTCCGGCCTCGTCGTCATCGACCTGGACGCCAACAAGAAGGACGCACCCGTGCCCGAGCAATACCGGGCGGCGGGCGGGATCACCGACGGCTGGGACGTGTTCGCCGCCGTCCTGATGCGCTACGCCGCGCCGTGGCCCTGCGACACGCTCACCGTCGGCACCCCGTCCGGCGGACTGCACCTGTGGTGGAAGGTCAAGCCCGACCTGACGGTCACCTCGACCAGCGCCGGACAGTTCGGCTGGCTGGTGGACGTGCGCGCCGCCGGCTCCTACGTGCCAGCGCCCGGGACGAAGGTGCGGGGAGGGGAGTACCGGCGGCACGGCGACGTGGTCGAACCGGCCGACGCCCCCGGCTGGCTGCTGCACCACCTCAAGGCGACCGGGCACATGCCGCAGGCCGCCAAGCCGCGCCCGGCGTTCCGGCACCGGCCCCGGGCGGACGGCGGCCAGGTCGGACAGGAACGCCTCGGCCGGATCGCCGACCAGTTGGTTTCCGCGCCCGCCCATACGGGCCACGCCGCCCTGTGCACGGCGACTACGGCGGCGGCACACCTGGTCGCGGACGGTCTTGTGCCGGAGGACGAGGCAGCGAGCGTGATCCTTGACGCGGGGCTGTCGCGCAACCGGGCCGAACGCGAGATCCGGGACGCCTGGCGCACCGCGCTGAACAAGATCGGGAGGGGCAGGTGACGCAGACCACGGTCACGAACAACGGCCTCGGGGAGAACGACCCGTGGGCCGACGTAGACCCGCCCGGAGCGGGCACGGCGAGTCGCCCCGGTCTGCTGCCCGAGGAGTTCTGGGACGCGCGGCCCCTGTTCAAGCACATTCGCTTGGCCGCGCACTCGCAGGCATGCTCCGGCGATGTCGCGTTCTGGGCCACAGTCTCCCGGCTCTCGGCGATGCTTTCGCACAACATCCGCGCACAGACGGACATCGCCGACCGCGCGTCGCTCAACCTGTTCGCGGCGCCGGTCGGGCCATCCGGCACCGGGAAGTCCACCGGGGCGCGTATCGCCCGCAAGCTGATCCCCGCGCCCTTCGAAGGGTTCCTTGACGGCCTGCCGATCGGCACCGGCGAAGGGATCGCCGAGGCACTGATGGGTACGGTCGATGAGGACACGGGCAAGTTCCACAAGGGCGAGCCGGTCACGGCCAAGGTGCGCAAGCAAGTACGGCACAACGTCTTCTATTACGTGGACGAAGGCGCGACGCTCGCGCAGATCGCCTCCCGGCCCGGATCCACGCTCGGCGAGGCGATCCGCAGTGCCGCGATCGGTGAAGCCCTGGGCCAGACCAACGCGTCAGAGGAGCGTAGGCGCTACATCGCCCCTGAGCCCTACAGCATGGGCATGTTCATCGGGTTCCAGCCCAGCACTGCCCTGCCGCTACTCATGGAGTCCGGAAAGGGGACGCCGCAGCGGTTCTTCTGGCTGTGGTCGACCGATCCGTCCATCCCGCGCAAGGGCTTCCCGTGGCCTGGCGGAATCGAGGTCCCCAAGGAGTTCATCTCCTGCGACGAGCCGCTGGACGTGACATTCCCGCAGTCGATCAAGGATGACCTTCGCGCCGCCCTGGTAGATCGCGCCACGGGCGCTATCGAGATCGCGGAACTCGACGGGCACGCCGGCCTGATGAAGGTGAAGGCCGCCGCACTGTTCGCGCTGCTCAATGGCAGTACAGACGTAACAGACGAGGACTGGTCGCTCGCCGAGATCGCATGGAAGTGCTCGTGTGCCGTGCGCGACGCGCTGATCGAAGACGCACGCCGCGAAGTCGTGGTGCAGCGCGAGCGTGAAGATGACGCGAAGGTGCGCCTCGCGGTGCGAACCCACGACGCGAAGAGTTCGGCTGACCGCGACGTGCGGCGGATCGCCCTGGCCATCTGGCGCCATGCAGCCCGCTCCGGCGGCATTTCCTGCGGCGCGTGCCGCAAAGCCCTCGCGAGCCGGGACCGGGACTTGTTCGAGAAGGGCATCGACCACGCGGAGGCCGAGGGGTGGGTGTTCGTCGAGAAGGACCAGATCTGTGCCTGTGCCGGCGCCGCCCCGGAAGGTGGACATCGGTCATGAGCCGCCGAGGTGGACAGACAGCGCCGAGTGGACACGATGTCCATCCCTCTGGCCTGGGGTGGACAGGTGGACACGATGTCCACCCTCCTCTCGCGGTCTCTCGCGAAACGCCGATCGAGATGCGGAGAGTACATAGTAAAAGGGACATCACACTATTTCGCGCGGGAGAGGATTCGCGAGGGGGACATGTCCACCTGTCCACCTGTCCACCGCAGGTCAGCGCTCGTTTCGGATGTCCACCTCGACACGCCGGATGTCCACCTCGACACGCAGTGCTGGCCTCCCGCTGGTTCGCGCAGCATCAGGTAGACGCAGCTGCGACCGCGCTAGGCCGCGTGGTCGGCGTGCGGAGCGGGATCGTCCAGGTGCCGCTGCACCTGCTCGCCCACCGCCTCAACGGACGACTCCACCAGAGCCGTCTCCGTCTTCAGCGCCGCGATATCGGCGAGCACTTGCCCGAACTCCGCGTCCACCCGATCGAACCGGCGGTCCACGCGGATCGCGATCCGGTCGAACCGTGCCGAGAGCTCCCGCAGCTCCCGCTGGTGCGTGCGCGCGAGCCCCATGAGCGCGTCGATATCCGCGTCCACATTACCGATCTTGCCGTACACGCCAGCGAACCGGCGGTCCATCCGCTCGCCCAGGGCCGCGATCGCCGCGAGCACCCCGTCAAACGTCGGCTCGTACCGCTCGGGCTCGTGTGGCTCCATGCCCCCAACGTAGCGATCCTCTGGGCGCGGCGGCAGGGGCGCAATCCCGGGCGGTGGAGCCCAGTCGCCCTCGGCGCCGAGCTGGTACACGATCCGGTCCGCGAGCCCCGCATGGCCAGAGGCGCGCAGGGCGTCCAGGCCAGGGACGCCGAGCAGCGCGGCGAGGTCGAGCGCGGCCTGTGGCGTCGGCGCTGCCCGGCCGAGCAGCCACATGTGGACCATCGGTGTGCTGTAGTTCACGTACCGGGCGATTTCGGCCACGGTGAGCCCAGCGCGTTCCACCGCCCCCTTGAGCCAGCGGGCGCGTTCGTGTTCCTCGGCTGCTCGCTCTTCGTCGCGGCTCACGCGCAAACCGTAGCAACGCATGACCCTGATGTCCCCGGAAACGCCTCAACCGCCTTGGCGACGCGCCGCCGCTACGCCTCGTCCGGACCGTACTGCGGCAAGCCGTCCGGCGCCGACTCCACGAACTCCCACCAGTGCCGCTTCGCGCCCGGGTCACGCGGCGGCGCGGGTGGCGGTTTCGGGCGCGATGCAAGCCACTGCCGGAACGGTGGCGGCCGATGCGTCTCGAGCCACGCGGCCATGTGCGCCCGCAGTACCTCGCCTCGCCGCTCTGCGGGCAGCGCCACGACTTCCGCCATGTGCGTCGCGCAGATCGCGCACCACAAGCCGCCCGCGACCGCCTCGCGCAACGCCTGGAAGTCCCCGCCGCGCTCCGCGTCCTGCAGCGCCGCCTCGACCTCGGCGTCGAAGTGCCCCAGTCCGCCATACCGGCCGAGGAATTCGCGCACCGCGAGCAGCGGCGGCATCGGATCACCCGGGCACGTGCCCGGCAGGTTGCGCGGCCAGCGGTACGTCGCCATGCCGATGACCGTAGCCGCCGCGTCAACTCCCCGGGTTAGCCCTCAGAAACCCAGTGCGGACAGCGCCCCGGCTCAGAGCCCGGCGCCCCGCCTGCGCTGCGCGACAAGAAGCAGCAGGTTCTCCCGCGCCGCGACGCGCGCCTTCTCCAACCGCCGCAGATCCGACGCCCGGACCCCGACCAACTCCGCGCAGATCGCCGCATCGAACCCTGCGGCCAGGATCGCCGCGAACACCGGACCCGCCGCAGCGCCCTCACCCTCGGGCTGCTCACCCGCGGCCAGGCGCAGCGCGTCCGCCGCGTCGCCGTACCCCGCAGACTTCAGCGCGTCCGCCGGATCCGCGCCCAGCAGGTGCGCGACCAGGACCGCGTCGTCGGGGTCGGCCGCAGCCTGTCCGGTGGTCCAGTACGTCAGGTGCGTCGTGCCGATCCGCCCGTCGCTGGCCTGCGCGAGCGCTGCGGGGGTCTTGCCCGCGAGCATCAGGGCCTCGTCGAGCCATTTCGCCCAGACCTTCGCCGTGTCCGCCATGTCCGTGTCCTCTCGCGCCGGTTGCGCCGACCGTACCGCCGCAGCACACCGCCGTCCCCGCAACCGCGACAACGCCACCCCGGAGCCACATCATGAGCCGCACGGTCCCGTACACGCACTGGTCCTACTTCACCGACCGGGCCGCCGCCGGAGCGTGCGCGAAGGAGTTGACCGCCCGGTTCGACTGCCTCACCGCCGTCGACCCCGCCGCGTCCGGACCGGACCCGTGGCTGCTGCGCGCCGCCCGCACCGTGAACCTGGACACGCCCGCCAACTGGCACGACGAGATCCGGGAAGTCGTCGAACGCCACGGCGGCGAATACGACTACGGCGAGGCCTGCATGTTCGTCAGGCCCAGCCCCGGCGCGCAGGAAGGCCTGCGGTGACCGCCGCGTACTGCCCGAGCAGCCGGACGTTACCGCGCCGGCCCGATGGCGCAGTCCACCCTGCCCCCGGAATCCGGATAGAAGACCGCGCCCATGCCCGAGACCTGGCCCAACGGGAAACCGTAGCCGAACGACACCGGGCCCTTCGGCTCGGCCTGCGTGTGAATGTGCTGCCCGCCGGGCCCGTCCACGTGCGTGACCAGCGTGCCCGCCTCGCCCAGCGTGAACACGGTCACCACGCCCCCGGCGCCGCCCGGCCCGTAGGTCATGACGCACGCGTTCCCGGTCCCGGCCTGGTCGAACTGCGGCAGGTCGAACGCCGAACTGCCGCCGACCGTGAGCGTCGCGGCCGACGGGGGAGTACTGCCCGCGGCACTGGCGCCCGGGGGCGTGTTCAGCACGTTGCCGGCCGCGTGGATAAGCCATACGGCCAGGGCGATCCCAATCGCGCCGAGCACGCCGACCGTGATACATCCCGCGCGTCCCATAGTCCCCTCCCCGAGGTCGGCAACCTGCCGCCCGCAGGGAAGCTACCGCCGCCCAGACCCGCGAGTCCGGACAGTAGCCGGACCGTGACCGGCCCAGGCCGCAGTGCCGGGCGTGCCCCGGTGGTCGTGCACCAGAGCGACACGCCGCAATCCGGGTGCGGCGACAAGCCCACCCGCGACACCATCGACCCGGCACCCGGGAGGACCACATGACCGACAAGCCCCTGCTCCTGCTCGACGTGGACGGACCGCTCAACGCGTTCGGCGGACCGTACTCAGGCCGCCCGGCACCCGCTGGCTACGCCCTGCACCGGCTTCGTGAGCGCTCGTTCACCGACGACAAGGGCCGGGCGTGGATCGACGGGGGACTGCGTATCTGGCTCAACCCCGACCACGGCCCGATGCTCATGGCGCTCGCGGGCACGGTGGAGCTCGCCTGGTGCACCGCGTGGCGCGACGACGCGAACCGGTATATCTCCCCGATGATCGGCCTGCCCGTGTTACCGGTGGTTCCACTGCCGGACGGTTGGCAGACGCTGACCGGCCACATCTGGAAACGCCCCGGCGTCGAGGCGTATGCGGCCGGCCGGGCGCTGGCATGGCTGGACGACGAGTTCACGGCAGCCGGCTTCGACTGGGCCGCGCAGCGCACCGCCGACGGGGTGGCGACGCTGCCGGTGCACGTCGATCCGCTGTACGGGCTGCGGCAGGAGGACGTGCGCGAGGTCGCGGACTGGGCGGCGCGCGTCCCGGCCGCCGAGCCGGTACAGGCCGCATCGTGAGCGCACCTACTCCCGCCCCGGCTGAGGAGCCCGACATGCGCATCCTGCTCTCCGGCGTGGTCGGGTCGCAGGCCTATGGACTGGCCGGCCCGGATTCCGACACCGACCGGCTCGGCGTGTTCGTCTGGCCCACCGCGCTCATGTTCGGCCTGAACCCGCCCAACGAGTCCATCGTCACCACCAAGCCCGACGTGACGTACCACGAGGCAAGGAAAGCGGCCCTGCTGATCCTGCGGGGCAACCCGACGGCCGCAGAGCTGCTCTGGCTGGAATCGTGGGAGATCAAGACGCCGCTGGGCGACGAACTGGTCGGCATCCGCAGCGCGTTCCTCTCGGCGAAGCGGACCAGGGACGCCTATCTCGGGTATGCGGCCCAACAGTTCCGCAAGCTGCTCAGCCGCGACGGCAAGTCGTTCGGCTCCGACATCCCGCAGCGGCGCACCGCCAAGCACGCCAGGCACCTGATGCGCCTGTGCGACCAGGGGTTCGAGCTCTACACGACCGGGCACTTGCGCATCCGCCTTGAGGATCCGCAGCGCTACCTCGACTTCGGCGAGCAGGTCGCCAAGGACCCGCAGTCCGCCGTGCCGTTCATGGCCGAAGCCGAGCAGCGGTTCAACGACGCCAGGACGGTCCTGCCGGACGAGCCGCGGGTCGGTATCGTCGAGGGCTGGCTGCACCGGGTGCGCCGCGCCTACTACGAGCCCGAGGGCGAGGCGCGGTGAGCCTGCCCGAGGCCAGCATCTTCGACATGGACGGCAGCCTGGTCGACGTCTCCGGCATCCGGCACCTGCTGTGCGAGGCGGGACGCTTCCACGCGTTCCACATGGCCAGCATCGACTGCCCGCCGAACCAGTGGGTCGTTGACGACGCCCGAGCCGAGGCGGCCGCCGGCAGGGCGGTGCTCGTCGTGACCGCCAGGCAGGCCGTGCCCGTGTACCGGCACGTCACCGCCTGGTGGCTCGCCCTGAACGCAGTGCCGTCCGAAGCGATGTGGATGCGCGCGGTCAACGACACCCGGCCGGATTACTCCGCCCCACGAGAGCCTGGGACGACAACCCGGGTCCCCTGCGGCTGTGGACGGAAGAAGGCCTTGCCGTCACCGTCGTGCCCGGCTGGCCGTTCGAGGACGCGCAGGCCACGCGGTGACCGCCCGGGAGAGAATCTTGGGCACCCGCGGGGGGTCCCGGACCCGGCGGCGCATACAACTCACCGGGGGCGGTGGGCGCGGGGCCGGCTACCCGGCGGGGTCAGCCTCGGCCGACGGTTCGGCGCGCTTCCCAGTCGTACGGCCCTCGGCGACCTGCTGCGCACGGGCGCGGCTGATGCCGAGCTCCTTGGCGATGTCGCCGTGGCTCAGCCCGTCGGCGCGCATCTCAAGCACAGTCGCCTGCCGGGCCCGGCGCAGCCACGCCTGGAGTTTGGGGACGGCCTCGAGCGCCTGGCCGAGCGTACGGGCGCGCACGGCGGGGTCGGTCTCGGCCGTGAGGTGGTCGAGCGCGGCGAAGGGGGTCGGCGGCGAGTCCATACCGAGAAGTGTAAGGGGTAGGCTTGACGGCGCAAGGGGTAGCCCTTACAGTTGGGGTACCGGAAGACGCAGAACCGAGGGAGACCGGGATGACCGCCACGCAGGGCGCCGAGACCGTCACCACCGTCCGCAACTACGTCACCCGCGACAACAAGTTCGTCGCCGTGTGCGCCACCGACGGCGAGACCTACTGGCTGGTGGACGCCGCCACCGGCGCGCGGATCTCCGGGTTCTGCGCCAACCGCGCCCAGGTCACCATCGCGGCCGCCCGCGCCTTCGGCCCCATGGCGTGGACGAACTCCGTCGGCTCCTTCGCGTGGGGCTGCGCCCCCTACCCCTACGGCCAGTAGGCCGCCCGCCGTCCGGCCGCCACACCAGGCGGCCGGACAGGCACCCCCACCCCGGAACCCGCGCCAGCCGACCCGACGAGACGAAGGAACCTGAAACGGTGGGTGGGGCGTGATTACCGGTGAGCTCAAGAGCAAGATCGACCGCCTGTGTGATGCCTTCTGGTCAGGGGGTATCTCCAATCCGCTGGAAGTCATCGAGCAAATCACGTATCTGATGTTCGTCCGCCGTCTCGGCGATATCCAGACGTCCAAGGAACGTCAGTCCGGCCGCACCGGCATGCCGATCAGGAACCCGGTCTACACGACGGAGACCGAACGGCTGCGGTGGTCCACGTTCCATCACGAGGACCCCGGCGTGATGCTCGCGACGGTCCGCGACGAGGTGTTTCCGTGGCTTAGGTCTCTCGGCGGCGAGGACTCGACCTACGCACAACACATGAGGGACGCCCGGTTCACCATCCCGAGCTCGAACTTGCTGGCGAAGGCCGTCGACATTCTGGACGACTTGCCAATGGGCGAGAAGGACACCAAAGGCGACCTGTACGAGTACATGCTGGGCAAGATCGCCTCGGCGGGGCAGAACGGCCAGTTCCGCACGCCGCGGCACATCATCAAGCTGATGGTCGAGATGACTGCGCCGGGACCGATGGACCGGATATGTGACCCGGCGTGCGGCACGGCCGGCTTCCTAGTCGAGTCCGCCGCCTACATCAAACGCACGCACCCCGAGGCGCTCGTCGACCAGGTGCAGTCGGCCCACTTCCATCAGAACATGTTCCACGGCTTCGACTTCGACAGCACGATGCTGCGGATCGGCAGCATGAACATGCTGCTGCACGAGGTCGAGAACCCGGACATCCGCTACCGGGACTCCTTGGCCGAGAGCGTCGCGACTGAGGTGGAGGAGTACTCACTGATCCTCGCCAACCCGCCGTTCGCGGGGAGCCTGGACTACGAGGTCACGTCGAAGGACCTGCAGAAGGTCGTGAGGACCAAGAAGACCGAGTTGCTGTTCCTGGCGCTGTTCATCCGGCTGCTCAAGCCGGGTGGGCAGGCAGCGGTGATTGTGCCGGACGGAGTGCTGTTCGGCTCGACCACGGCGCACAAGGCCCTGCGGAAGCTGATCGTCGAGGGACACAAGCTCGACGCAGTGGTGAAGCTGCCGGGCGGAGTGTTCAAGCCGTACGCGGGAGTGTCGACGGCAATCCTGTTCCTCACGAAGACGAACAGCGGCGGCACGGACCATGTGTGGTTCTACGAGGTGACGGCGGACGGTTGGAGCCTCGACGACAAGCGCGCTGCGCTCTTGCCGGAGAACAAGCTCGGACCGGTTCCGGCCGTCGCGCTGGATGAGGCTGAGCATGCGAAGAACAATCTGCCCGATGTCTTGGCACGGTGGGCGAAGCGCAACGGCAGCGAGCTTGAGCGGAAGCGGACCGAGCAGAGTTTTTGTGTTCCGGTCGCGGACATCGTCGCGCAGGGCTACGACCTGAGCCTCAATCGCTACAAGGAGATCGTTCACGAAGAGGTCGAGCACCGTGCGCCCGGCAAGATCCTGGACGAGCTTGCCCAGATTGAGGCCGAGATTCAGCAGGGGATGTCCGAGCTGAAGGGGCTGCTGGGATGAGCGTCACGGTCCGGCTCGATGAAGTCTGCGTGATTGTCATGGGCCAGGCGCCCAGCGGTGACGCGAAAACTACGACCGGTCGAACCGTTCGAGGCGACACTCACGATCAGCGACATGCACCGGGGCCGGTCCGCCGCCTACTTCGAGTTCACCGCGAGTACGGGCACAAGTTCCCGATGTTCATGACGGACCTGTTCGAGATGATGCTCGCGCTGGACGTGCAGCGCGGCACGGTGGCCGCTCGGTGGGTCGTGGGCAAGCGCGGCCAGAACTACGGGATCAGGCTCGCGGGCGGGGGCGCCTGATGGCCGGGCTGGTCACCTGGTGCCGGCTGATGCGGATCGGCCCGGCGTGCGCCACCCCCTGCGACGGGTGCAGGATCGCCAGCGGGCGCCTGGCCCGCGCAGGCATCCACCTGGATCCCGAGAAGTTCTACGACGACGAGCAGGGAGCGAGTATGCCCGACACCGACGCCGAACCGCTGCGGCACGTCGAGGAGTTGGACGCCCGCGGCTTCCCGACCGGCCACGCCCGGTGCGACACCGGCGGCGGACCCGGCGGCGGCGGCACGCTCGCCGTCAACAGCGGGCACGCCACCTGCGAGGCCTGTATCGAGTGGGAAGACGAAGCCGACATCGACGAAAGGCCCGGACCGAGAAACGGGGACCGCGCCACCTGCGCCGCGTGCGGGAAGGACATCGAGTTCATCGACCCGAACGACGCCCTGCCCGGCATTTGGCGCCACGTCCGAATGCCGTCCGACCACGACGCGCAACTCGGAGGACCCGCGTGAGCGGCACCGCTACACCGCCTCGCGGGTGCCTGTTCTGCGCTTACGGCCGGCCCGACCTCAACCGGGTGCTCGCGCAGAACGCCACCTGCTACGCCCGCTACGACAATTACCCCGCAGCCCCGGGGCACACCGAGGTCGCACCCAAGCGGCACGTCGAGTCGTTCTTCGACCTCACCACGCAAGAGTCCGCCGACGCTGTCGCGCTCCTCGCCCACGCGAAGGATCTCGTCACGGCCGAGCATCCCTGCGACGGTTACACGATCGGCGTCAACGAGGGGCGGGCGGCGGGGCGCACGATCGACCATGTGCACATCCATCTGATTCCGCGCACGGTGGGCGACGTGTCGGATCCGCGCGGCGGCGTCAGGATGGTCGTCTCAAGCCGCAGCCCGGACGAGTGGACGATCGGCAAGGAGTGCCCGTGACCCCCGAGGGGCGCGCCGCACGCGACAGGATCGCCGCATACCTCCGCGCACGTCACGCCAACGCGGGGCCGGTCATCACCCACCTGTGGCCGCGCGGCCCGAAATCCGAGCCGGTCGACCTCCTCGCGACCGACCTGCAACTGGTCCTGGCCGCGCTCGACCGGTACGAGGCCATCGCAGAGTTCGCCGGGCGTCATGGGCCCGTACCGGACCGCGTCGAAGTCACCTACAGCCGTGCCGTGCGCACCCCGCGCGGCCTCGACCCGCCGGACGGCAGCGGGTGGGACCTGCCGCGAGACGAACCCGAAGACGAAGGAGACTGACCGTGGTCAACCCCGAAGACGGCGAGAAGACCACCGCAGCGCGAAAGCTGCTGACACCGTGGGAGCAGATCACCCCCGAATGGAGCCGCCGGGACCTGATCGAGGGCGCGGGCAACCGGCTCAAGCGGATCATGTACTTCCCCGACGTCGGCGCCGTCCCCGACGACGCGTTCACCCGCCACTGCCGGGAGGCGGACCAGCGCCTGGACGCGCTGCGGCTCGCCGACCCGGATGACGCCGGCATGGCGTACGCCGGACTGTCCTTCACCGCTGTGGCGAGCGGCGCCAGTCCCGAGGAGCGCGCCCGGGTCGAGTACTACCTGTGCCACGAGCTGATCGAATACATGGAGCGGCACGGCGGCTGGTACCCGGACCACCCCGCCCTGGACCCCGCGTGGCGCGGGCTCTACCCGGAAGAGGAGGCCGGGCCCGCGCCGCAGACCCCACTCGAGGCCGCGGTCATCGCCCGCGCCGCCGAGTCCGCCGCGCTTGACGCCGGGCGGCTCACCGCCGGCCAGTGCGAGGACTGCTCCTGCTGCACCGCCCGGGGCTGCCGCAACGGGCCCGGCGGACCGATCGGACGGCGCTGCCCGAGCAACAGCCTCGGCGAATCCGGCTGCCCGTGCACGGGAGACTGAGGACATGGCCGGCACCGACGCATACGGGCCCGGCCGCACCGGACCAGGCGGCGCCCACGTGTTCACGGCCTGTTTCATCCTGGCGCAGGGCGGTCCGACCCGCGGCCGGGTCCTCGACGAGATCCGCTGCTACATCGAGTTCGCCGCAGCCCCGAACCCGCTCTCGCGCGGCGCGGTGTTCGCCGCGGACATCCCCTGCAAACCCGGCGACCTCAGCGAGAGGACTGTCGGCGGGGCGCTCGCGCAGTCCCTCATGAGGCTGCCGTGCGGGGCGATCGTGGAATGGGTCGTCCCCCAGCGCACCCGCACGACCTGGAGCCCGGCGCCCACGCGATCCCGTGCCGGCACCCCGATCTTGTCAGTGCGTTGCGAGAGAATCAGGTATGACGACCACCGCGACCGCCGAGCCGATCGGCACCTTCGCCGGACTGCCGCTCTACAAGCACGGCACGGCGCCCGCGCATCTGCGCACCGTGACCCGCCTGGCCGCGATCCGGCTCGAGCCAGCGGCCGGCCAGCGACCGGTGTGCTTCGTCGTGCCCTACTACCACCCGGATGAGCGCCGCGCACTGTACGAACCCGCAGACGCCGCCCCGATCGTCCGCTCGCCGGGTGACGAATGGGCGTGGCGCGCCCGGCGCACCTGCCCGCGCTGCGGCGAGGTGCGCGAGTACGTCGTGCACGGCAAGCAGTGTGGGGGGTGCTACGCCGCAGGCCAGGCGGAGAGCGCGGACCGGCGGGCGCGCACCTGCTCGGGCTGCGGACGCGTCGGCGCGAAGCCCTATCCGAAGATCCGGGTTGGCTGGAACCCCGAACGCCTGTGCCGCTTCTGTGCCGCGGAGCGCAACCGGCGCAAGGAGGCGCTGCTGCGGACCGCGACCCGCTGCGCGGGCGGCTGCGGCAAGCGCACCGCGACCAAGGCGGAAGTGCTCGCGTGGGCGCTGACCGGCCATCGCGCGATCGCGCAGTGGGAGCGGCGCTGCGGCCCGTGCGGTACCGAGTACCAGGCGCGGGCCGAGCGGCAGCGCGCCGAACGGGAGGCGCGCTGGGCAAAGGAACGCGCCGAGGAGTTGGCGCGTGAGCAGGCGGCGCGCGAGGCCCGCGCGCGCGCTGTCGCCGACCTGGCCGCGTGGGCGCGCGCCGCGCTGGCCGACCCGCGGGCGCGGATCCTGGACACCGAAACAACCGGCCTCGACGACGACGCGCGGATCGTGGACATCGCCGTCGTCACCGGCGACGGCCGGGTACTGATCGACACGCTGATCAACCCCGGCGAGCCGATCCCGCCGTCCGCCACCGCGATCCACGGCATCACCGACGAGATGGTGGCCGGCGCGCCCGGCTTCGGCGAGATCCTGCCGGCGCTGCGCAGCGCCGTCCACGGCAAGCGCGTCCTGATCTACAACGACGTGTTCGACGTGGCGCGGCTCGGCCGCGAGGTGAACCGCCACCATGGCGAGAGCGGCGAGATCCTTGAGGTCGGCAGGAAGTGGTTCGCCGTCCACGAGGCCGAGCCGGAAGACGCGATGGTCCCGTATTCGGACTGGGTTGGCGAGTGGTCGCAGTGGCACGGCAACTACCGTTGGCAGCCGTTGGGCGGCGCTCACCGGGCGCTGGGTGATTGCCTCGCCGTGATCGGCTGCCTGGGGGCCATGGCGGCGTCAGCGGCCGGTGAAGTGGAGGATGCGACGTGACCGCACTGCTTGACGAGATCCGGCAGCGCGCCGAGCCCAAGAACTACGGCGGCGCGGCCACCACCATGACGCAGGCCGAGGACGACCGGCGCACCCTGCTGCGGCTGCTCGACGCGACCCGCGAAGAACTCGCTGACGCGCTCGGCCGGATCGACCGGCTCACCGGCCGCGTCGTCACCGCCGAAACCGGGCGCACCGACGCCGCGGACCTGCAACGCGAACTCGACGAGATGCGACGCGCCTGGGCCGACACGCCCACCACCGTGGACGCGATCGCGAAGCTGCGCGAATGGGTCCCCGACTACGAGATCGGCGCGAGCATGGTCGCGATGCCGGTCGCCATGGCCCGCAAGCTGCTGGCAGCTTTGGCCGACGCGGAAGCGGCGGCGACACCGGAACACCTCGCGGCGGTCACCGCCCAGCGCGACCGGTTCGCCGAGTACGTGCCGATCGAGGAACTCACACTCAACATGCGCGCATACAACGTCCTGACCGCCGCCGGGATCCGATCCGTCGGCGAGCTGCTGCGGATGACCGAGGACGATGTCACCGACCTGCGCAACGCGGGCAAGAAGACCCTCCAGAACGTCAAGGAACGGCTGCGCGACGAGTTCGGGCTGACGCTGCGGCAGGCAGGCGCGCCGTGACCGCCCCGCCCGCGGGCGGGGGCGCCGGGCAGCGGGCCGTCTGCGGCGCGGGCGTCACCTGGCCGCGCGAAGGCGGCACCGTGCACACCTGCGCCCTGCCGCCCCACGAAGGCCGCATGCACAACGACGGCGGGATGCTGAACTGGATCGAGGCCGGACCCGTCGCGTGCTGCGCCGAGCGCGAGCAACTGCGCGCCGAGAATGAGCGGCTTCGCCACCGCCTCGCCAACCCGTGCGACGGGAACAACTGCGGGGACGGCGGCGCGGCGCACTGTCACCGCTGCCCGGAAGCCGGTGAGAACCAGTTGCTCGCCGAGCGGGACCGGCTGCGCGAGCGGTTGAACCACGCGCGCGCCATCGCCTCGCGCTGGGCCGCGAGCCCCATGCTCACCGAGAAGGCCCTCGCCACCCAGATCCTCTACGCGCTCGACCACGGGCCAGCGGTCGAAGCCGACACGCGAACCGCAACCCCCACCGGGGAACTCGCCGACATGGCCGGCGGGCCGGAGCGCGTCACCCCGGTCGTACTGCCGGAGGATCGCGCATGATGGACAAGTTGCCCGCCGAGGTGTTCGCCGCGGTCGGCGACCTGGGGGCCACCCCCGACGGCTGGTGGCGCACCTCCGGCCGCGAGGACTACGAGGAGTTGGCCGTCACCCTGCTCGCGTTCGGACTCGGCACGGACACCGTGATCGACATCCTGGCGCGAGCCTACGCCGCCGCGGCGGCAGAGTACGGGGCCTGAAGTGAACGACGACACCGAAGACCTTGACACGCTCACCCGCGGCCAGCTCGCCGAACTGCCCGGCCCCGCGTGGGATGTCGCGCGCGTCCTGGACGAGTGGCGGCTGCGGCTGTACGGCCTCACCTCCGGCCACCACGGCGCGGGTCTGTTCCTGGACTTGCTCGCGGCCGAGGGCTACCGGGTGACCCCGATCGCGGTTCCCGCGTTAGACGAGCTATTACCCGCACCGACGGAGTAAGGACTATGGCCGACGAGCAGGACCCGACCGCAGGGGTCACCGAGTTCCTCGATCTACGGGAGCAGCACGGCCACCCGGATCTGATCACGCACCACATGCGGCCGAGCAAACCCGGATTCCTCGTGCCCCCGGCGGAACTGCGCGCCAGCCGCCTGCGCGCGATCCTCGCCGAGAACCAGCGGGTGCTCAGCCTCCTGCTCGGCCACCCCCGCGACCCGGATCCCGCGCCCTGGACCGACCCCGACACCGGGACCGTCCACGACCTGCTGCAGGCCTTCACCGACCGGCTCGGCGCCCGGTGGGAGCACTGCGGGTGGCTGCACCGCCTCGGACCCGCAGCCCCTCCCGGGCCGCTGCTGGTGCTGCTGGGCGACGATCCGCCGATCGAGGCGGCCTTCGCGAACGTCAACGCCGAATGGGGTCCGCTGACGCAGGCGGGCGCCCCGTGAAATGGCTGCCGCGCCTGCTGGTGCGGTTCCTGCGTCGGCGTCGGCGCGCCGAGTCCCCGGCGCGGATCCGGGCGCTGGAGGTCGGGCTAGGCCTGGTCGAGCCGACGTCCACCGAGGCCTACGCGCGGCCCGAACTCATCGACTGGGGGAGTGGCCGCCGGGCGCGCAGGGAGCGGCATCGCTTCGAGCGACTCAACGGACGACCGCCGCTGATCACCGTGCAGGGCGAGACCCCACCACCGCCCAGCATCTGCGGCTGCCGCGAAAGGCACTGACCTCATGACCGCTGCCGTGATCCTCGCCGACGCGTTCGGGCCCGTATGCGCCGCGATCGCGTGGGCGCGCGCACTCGGCTGGACCGATGCGCTGGGCGACCTGCTCGAGCGCGCCGCCGCATCCCGCCCAATGATGTTCCTGGACCGCTGGATCGGCCCTGTGTGGCGGCTGGTCTACCGCTGGGCCGGGGCCGAAGCGGCGGACAGCGCATTGGCCCGGCGCGGCGCGCCGACGCGACACCGCCATGTTCACCGATCTCGCCGGCCGCCTCGACAGCGCGGGGCTCGCCTCGATCGCCGACACATGCCGTGACGCGGCCGCGCGCCGCGCTGCGGGAGACTGAAGCCCATGGCCGACAAGCCCCCGCTGCCCGCCGACCCGATGGGTCCGCTGCCGCCTGCGCTCTGCGCGCCGGGACCCGGCCAACGTTCGCCGAAAGGCACTCTGCGCCCGCCCGTGATCACCGTCCAGGGCGAGGTGCCGCCGCCAGTCCACTACGTCCCGGGTCCGGGGTGATGGGGCCGTGAGCAGCAGCGAGGGCGGCACCCGCCACCCAGGCCGTATCGGTGTCGGCGACACACCGGGGATTCCGTGCCGTGTCGTCGGGTTCGACTTCACCCCGGACAGCGACGGCCCGCTGGTCGCCGGATACCGGGACGCGGACGGTGCCCTGCACATCGACAGCGTCGGCGACGCCAGCCCGCGCGTCCAGGTCGCCTACTGGGCGCAGGCGATGGCCCCAGCGTTCCGGGAGTTCCACGAGCAGATGCGCCACACCCTTGAAGCGATTGGGGTGAGCCTGCGCCCGCTCGTGGAATTCATCGAGCAGCATCCCGAACTGCGCGACATGCAGCCGGAGCCGCCTACGGAGGGCTGCCACCACTTCTGCGGGCGCTGGCCGGAGCACGACTGCGACGGCGAGGCGACCGGGACGCTGGCCTACCGCCCGGGTGGCCGCGAGGTCCCGGTGTGCGGCGGGTGCCGTGATGCGACACTCGCCCGCAGCCCGCGACCGCCCGCCAGGGACGCCGCCGCGCTTGACCCCGAGTTGGAGGCGGCGAAGCACTGGACCGAGCACGGCGGCGCGTGTGCCCACGTTTGTGGCGGCGGCGCTGACCACCGGTGCGGCGCCAAGGCCACCACGAGCCTGACCTACCGGCTGCCGTCTGGGGGCACCCGGCGCATGCCGATCTGCGGGCCCTGCAAGACGGCCGAGGAAGCGGCGCTGCAGGACACCCATGCCTGAGCCCGTGGACGCCTGCCGCCCGGTCACGCTGCCGACGGGGGAGACGGTCGCCGTGCGCGGCACCGAACCGCTCGGCGAACGCGGCGGCGCGGCACTCGCCGACCTGGTGGGCGCCGTGCGCGCCGCACTGCCGCCGCCGAGTTTTACGCCCGCCTGGACCAGGCCCGCAGGCGCCTGGACCCGCCGCTGTGGCGCAGCCTCGCCCGCGCCGCAGGGGTGCGGCCCGCAGTGCTCACCCGCCTCGCGAACGGCGTGATGCCCGCACCTGCGGACCGCGCGGCGCTGGAGGCGTGGCTGGACGCTCAGGCTCAGGCGCCGGGCACGGCCGGGTCCTGAGCGTTCACGTACGCCGCGGTGACCGTCGTCGGGATCCGGCCCTTCTCTCCGACGTCGAAACCGTTCTGCTTCGCCCACGCGCGCACCGCGGACGTGGACGGCGGCACAGGGCCGGGCGCACCCTTCGCCCGGGTCCTCCTCGCCGACTGCGCAGGCGCCGCCGCGGCCTTCCGTGTGGCCGCTTTCCGTGCGGGCCTCACCGTCCCCGCGGGCTTCTTCGACACCGGCGGCCCCGCCGCTTCCCGCAGCGCCGCGTCCGCCGCCGCGATCTGCGCGTCGAGACCCGCCATCTCGGCGTCCAACTGCGCCCGCTGCGCGATCAGGCCGTCGCGGTGCCGGCGCGCGGCGAACGTCTCCGCGTCCTCGGCGAGGGTCCCGCGCAGGTCTTCCGCGTCGCGCAGGATGTTGGCCACCAGATGCAGGGCGTGCTGCCCGCCGATCCGCTCGGCCTCCCCCAGTAGCGCGGTGATGGGGCACGGCCCCACGGCGACCGCCCCGGGGTCCGCGCCGCCGTCGGCCGGCTGCGGAGACTCGACCTCCACAACGGGTACCGCCGCCTGCGCGACCGCGATCCCGCCGTTGTTCGCGGCGTGCGCAACGCGCAGGCGCAGCGCCTGCGCCGTGCGCACGCCGCCAAGCCGCGCCTGCGAGAACCCGGTCTTTCGCATGACCTCCTCGTCGCCCGCGCCGCTCTCGAGCAGCGCGAGCGCCCCGAGCTCCGCGTCGTCCAGTTTCTTGAGCGTGTCCGCCATTCCCTATTCCGCCTCTTCCGCCTCTTGTCCGCCATATCGCCGCCGCTCCGGCGGCAATTCGGTCCCTTACACGGTGCGCGGCAGTTAACGGCCGCGCGTGAATGCACCATGGCACAATGCGCGACCGGGGCAAGCAAACCCCGGCGCATTCACCTCATCGGGTATCGGCGCACCGGATGCGTGCCCCCGCCGGAATCCGGCCGGGCCGCGTACTCGCGCAGATCCTCCACCATCAAAGCCAAAGCCTCGAGCATGTCCGTGCGCAGCAGCCCGGACGCGCCGAACGGGGCCAGGCCCTGCGCGCGCAGGTCCCGGAGTATCGGCAGCAGTTCCGGTCCGACGCGCACCCCGAGCGGCCCCAGGGCGCGCGCCAGGTGGGACCACAGGGCCAGGGCGATATCCGGGTCCCCCGGCGTGCTCACGGCGCCTCCCTGTCGGTCTCGGCCCGCAGGCGCGCGAGCACATCGGGGGGCAGCGCCGCCGCCGCGACCGGGGTGACGCGCACCCGCGCCGTGCCCACCCGCGCACCCGGCGCCACGGGCGGGTCCACCCGGCAGCCCCAGTACGAGAACCCGGTGGGCAGGTCCCCGCGGAAACCGTCCTCGCCCTCGTGCTGCGCGTACAGGGCTTTGGCGCCCTGTGCGGTGACGAACCGGCCCGCCAGCCCGGCGTGGTCCTCGTAGTAGAACTCCGCGGTCCCGCTCACGACTCCACCGCCAGCGCGATCACGGCCAGCACCGAGATCGCGAGCGAAAGCGCCACCCCGGCCACCACCAGCGCGGTCACCGCCGTGCCCCGTTCTCGTCGGCGAGCGCGTCCGCCAGTGTCGGGAGGATCGCGAGTATCCTCGCGAGCCCGAGGATCCGGAAGATCTTCTCGGGGTGGTCGCGCAGCCCGCACACCGTCAGCGTGCCCCCGGCGGCGTGGGCGCGCTTGACCGCGCCCAGCAGCACCCCGACGCCGGTGGAGTCCAGGAACTCCACCCGGGAGAGGTCCACCACCAGGCCCGGCAGTTGCGCGTCGGCCAGCAGGTCGAGCTGTTCGCGCAGGATCGGCGCGGTGTACACGTCCACCTCGCCCGCGACCGTCAGGACGGTGCGCCCGCCGACGGCGCGGGCCGCGACCTCCAGGGTGTCCGGCGGCAACTCAAGCGCCATCCTCGCCACCCTCTCCGATGCCGGCCGGGTAGACCGCGTACGCCCACCGGTCGCCCCGGTCCGTGGCCAGCGCGGCCGGGTCCAGCGGGTCGATCGGGCATTCGGGGTCGGTCAGGCGCTCCACCGGGGCGAACCGCCAGCCCGCGCGGCCCGGCCCGCATGCGGCGCGGCGGATCGCGCGCTCGGCGTCCGCGGCGGTGACGCCCCACACCTGCAGCAGGACGGCGCTCACCGCGCCTCGCCCCGGCCGGTCGCGTAGGAGGCCCACACGCAGCGCCCCAGGGGCGTGTGGTCCGCGCCCCAGTCCTCGCTCACGGCCTCGATCAGCGCCACCGCGTAGCCGCCGGGCGCGGCCCGCCACACCGGGCGCAGCGGCAGCCGCTTCCCGGCGTCGCCGACCTCCGTGAACAGCAGCGGGCCGTCCCACACCAGGGTTATGCGCTGCACGGGGGCGCTTTCGTTGGCCGCCATCCACGCGGACAGTTCCGACACGCCCGTGCACGCGTCGTCCGCGAGATCGGCCAGGCCCCAGTCGGCGAGCACCTCCCGCGTGAACAGCCGCGCGTTGCGCGGCGCGCACGCGTTCGCGACCAGGGGTGTGGAGCGGGTTCTCGCGTCCACCAGAACCTCCACCGTGCTTCCTCCCGTACCTCGCCGTTTGCACTCCCGCCGCGGAACGTAACGAGCCGGGACGCGCCCCGGTAAGGCCTATTCGCGTTCCGGAATAAACTGGCGCGCCATCGCCGCGTACTCCGCGGCGGCCGCGCGCAGGAACGCGGCCGCGTCCGCGCCGGTCAGCGCCCGCGCGTAGAAGGCCTCGAACAATCCCAGGTGGTAGGCCACGTCCTGCGGGTCGTGCAGCAGCACCTCCCCGGTGAACAATTCCGCGGTGACGAACCGGTCGTCGTACACCACGAACGTGTTCGCGGCCATCACCGGCCAGCGCGCGGCGAAAGGCAACACCGCGAGCTCCACGTTGGGCAGCGCGGTCAGCGCGGCCATGCGCGCGCACTGCCCGGCCATGACGCCCAGGGGCGCGACGCGGGCGCGCAGCGCGGTCTCGGTCATCAGGAACACCCACCGCCGCTCGGGGTCCGCCAGGGCGTCCTGGCGGGCGATGCGCGCGTCGATCACGGAGTCGAGCGTCCCGGCGGGCACGGTGCCCAGGTCGGCGAGGGTGGCGCGGG
>Ga0179596_10000215_pt1 | contig 29299 bp, 19 predicted proteins | sample CZODoug1_1_08_16_FD_155494 | JGI IMG/M metagenome (GOLD analysis project Ga0179596, IMG submission 155494) | Vadose zone soil fungal communities from Angelo Coast Range Reserve, California, USA - CZODoug1_1_08_16fungal (Illumina Assembly) | ecosystem: Environmental > Terrestrial > Soil > Vadose...
CATCCTTCACAGTACTACATTTCAAAGTTCCGAGAAAAGCATTGTGGGCTTTAAAAGCTAATGCTCCGCCTGCTACTGTTAAAACAGTAATAGCTGTCAAAAATATTTTTGCTTTTTTCATACTAATGGTTCTTTTTAAATCAAAAAGATAAACTTTCGTTATTTAATATGCCTACTCGTTTATAAGGTTTTCGGCTTTCCCTTTTTTCGGTAACAATGACTTAAGCAGGTCTTTATCCGCCGGAGTTCTACCAGCTTCTGAGAAGGGCCTTGAGGACGGTCTTGAGTTGGACCGTGATATAAAAACACCCGGCCCTGGTTTATTGATCGAAGAAGAGAGAAAAAAGGGCCAGCCAAGTAGGCTAAGCCCTTAGATGAATAATGAATCTTTATTAATCGCCCCGTGTTACTACAAACGTGTTATTTGGACAAGCGTTCCCAGCGTGAGTAAAAAATGTACAATAATAAGTTGAACCAATTTCTGTCAAATCGTACCTGGTAAATGTTAAAGAACATTCATCCTTCACAGTACTACATTTCAAAGCTCCGAGAAAAGCATTGTGAGCTTTAAAAGCTAATGCTCCGCCTGCTACTGTTAAAACAGTAATAGCTGTCAAAAATATTTTTGCTTTTTTCATACTAATGGTTCTTTTTAAATCAAAAAGCTAAACTTTCGTTATTTAATATGCCTACTCGTTTATAAAGGTTTTCGGCTTTCCCTTTTTCGGTAACAATGACTTAGGCAGGTCTTTATCCGCCGAAGGGCCTTGAGGACGATCTTGAGTTGGACCATGATATAAAAACACCCGGCCCTGGTTTATTGATCGAAGAAGAGAGAAAAAAGGGCCAGCCAAGTAGGCTAAGCCCTTAGATGAATACTAAATCTCGATTATTGGGCCGTTGTTACTACAAACGTGTTATTGGGACAAGCGTTCCCGGCGTGAGTAAAAAATGTACAATATTGGGTTGAACCAATATCTGTCAAATTGTACCTGGTAGCCGTTATAGAACAGTCATCCTTCACAGTACTACATTTCAAAGCTCCGAGAAAAGCATTGTGGGCTTTAAATGCTAATGCTCCGCCTGCTACTGTTAAAACAGTAATAGCTGTCAAAAATATTTTTGCTTTTTTCATACTAATGGTGCTTTTTAATCAAAAAGCTAAACTTTCGTTATTTAATATGCCTACTCTTTTATAAAGGTTTTCGGCTTTCCCTTTTTCGTTTTCAATAGAGTAAGTTTACGTAGACAGGTCTTTTCTCTGCCGGAGTTCTATCATCTAGACTTAGGATCTGAAAGGACTCTGAGATATCAAACCTGCTTAGGCAGGATTATTGCGCAATTTTTTTATTCTTCGGCTACTGTTTTAATTTGACTGACGGGCATTTGACCTTCAAAAGCATCATTTAGGTGCTTATCCTTTCCATAAATAGCTAAATAGGGGACGCCCGTAGTTTTAAAATAATCGACAAAAAAATTAGTGTAATCAACGCCGGTAATAACGTTGGCATATTTATTTAATTTGTAATTTTTGTAAAACCATTTCATTTCAGCGAAAGGAGCAGTGGTGAATACAACAAATTGCAAATCTTTAAACTTTTCCATGTCGTCAATAATTCCTTGCATTTGGGCCCTGGAATAGGGACATCCTGGCCCGAAATAAAATAATACTACAGGTTTGCCGTTTGGCAGGCTGGCTGTATTAAAATAAGTGGTGCTATCTGCCAGGAAAAGTTTAAAATCCGGCAATGCCTCTCGTTTGTGTGCGGTCTTTGCAGGTTCTTTGCTGTAACATCCGGCTAGGAACGCTAGCAAAAATAAATAGACTGTATATTTCATGTTAGATTAGTTTTTGCTGAATCAGGGTTTGTACCTGCAGGCTTTTCTGACGACTTTCCTGTATTATGTAATTCATAAACACTATCATGAGGCTTTGCGTGATCAGCATGGGAAATATCTGGTAACGCAATACGATCGGGCTTGCCAATACACTGAAGACTGCATTGCTAAGCCATATCAGTAATTGCAGGTAGTATATTTTTTTTCTAAGTTTATTACTTTTTGAAAAGCCTTTCAAAAGCGAAAAACCAGCCAGGCTAAGGAGGAACAACAGATTAATTAAGGCCAATGCAATGGGGTAATAATCGCATATGTTTATGACAGAATTCCGTGTATTATTATTCACTTTATTGGTTTTTAACCGGAACCAGTCAACGCCTGCCTGGTCAATGGTGTCTTTTCCCATATTGTAGCTGGCCATGAATTCAGGCCTTGGTACATAGTAATTAATTAGGTTTGGCCACAAATAATATTGTATAAATGCCATGGGATATTGTTTAACAAGCCAGGAACCATAGGTGTTATAGGAATTCCCCATTTGAGCCCAAACCCCAAAAGGTTGCACTGTCTTTTTTTTCAACTCAACTTGATACATGTTTTGTTTCAACGGAGAACATTCATTCCATAAATAATAAATACCTAATTGAGCATCAGGTCTTTCGGAAAGCTGCTCTAATGAATCCGTATGGCGGTCCACCATCGTTTGCAACTGCTTATATTGGGCCGGCACTTCTACCCGTTTACCCGGCGGGACATGTGCATAGGCAAAGAGCGCGTTGCTGGCCAGTTGCCAGCCGCCAAAGGGCGAGAATTGAGAAGTATTGGTTTTTTTGTAATAAGAATACTGCGTAAAGGTGATAAATGCACCTAATAGCAATACTATAGCGCCAATAGCTGTCCATCTCAGCCTGTTAGACATTTTTGTCAGCAAAATGGTGATCATACTAATGACAGGATAATACAAAGCATTGTACCGAACGGTAAAAACAAATAATAATACAAATGCATGCAATAATAATAACCTTAAGCCTGGCTTATATAATAACCATAATAGCTGTGTAAACCATATTAAGCTTAGAGAAGCAAACAATGCATCGCTGGATATAAAGTTGCTTACATGCAACAACAACGGGTTGAATAAGGATACGAATAGTAAGATGAGAAACAACCATTTGCTCGGCCCTAAAAAATAAGCTACTGAAAATAAAAAATATAATATAGCTGATTGTAATAATACGTATTGTAACAACACTAACAAAACATGTGAGCGGGTAAGGAAACTGAACCAGAGTAAGAATTTTGAATATCCGATGGGCCATAGATTAATAGCTTGGTTCTTTAAGGCGGCTTCCATATAGGAAAATGAATCGGGCAGGAAGTTGGGATATGGATAAAATATTTTGAAAATGAAAAACTGGAGCAAAATTATACTCACGGCTATCAACAGATATATCCGATTAACCCGGTTTTTCCAAAGCCATTTTGTAAATGGTAAAACTGGTATAGTTTGATTTTGTGTCATTGTTGTCCTGCTATATTTATAGGAGATACTAATGATGACTGTGATCCATTGATAAGCTTGCTGTTTTTTCTATGCAATAAGATAGCCCATAAGGCCAGGCCGGTGAATACAATATTGAAGACAATATGCTGCCGCCAGGATAGTTGCTCCAACACGCCCCCGCAACTGCAGGGCAGCTTATCACTGAAACTGACAAGGGCAATTACATAGCCCGTAAACAGGATCATCAGGATCAATGAAGCATATAACCCTTTCAGCCGCCAGTTGGTAATAAATAATAAAATAACGACCGTGAATTCTATTATGGGAAGAGACCATGCAATGACAGCTGCTACAGGCGCCAGAATGGGCGATTCAGCAATCTGTTCCCTGAATACACTGTGATCCGTTAACTTACTGATGCCAGTGTATAAGAACAGGATCATGAATAGGATGGAGATGATCTCAATAATGGTGCTACGTTTCATTTCACTGAATTAAAGGTTCTATATTGTCTGATATTTATAATCTACTGTTACTGGTTTTATCTCAGGTTTTGTAGCTGCCCTGGCAATGTATTCGATGAACAAGGAAGCATATGAAATAGATATAATAATTGGGAACAACTGGAAGCGCAAGGCAATGGGCGATGCGAACACGCTAAATCCGAAATTGACCAGCCATAAAGCCGATACCAAGAGCACTCCTTTGCGCACTATGGGTTGTTGTTGGTATCCCTGTAAAAGTATATAGCCTAACAGCCCAAATAAGAAGACGACATTCAGTGAGCCTGCCATTATAGGAAAGAAGTCCAACACACTCACTTTAAAACTTTTGAATCTACTGGTTATTTTTTTGCTTTTATAATTGAACCAAGCCTGTGCGATCATATTCACACTATCCTTACCGGTACTGTATTCTTCCAGGAATTCGACTGGGGGTGCATAATACTTCATGGTGTTAGGCCATATATAGTGTTGTAGAAAAGTGATCGGGTATTGACGAATTAGATACTTGCCATAATCTGCATACAAAGGCCCGAAGGATGCCCAGTTTTTTAGTTCACTGACAGGGTTGGCCGTTGAATCTTTTGTAAAATGCTTATTCATATATAGCTGCAAGGGCGACCGTCGATCCCACATGTATACTGTTCCGGCTACTACTGCTTCCTGTGGGTATTTTTTTATATCCCGGGTAGTATCAAAATAGGTATTCACCATTTTATCCAATTGCGTAAATCTCTTTGGAACGGGTTTTCTGTCCCGGCTGTCAATATACCGATAGGCATAAAGCGCATTGTTCGCCAATTGCCAGCCGGTAAAGGGAGAGAATTGCCGGATGCCTGTCAATTTTTCATATTTGTAGCTGGTAAACAATGCAAAACAACCGATCAATGCGACTGCCAGGGCCGTGCCTGCTAGTTTCATTAGTATCCGTTGTTTGGATAATGCAAAGGCCAGGATGGCTATTAAAGGATAAAATAAAGCATTATAGCGTACGGTAAAGGCCAGGAATAAGACTACTCCGTGTATCAGGACGAGTCGGCCAGTAGGTCGGTATACAATCCATAATAAGAGTGTGAACCAAATTATGCTAAGGGAAAGGAACAAGGTGTCGCTGGATACATAATTGGCAAGATAGAGGAAGACTGGATTTAATACCATAAAGGCAAGCAATATCCTTTGCACGATCCTGCCCGGGCGGTAAAAATAGAACAGGGTAAACAGGAAGGATAATATACTGCCTTGCAGCAACAAGTATTGGAAAGCAATTAAGGCCGTATCGGATTTGGTGAATACGCTGAATAAACGTAAAAAATTGGAATAGCCGACGGGATAGGTGCTGATGGAAAAATTAAAATAGGCCGTTTCCAGGTAGGCATAGGAATCGCCATTGATAAAGCTGGCATAGGGATAGAAGTACTTAAATATGGCGAATTGTACAACCAAAGCGATCGCGGCTAGCCACAAGTATAATTTATTCGAACGTGTTTGAAATAAATAATCTTTAAAAGATAGCTGCAGAGATGGGAGGTCGTTTATCGATGCCGGCTCTTGTAAAGGAGATTCTGGCTTCAATGTACCCGACTCCTTCTTCTCCTCATGATACTCCTGCTCCGTATTAATTTCCCAAATATTAGCTTTGGAAGTCACGCTGGCAATGATATTATCCACAGCCACCATTGCCGTTAGCATGGAATGATCCGAATTGTTGTACTTGTGCATCCCGTTCCGTCCCACCAGGAAGAGGTTTTCAAAGTTGTCTGTGAAGGCCCTGATTTCTTCAAACCGTTGATAGCTCCCGAAATAGGCAGGGTAGGTCTTTTCCATCCGCAGCACCGTACTGTCCAACGCATCCTCCACATCGGCCAGACCCATTTTCTCCAGCTCGGCGATGGCAGTAGCCTGTATTTCCTGGTCTGTCAGACTCCAGAACTCATCCCCTTTATAGCAGAAGTATTCCATACCTACCCATACCGTATCCGGGTCCTTAACCATATAGGGGCTCCAGTTATTAAAGATTTGCAGGCGACCTACTTTTACATCCTTCTCCTGGATATAAATCCAGGTATCCGGTAAGATCCGTTTACTGTTTTCTTCGACTCTTTCTCCAGGTGGAGGCATCTTCTTTAAAAGCACCCCAACGGTAATGAAATCCCGGTATTGCAAGCCGGAGGCGACCTCCTGCACGTTTTCGGGGACGGCGCCATTCATCCCGGCAATTAATTCCTGCACAGGCATGGTGGAGAAGAAATAGTCACCTTCCAATACGCTGATCTCGTTTGTAACCGTATTAACAGCTTCTATAGCAGTGACAGTATGTTCGTCAGTCCGGATAGACTTTACTTCCTGATTCATAAGAATCTGTCCGCCCATCTCCTTTACCTGTCGCGCTACTTCCTCCCATAACTGACCAGGCCCGAATTTGGGATACAGGAAGTTTTCAATCAGGCTGGTTTCCGTTCCCTTCTGTCCGATATCATTCTTTTCCTTACCTACCTTTGGTTTCATGGATTTTACCGCATGGGCAATGGCCCTGGCTATAGAAATCCCCTTGATCCGTTGGGCCCCCCATTCCGCGGAGATCCCGGTACAAGGCATACCCCAGACTTTTTCGGTATAGTCTTTAAAGAACAACCGGTATAGCTTGTCTCCAAACCGATTGATAAAGAAATCTTCCAGGTTCTTCTCCGGTTTACGGGGGAATAACCGTGCCCGGAGATAAGATACCAGGATGGCCAATGTCCGGGTCAGTCCGAGTTTCCGTAGCGTGTCCAGGGACAACTGGATAGGATAGGTAAAGAATTTGCGCAGGAAATAAATCCTCGACAAACGTTTCCTCACCAGCATTACCTTATCCGGAAGCTCTTTTTCACTATGTTTCGGAAAGGGCTCTTCTGCCTTTATGGTTTTGGAATGCCGCTGGTAAGTGACGGTAAATTGTTTGTCTGCCATTGGTTGGATCGGCATAATGTTCAGCCACCATTCCATCACGCGGTCGGATTTGGAGAAGAACCGATGGCCGCCAATGTCCATCCGGTTACCTTTATAATTGACTGTCTTGGATATGCCCCCTATATCTCCTGATTTTTCCAGGATGACAGGAATGATATCGGTTCGTTTTAATAATTCATAGGCTGCAGTAAGACCGGCTGGGCCGGCTCCGACAATGATTGCTTTTTTTAGCATAGCAATGGTTTGTACCACCAAATTACAATGCCTCACTATCGGAATCCATACAAAAGACTATCGGATTAGCAAATTTATGAGTAGCTATACGGTGATAAGCTTATCTCTTTTTTCTAAGTTGTTCGAAATTCCATTTAACATTGAATAAGACGGTACGGCCTAGTAGTTTTGTCCGATTTTGAATAACGGAATTTGGGGTAGCGGATTGACCGACTCCCGTATTGGAATTCAGAATGTTGGATCCGATTAAGCTACACATTAGTTGTTTCTTTTTAAGTAGAGACCGTTGCAAGGTGGTAGATAGATACAATGGTTCAGGTGAAAGCTTAAGACTAATACCGCTACTGAAAGTTTGCCCCCCAATTGCAGTCAGGGTACAGTTTCGAAAAAAATAAAGATGACTTTCCAGCCTCCAGGATAGTGTGGAAGCAGTGAAAGGAGAATTATTCGTCAATGTATAGCGGGTAAGACTATGGTCATAACCTATGCTAAAATTGGTCTCTATTTGGTCGGGGATATTGTATTGCAGTGTAAGATATTGGGTCGAGGTCAGGGTATTCGTAGCATAGGGTGTGTTATCCGCCATTGAAATATCATGGTCCTCCCTGAGCAACCCCGATCCGGATATCCTGAGTTGCTTGTGCAATAACGGTGGAAGCTCAAACCTCCAGTTCAGACCTATCATATAGGCTCCGTTGACATTCACATAAAAGGTTCGTTGTACGACCGTGCTGCTGTCATGGGGATGAACGATATTGGGAATGATCTGGTCGCGGGTTGTCGTGTAGTCTATCCCGATCCCGAATCCCTGGTATTTAGCCGGCTGCAGGTTATCCTGGTCATAGCGTAAACGGACCAATTGGAGGATAGCTGGCTTCAATTGAGGGTTGCCTGTTACGGGATACTGAGGATTGCTGAGGTCCGTCACCGGCTGTAATTGCGGGAACTCGGGAAGAGAGACGGTTGTAGTGTATTCCATGCCTAGTTTTCGCCCTTGTGTAAAGGTATAATTAAAAGATCCGGCGGGCAATACATGGAAATAATGATAGGACTGATTGATGCCCTTGACGGGCGATTCTCCATAGAGATTGCCGGGTTCGGCAATAAGGCCCAGGTTCCAATCCACCTTGTTACCATGCCGGATATATGCAACCCGCCAATCCTGTATGGTGGTTTGGAAATGGTAATCACTGCTCAGGGAATCCACTACCTGCCAGCTTTTTCCCAGGCTATCCGGTTGCTGAATGTTCCGGTTGTCTTTCACAAGAGTATGTTGCCAACCGTAACTGGTTTCCAGGAGCCCGTCATGACCCAGGGGAATATAATAGTGGAGTATGCCTCCCATATTCCAGGCCGTATTGCTATTGTTTAGCCGGAAATGTTGCAGGCTATCACTGTAGGCGCTATCCGACCGGATCTGCGTATGGGTGAGGTTGTCTCCCGCCTGCCGGGTACCGGTATATTTGAGATTGGCCTCCAGGCTGAACCGCTGACCTGAACGGGGGTAAATCTGTTCAAAATAGATCTTCGACTCTGCATTTGTGACTTTAGTATTAGTTTGATTCACCGTCGCGGATTGCGTCGTCTTATTGAACCCACTATCCGTTTCCGTGGAGGCCAGATCGATCCGGTCGGTTTGCTTCGTCTGTTGCCGGTTAAAAGAAGAATTGATGCGCAGGCGATTATTGGGGCCAGGAATATAGAGCCATTCATACTTTATCCGGTCTTCCTCTTTGTGGGCTTGTGTTGTATTATCCTGTTGCTGGTGGATATGCCCACCGCTATAATAGCTGTCCTGGATGGTCTCATTTTGGAAAAGGTGATTATTGCCCGACAGACTTCCATCCCCGGATCCCGACCATCGGGGGCTCCATTGATCGGCATAGCTCATGCCCAGGAATTTTACATATTCATTACCATAAGAGCTGTTATTGGATAGGTCGCCAGTTAAAGAGAATTTTCGTTCACCTTTCAGTAACTCGGTGTTCAGGCTGGCTATGTACTGATCTTTATTGCCGGCCCCGCCTGTCACATTCCCGAGCAGGCTATTCCGCTTGTCTTTTTGTAGTACTATATTCAGGATCTTCTTTGGCTCGCCGGTTTTCACGCCGGTGAGCCGGGCCTGGTCGCCGTAATCGTCCAGGATCTCCACTTTGTCGATGATATCGTAAGGAAGATTTTTGATGGCTACCTGCACATCCCCCCCGAAAAATTCCTTCCCATCCAGATACACTTTACTGATCTTTTTGCCCATGACCATCAGGCTGTCTGCATTTACCATGATCCCCGGCAGTTTCTTCATCAGGTCCGCCAGCATGGATCCCTCCCGCATGCGATAGGCTCCTGCATGATATTCCAGGGTGTCCCGTTTGATAGTCAGGGGCCGGACCTGCTCGACAAGCACAGGCTGCAACTCCCGGAATTCCGTTTGCAGGACGATGGGAGGCAACTGTAATACCCTCATGCTATCCGGCGTGGAAAAACCTTTGCGATAAGGGCTGTACCCGTTCATGGTAACCAGGATCGTGAATGCCCGCTCACGGGATGCTGAAACTTCATAAAGTCCTGAAACAGAAAAACTCCCATCGTCCTTCGATAATGTCTGGATACTATCCCGATTGGTTAATAGGCGGATCGTTGCTTTGGACAGGAAATTTCCTGAACTGTCTCTTACGATCCCTTGAATGGTAAAAGGCGCTTGTAGGTAAGCATGGAAAAAGCTGAGGATCAGGACACCGGTTATGAAGATCCTTTTTCCCATCAGTCCCATGAATTTTTAATTTTTGTTGCCTACATGGTAAGATTAAATACGTTTCTATCCCTTAGTTTCTATACTGCCTTCTGTATTCGGAGGGGGGCATGTTGGCGAGCTTCTTAAAGACCTCACCAAAATGGCTATGTGTTTTAAAGCCCACGCGGGACGCGATGGCTTTCAGCGGCATATTGGTTTCTTCCAGTAAATTCATGGATGATCTGATCCGTACCTGCTCCAGGTATTTATGCAGACTATACCCGGTCCTCATCCTGAGGCCGGCTTGCAGTTTGGGGACACTTAGGTTCACTTCTAATGAAAGGGCTTCGGGGGAGATATGATTGGTATGGTGCTTAAGGGTGTAGGCGATCGCCTGTTCGATGCGTTCGAGATCCAATTCACTGAACATTATCTTGTTCTTGTCCTGCCCGGAAAGAAATCGATGGTCTTCGCTGGAAAGGAATCGATACGGGGCGAGGGGCCTTCTGTTTGCCCGTTCAGGAAATTCATAGGTTACTGTGAGGTCATCCGGAACTGCATCAATGAAAATAGCTTTCTTCATGTGATTAGTTTTTAGCTCGATGAGGTACAAATCTTCAAATCATATTTATCCGGGGCCGGCAGCCTATGCCTATCCTTCAGGCTGCCAGCCGGCCGGATCTTTGTAAGTGAGTCGCTACAATCACTGCCTTATTCCGTCTCTAATATTAATTGTGAAAACCCTGTTGGTATTACAGATCCGATGCATTGAATGTCAGACTACACAAAGGTACCGTGGCAGAGGGGGCCCATGTTTACGAATCAGGGATAAAAACCTAATAGAAAATAAATAAAAGACAACCCTTAACGCTAACTTAAAAATCACTTAATACTAACTTAATAGTATAGATGAAGTTGGCAGAAGTAAGATATTTTGAATTGGCATAAGTGTATTCACTTATTTTCCTTTTAAGCAAATCATCAAGTCTGCCGAATGGACAAATAATACTTCCGATTGGACAACTTTTTCTCCCTGATTGATAGGGGTGATTGAATATTAAATCTTAAGTTTGTTGGTCATCTCCTATTATCTGCCATCTCTTGCCTTACAGAGACCTGTCCTTTGACTACTTACCAGGAGGCTCTGTTTGGGCATATTTTACCACCATCTGAATATAAAAATATGTCTGCTGATAATCTATGCAGGCCCATGGATCCTTTTCACAAACAGGCGCCCCTGTTTGCCAAATCTTATCCGGGGGATAACTATACCATCAGCATCCGGCCGTTCTGCGTGTCGACCGATATGGAACTGCTGTACGGATGGCTGGAACAGCAAATAGGGATGCAATTCTGGAAAAAAGACAACCCCCGGCAGGAATTATTGCAATCTTATGCGGATATCCTGGCGTCTACTTATTCCCAGTCTCTCCTGTGCCTGCTGGATGACCGGCCTGCCTGTGAAATGGATGTCAGCCAGGCTCCTTATAATGAGGTTTTTATGTACCTGGATGCCGGGAAGGGCGATTATGCTTTATGGCTGATCATGTCTTCGTACGTAACGGTCCGCAATGCCTATGCGAACATTGTGAAAGCCTGTCTGGAGTATTTATTTTCTTTTGAAGGACCGGAGCGGGTCATCACTTACCTGCCGGCTTACGACGAATGGTCCAATCACCTGCTTAAGAATGCGGGTTTTGAATACCTGGATACGAAGCAGATGTTATCCGGAGTAGTCAATCTCTATGAATGCAGGAAAAAAAGGTGGCGGAAATAATCAAAATCAATTGTAATGGACAGCTTGTTTTCTGCTCCTCTGTATCATAGATGGAGCGTAACCGAAATATTTCTTAAAAGCAGCCGAAAAGGCAAAGGGATGGCTATACCCTGTGTCCGCTGCTATCCGGGAGATAGGCTGATCCGTCTCTTCTAAAAGTAACCTGGCTTTCTGCATCCTGGCTTCATGCAGGAAATCCGATATGCTAAGGCCATAGATGACCCAGAATCCTTTTTTCAGCTTGTATATGCTGAGACCCACCAGGGCCCCCAGTTCGCGCAGGGTATAATCCCGTTTTAAGTTTCCGGCCAGTAGCTCCCTGGCTTCATAAATTCTCTCGACAAATTTCTCAGGAATTTTGACAGGTTGCTGTAAAGGATGGCGGGCGATCTTCCCCAGGGCCAGTATCAGTATTTCCATCACTTTATTGTCGAGATATTTTTTACGCATTTCCAGGGGGTAAGCATAGTATAATATGTCATCCGCCACACTAAGGATTTCTTTATCGGCCACCTGGTTGATACTGTTTAAAAGGACAGGTTGTTGCTTTTCTACCTCATGTAGAAAATCTTCCACATCCGGGAAAAATTGAACGAGCTGCCGGAGATGATCGATAGAAAAAAGGATTTCCACACAAACATAGCGCTGTTTCGCATGGAGGCGGAGAGTCTGATGCATAAAAGGAACATAGCTGATATTGAATCCCCGTTCGTGCAAAACATTTTCATCCAGCCCCTTGGTTGTATAATAAAAGCTATATTTCAGGGACAGCCATAACCGTAGGGCAGGCTTCCCGCAGGTGAGCGTGAGGGTGTCCTCCTGGTTAAGGAAATAACTGTGATAGCGGATGGAATATCCATTGCCTGTTATTTCCTGCAATAATAGGTGACCAAAGGGACCATTGGCTCCCAGGCTTTTGACACCGGGTATGTTCCCTGGATCTGACAGGGAGGGCAATGCAGGGAATAAAGGGATCTCTCCCGCCTTGTCCCCGAAGATCTTTATACGATCATTCATATAGTATAAAAGTAATCGTTCATGTAGGGTGATTGTTTATGTTTTAGGGAGTAAAACCAAATCAGGAAAGTGATAAGTTCAGGTTATTTTCCGGAACCAGCCTGGTGTATGCCCAAAGTATCGCTTGAAAGCGGCCGAAAAACCGGATACATTCCTGTAGCCTGCCAGTTCTGCGATAGCCACGATCGATTGGTTGGTTTCCAACAGCAGGAGCCGGGCTTTTTCCATACGGGCATGTAGAAAATCATCGAATAATGTCATGCCATATAGTTGCTTATATCCTTTTTTCAGTTTAAAGTCATTAAGACCCATTTTGCGGGCCAGTTCTATCAATGTCGGCGGCTGTTCCATATTTTGAAGCAGGTACTCCCGTGCAGCCTGGATTTTTTCTATATCCTGGGGTTTTAAAGGGATTTCCGGCTTATTTCTAGGGGGACGGGTCATTATTTTTGTCAAGGCGATCGTGAGTAAGGTGGATATCTGTAGTTCCCAATAGGCATTTTTCAGGCTCCCCGTATAGGGACAATCCTGGATATTTCTGATAAGCGTGATCATCTTCGGATCGGCAATGCCATGAGCCGCACTCAATTTACCGGCAATACCCCTCTGTGCTTTTTCCAGGAAGAAGATCAATGCCGGAAAGGGAACGACCAGTTTTTGCAGGTAAGAAATGGAAAAGTGAATAGTAAAAGCAGTAAGATTGTTTTGTTGTTGACTCAACCATACCCGTGTTTGTAAAGAGGAGGGGTAGATCATATTAAACTGTCCTGCGGACAGATGCAACCCTCCAAGCCCTTCCGGTTGATAATCGATCTTGCCATCCAGGACAAAACACAACTCCACCAATGATTTATCTGCTTCAAAATCCCCTGCACTCCTCACGCACCAGCTTCCGGCGTCTGGCATGGGATAAAGGAAGAAAGAGGTCGTCTTACTTTTGGTGGTGGTTTGAAAAAACATAATACAGGTTGTCCGCAATAAATAGGAAAGGTCGATCTACGGAAATACCAGCAAACTATTTGCCAATCATCCGGTAAAGGGAAAATTGCCTTGAAGGGACTGAAAAAGGGGCCTATCCGCGTAATCGAACGCAAATAATAGAAAAATACCTATAACTATAAAGAAATATTAGATCCTTGTATTATATTGCCCGGGCATATTTGTGGCAAAATAAACTGATACCGGTCAAATGAATTATCGAAAGCGTTGTTTACAGTTAGTGTTCCTTATTTTGTTGCATTCCGCTCTTTTTTCCTGCCATAATAAGGCTGCTACTACGGATGAAAAAGACACGGTGAAGACCCCGGCCCAGATGGACGAGCAGGTTGGGGGAGACCTGAAAAAGATGCTTCAGTTCGCCTCGGAGAAGGGGGATAAGCTGAACGATACGACTTCCCTGAATTACCGAAAATTGTTGGATAGCCTCTATGAGCGGAATAATTATACCCCTCTATGGAGTGATAAGGAGCATTGGCGTTCCCCGGCGGATAGTCTCATTTCCTTTATTGAAAATGCGAAGGATTACGGGCTGTTCCCCTCTGACTATCATTATACCTCTTTGGCCTTTATTCATCGGGTCCTGCTGGAGGATACCGTCAGCCGTAAGAGCGCGGCGATCTGGGCAAGGGCCGACCTGCTTCTGACGGATGCTTTCTTTATGCTGGTGAAGCACCTGAAACAGGGGCGGCTGAATTATGACAGCGTTACGCTCCGGAAGGATACCCTGCTGCCGGAAGACCTGTATACCCGGGCCTTGTCTACGGCCCTGCAGTTCCATACTGTTGGCGCCACGCTGCAGTCCATGCAGCCCAGGAACGGCCGGTATGATTCCCTGAAGGCGTATATCAAGGATTTTTTAGCAGCGGCTCATTTTCGTCAGCTGACCTGGCTGCCCTATCCGGTTAAAGATTCGGTGGCTTTTTACCGATCACTGACCCAACGTCTGCAGGAAGTCGGCTATATGGATTCTGCAGCGACTGCGGCGGACACATCGGCCTTATTCAACGCGGTGCGAAATTATCAGCGCGCCAATGGCATGAAGGTGACCGGTCGGATATCCCAGGACCTGATCAATATGATGGATAATTCGGACTGGGAGAAATTCAAGCGCATTGCCATCAGTCTGGACCGGTATAAGCTTCTGCCGGATACCCTGCCTGTGACCTACGTCTGGGTGAATCTCCCTTCTTTTACCTTGCAGGTGATCCATTCAGACACGGTGGTATTCGAGTCCAAAGTGATCGTTGGAGCGCCTAAGACCCGGACTCCTTTATTGACCAGCGAAATCTCCAATTTTATCACTTACCCTCAATGGACAGTACCTAACAGTATCATTTTCAAGGAGATGCTGCCCCGGATCAAGGAAAATGTGGATTATCTCCGGAAACAGAACCTGATGATCGTGGATGACAATGACAGTGTGCGGGACCCTCTGACTATCAATTGGAAAAAGCTTAATAAGAATAATTTCCCCTACCAGATCAAACAGCGACAGGGAGATGATAACTCCCTGGGAGTTATGAAGTTTAACTTTAGAAATAAGTATGATGTGTATTTGCATGATACTAACGTCCGTTCGATGTTCGGAAAGTCTTTCCGGGCATTGAGCCATGGATGTGTCCGGGTGAAAGAATGGCAAAAAATGGCGGATTTCCTCGTCCGGAATGATAGTATCCGTTATCGCCCCGATACTTTGCGGGCCTGGATCAAAAGGCAGGAGAAGCACACGGTCTATGGATTCAGCCGGGTACCCATTTTTATCCGGTATGTGACCTGTGAGGGCAAAAAGGGCAAAATACTCTTCCACGACGATATTTATGGGGAAGACAGGCAGCTTCGCGAGGCATACTTTGCCAATAAGCCGATTTATTAGGAATGGGACATGCTTTATTGGCAAAAATGTCGCATGTCCCATTCCTGTCTAATGTCGGCCCTTCGGGCAGCGGAACCGTGTTCCGCTCTGGAGATATGCTTTAACCTGTTTGGCCCAATATTAGCATTTATAGCCCCGAAAGTCTATATTTGCGAAAAGAGCCCTTGGGGCCCATTATCCAATCCCTTGAAATAAACTATGTCGCCCATGTCAAAAAAAATCAGAACAGGGTTACTTGCCTACTTATTTTTCCCGATAGCCGTTCTGGGCCGGGAAGAAAGGCCTGTGCGGGACAGTCTCCCCCGGGGCCATCACAAGTCACCTGTTAAAGACGCTAAAGTTCAGTATGGAGTCGCGAGCTTCTACTCCAACAAATTCGAAGGGCGCAAGACTTATACCGATGAGATCTTTTCCCAAAAGAAATTGACGGCTGCCAGCAACACGCTTCCCATGCATACCTGGGTCCGTGTGACCAACCTGCGCAATCACCGGACGGTAGTGGTAAGGATCAATGATAAAATGCATCCACGTAACCGGCGGCTGATAGATTTAAGCCATGCTGCTGCTGCCAGGTTGGGTTATACCGGCAGTGGGTTGACTCATGTGCGGATAGATGTATTGGGGAAGAAGAAGCCTTTGGATGCGGAGGATGATATGACGGCAAAGGACGAATAAGCCAGCCGATAATAAATGTATAAGCCGGTTATACCGGCGCCGGTAAATAAACAAGGGGACCCTGAAAAGGATCCCCTTGCTTACTACACTAAGAGGGCGGATTAATTCTTCATTTTCTTAAAAACACTGATTGTGCCGTTGGCTCCAACTTCCAGCACATAAGCTTTTTGTGCGTTTACCACGGTTATATAATAGCTCAACCCGGAATCTGTATGGTCGAATTCTATTGCTTCCCTCAGCAAGTAGCCGGGATATTCGTTTCTAATATTGATCAGGTAAGACAAGGGGAGGTCCTTGATGGGTATCTTGCGGCTGGTGCCGATGGCGTTGCCATCCAGGTCGTAGAATGCCTGTAACTGCATATTATGCCAGGTAAAATTCACTTCTGTAAATTTATCCGTTACTTTATATACGACTTCCGTAGCCTGGGGGAAGGCTTTATTAAAACTTTCCAGTCCTTTGAAATCGGGATTGGCTGTCTTGTTGGCAAAAGAGGTACTGATCAATGTCAGTGCAAACAGGGCGATGATAGATAACCTTTTCATAACTAGCTTTTTTAAATTTTTTATTTTTGTTTTTGAGTGGTCGGTTACATTTTCTTAGGGGCCGGCCTGCAATGTATAAGACGAAAGCAGTGCCAAAAATGTTACATTTGCTAACAGGCTGATAGTTAACACTATCGTTTAGAGGGTGGGTTGGGTGACTGTCCGTTTACGGACGTTCGGTTGTTCATAAGCGAACATTTTTTCGAAGTCAGGCGTTTCTACACTTTAAAAATCACCATACATGAACACAAACATTGGGATTACCCCAAAAAACCTTCAGGCAGTATCGGTAGAGTTGACCAAACTACTGGCCGATGAATTCGTCCTTTATACCAAGACGCGCAATGCGCACTGGAATGTAGAAGGAGCTGATTTTCATTCCATGCATGTATTTTTCGAACAGCAGTACAATCAATTGGATGAGTACATGGACAGCGTTGCCGAGAGGATCCGGCAGCTGGGGCATTATGCGCCTGCCACGCTGCAGAGCTTTCTCTCTCTTACACATCTGACGGAGAAGCTGGGCGAGAAGAACGATAGTCTTGGTTTTATCAAGGAGTTGTTGATTGACCATGAGAACATCATCATCTTTCTTCGGGAAAACATCAACAAATTTGCCAATGAATATGGCGATGCAGGAACCAGTGATTTCATCACCGGCCTGATGGAGAAACATGAGGCTACTGCCTGGATGTTACGGGCGCATTTGAAATAGCAGGGCGGATGCATTAGGTAGCGTGCCTCCCCGGGCGATTTATTTGCTTAATTCAATGAGTATTAAATTCCTTTTTTTCGCGGATACATCGAGTTCTTCATCGTCTTTCATAAGGATGCTTGTCTTATTGTCCTTCCGTAAAATAGCTTTTACAAAATTCTTATTTACGATGGAAGATCGATGTATCCGCAGAAAATCGGGGTTGGAGTCAATAGCTTCGCTAAACGTCTTCAAATGTTTGCTGGAAGTATGGCGGGTGCCATCGGACATCTTTATGATGGTATAATTGGAAGAAGATTTCAGGCAAATGATATCATGCAGGTCCAGCACCATGATCTGGTTATGTGTGTTCAAAAAGATTCGTTTGGGGGAATACCCGGTAACAGCATGGCTTTCATCGGGGCCGGATTTCCAGGATTTGGGTTTCGGCGTATTCGCGTAAGTTATGGGCAAGGGTTTCATAGATCACTGTTTTTCTTTTTGTTGCCGGAAGGCAGCTTGCCATCCGGTGTATATTCACACATGGTAAGTCTCAGGAACAGGATAAGGATTTGAGAATGATAGCGACTGATCAATAGAAATGAAGGGATGAAGGTCTGAGTTTGCGAGGATGTTTAGCAGGCTGTAATGTGGGGTACTCTTAAAGGTACAAAATTTATTCTGTTACTTCAAATATCATTTAATAATCAATAACCCACCTTCCAGGTGGGTTATTGATTATTCACGGCCCCGAACAGTTCATTCACTAAACAAGCCTTATAAAAGCGGGGATGCAATAGGATCAGACAACCGGATCGAGTAATTTCGGAAAACAACCTGCCGGAGGATTCATGAATTAAATCCATCTCCGGTGAAATCTTCAGCCTACCTGCTTTTGCCCTTGCTATCCTGCATGTTCCTGTGCACGCCAGTCTCTTATAGCCAGGTGCGGGCCGGGTTCTCTGCCGATATAGTGGCAGGTTGCGCCCCTCAGGCAGTCCAGTTCCAGGATATGTCTTCCGGGAATCCCACCGCCTGGAAATGGGACTTGGGCAACGGGACCGTTTCTTTCTTTCAGAATCCTTCTACGGTATACTATATACCGGGTACTTATACGATCAGGCTGGTCGCTACCAATTTCCGGGGGGCGGATACGCTGATCAGGGAACACTATATCACCGTATATGAAAACCCAAAACCGGATTTCACCGCATCGGATACGATAGGGTGCTTCCCCTTGAAAATACAGTTCACCAATCTGACCCCGGCGCCCGGTAACGCCGTCAGCCAATTCCAATGGAAATGGGATTTCGGCGATGGTAATATATCCACCCTTCCCAACCCGGGGCATACTTACGGTAATGCCGGAAATTTCACGGTAACGCTGCAGGTGACAACCGATCATGGTTGCGGACAGACGGCTGGCAAGCGACAATATATCCGGATCGCTGCCGGTGTGAAGGCCGGTTTTACAGATACCAGAGGCAGAAATTGCCAGGCTCCCGTACAAGTGCAGTTTGTCAATGGCTCCGACGGCCCCGGTACGCTTTCTTATAACTGGGACTTTGGCGACGGCTCCTCTTCTTCCCTTGAAAGCCCTGCGCATATATATAGCGCTAACGGAACCTATACGGCTACCCTAATAGCTAGCAGTAGCGCAGGGTGCCGCGATACGTTAAAAAAGGTCAATTTATTCAGTATAGGTGGTGAGATTGCCCGCTTTGTTTCTCCAGACGGCATTTGCACAGGTCTGAGCTTTGGGGTGAACAATACATCTTATCCTTCCCCTTCATCGGTCCGCTGGGATTTTGGCGATGGTACCCTGTCGACGGCTGCTGCTCCCTCCAAGACCTATTCTTCTCCTGGCATTTACACGATCAGGCTGGTCGACTCCTTTCCAAACTGTATTGATTCCGCGCGCAGGCCGATCCGGGTGATGCCAAGGCTATCCGCTTCCTTTACAGCCAGGGACCTCTATTCCTGCCATGTTCCTTTCGTGGCCCATTTTACCAGCAATGCCGCCCTGGGAACCGTCTGCCTGTGGGACTTTGGCGATGGAGGGACCGGTACAGGCCCCAACCCAGCCCATACCTATACCAGTTCCGGGCTTTTTACCGTCAGGCTGGCGATCAGCGGGCCAAATGGATGCCCGGATACATTGACCAAACCGGATTATATCCATATACAACCCCCGCAGATCGACATTCAAGGCCTGCCGGTCAGAGGCTGCTTCCCTTTGACGATCACTCCCACCGCCCTTGTCCGGGTAGCAGACGACAGCGTGGCCTATCGCTGGGATTTTGGCGATGGCAGCGGATCTTTGCTGGCTGCACCGGTAAAGACCTATTCCGCGGCAGGGGACTATACCGTAAGGCTGGTCATCAGGACGGCAGGGGGCTGTATGGATTCCGTCGTTATCCCTGCTGCCGTGCTGGCAAGCCAAAAACCACGGGTGAAATTTACGGCTGATCCGCTGGACGCGTGCAGGAGCAGGGCGGTCCGGTTTGTCAATCTCAGCATTCCGGCAGGCGACCAATGGGCATGGGATTTTGGCGACGGCGGTGTTTCCGGTTTATCCGATCCGGTACACCTGTATGGGGATACCGGCTATTTTAAAGTTAGTATGGTAGTGTTGAACAAAGGGTGTGCCGATACGCTGTCTGCTGACCGCTCCGTTCATATCAGCCCGCCGGTGGCGAGATTTACTACCGGGTTCAATTGTACGGATAAATATACCCGCCTATTCACGGAAAATTCTATTGGGGCACAGAGCCTGCAATGGGATTTTGGCGATGGAGCGACCAGTACGGAGCCCCACCCTGCGCATCATTATTCGCAGAAAGGAATTTACCGGGTTAAGCTGGTGGTGACGCACGATGCCTGTGTAGACAGCTCTTTTCAAAATATGTTCATTGCCGATGAGCACCTTGATTTCCAGGCAACTGAAACGGAAATATGCAAGGGGAGCCCGCAGACATTTTCTTTGTCAGGTATGAACCCTGTGTATACTGCCGGCGTTCTATGGAATTTTGGGGACGGGGTGACCAGCTCTGTTGCAGGAAATATAGCTCATACGTATACAAGAGCGGGCTGGTATACCGTATTGCTTATTTTCACCGACGTGAATGGCTGCCGGGATTCTGTTATCAGGCGACGATATGTCCATGTGAACGGGCCCACGGCTGATTTCGGGGTGCAGGGGGCAGTTTGCATAAAGGGAGCGGTCGAATTGAGGGACCGTTCTGTTCCGGATAGCACGCATACCATTATACAGTGGGCATGGGATTTCGGGGATGGAACGGTGAGCACCTATTCTTCGCCGCCTTTTACACATGTTTATACCAGTGCAGGCCGCTACACGATCGGTCTCAAAATAACAGACGCAAATGGTTGTATGGACAGCCTGGTGAAAAGACAGGTTATTCTTGTATCCAATCCCCGGGCTGCTTTTGCTGCTTCTGATTCCAATACCTGCCCGGGGAAGGTTATTCTTTTTTCTGATTCCTCTGCCGGACCTGGCCTGCAATACGAGTGGCATTTCGGGAATGGGGCCAGATCGACACAGGCATCGCCACAATATGTTTATCCGTCTACCGGAATTTACCGGGTAGACCTTTTGATAGTGGACTCATTAGGTTGCCGGGATTCGCTTAGTCATTCTATCCGTATTTCTGTCCCGTTAGCTGGATTTGATCTTTCGGATTCTTCCGGCAACTGTCCCCCGTTGCAGGTCCGGTTTACCAACCGGTCTCAAAATTACATTGCCCTGCAATGGGATTTAGGGGACGGCTCCGTTTCCACGTTGGAAAAACCCATTCATTTTTACAACTTTCCGGGAATATACTTTGTGAAGGTGCTGATCCGGGGACCGGGGGGCTGTGAAGATTCGGCGATCAGGAAAATAGTGGTTAAAGGCCCGCAAGGGAGCTTCAGCTATTCGCCGCTTACCGGTTGCAGGCCGCTTACGGTGCAGTTGAAAGCTTCCATACAGGAGAAGGAATCCCTGATCTGGGATTTTAATGATGGCAATACCAATGCTACGCATGATACGGTCGTAAACTATACCTATGGGTTGGCGGGAGATTTCCTGCCCAAAATGATACTGATAGACAGCGCCGGTTGCAAGGTGGCTTATGCAGGCGGGGACACGTTAAAAGTTATAGGGGTCAGTTGCCTGGCTGGCATGGATATCGGACGGATATGCGATTCTGGCTATGTTCAGTTTACGGATCGCTCCGTGGCCAATGATTATATAGCGGGACAGGTATGGGATTTCGGGGATGGAACGACAAGCCTGCTCAGTAATCCAAGGCATTATTACGATAGTGTGGGAGTGTTTACGGTCAGGCATCTGGTGACAACGGCAAAAGGTTGTACGGATTCAATAAGCTGGCCGGATACGGTAAAGGTCTATCGGAGCCCTGGGGTGGTCATCAGCGGGGATAGCGCCGCCTGCGCGCCCGGTGCATTGAGCTTTCGTGCCGGTGTCACTTCCCGGGATTCAGCCCGCCTGAGTTGGAAATGGGACTTTGGCAACGGGCAGACAGCCGATGTTCCGGATCCTGGTGTGCAGGCGTATCCTGTTCCCGGCGGCTACCTGGTACAACTGCAGGTGGTGTACGCGAATTATTGCAGTAGTACTGCATCGCGGATTATAAATAGCTGGCCTCTGCCCAACACTTTTGCCGGCAATGACACTTTTGTATGCGAGGGGCATCCGGTACAGTTGCGGGCTGCCGGTGCAGATAGTTATATATGGAGTCCGGCGCCTGGGGCATCCCCCGCTACTTCGTGCATACAGTGTGCCGATCCATGGATCGATCCGGCGATGGATACGACGTATATAGTGACCGGCTTATCTCTGAAGGGATGCATAAAGAAAGATTCGGTGCATGTCCGGGTAAGGCATCCGTTCACGTTGAACGTTTCACCGGGAGCTGCGATCTGTGCCGGGCAAAGCACTGTCATTGTTGCTTCAGGGGCGGAACAATACCAGTGGATACCTGCTATGGGGTTAAGTGATCCCAATTTCCCCGTAACCCGGGCATCTCCGGCACAGACGACGGTCTACCAGGTTATTGGTAGGGATAATGATCATTGTTTTACAGATAGCTTACAGGTATCCGTCATCGTTAATCTTATTCCGCAGGTATTTGCGGGGAATGATACCACGGTCATTACGGGGAGTATAATTCCATTGTATGCGGTCAATTCTTTGGATGTGGATGAGTGGAGCTGGGCGCCTGTTATCGGATTGAGTTGTTCCGACTGCCCCGATCCGAAGGTTACCGTGAAGAATACCATTACTTACAGGGTGTCTGTTGCCAATGCCGGCGGATGCACTTCTTCTTCCGCCATCACCATTCATGCCGTTTGTAACGATAACAATTGGTTTGTTCCTAATACTTTCTCGCCGAATGGGGATGGAATGAATGATGTATTCTACGTCCGCGGGAAAGGGTTGAACTCCATACGGTCCATCCGCATTTTTAACCGTTGGGGGCAGCTGGTATTTGAGAAAAGGGATTTCCCGCCGAACGATCCCCCGGCCGGTTGGGATGGGACCTTCAATGGGCGGCAGGCGCCGATGGACGTATACGTTTATTTCATTGAGGTCATTTGCGATAATTCAATGGTCATTCCTTATCGCGGCAATGTGATGTTGATAAGGTAAAAAGAAAATAAAATGGGTAAGACAATTTCAGCTTGTTGGGTATTGTTGCTGTTGGCAAGGCTACAGGCCTGCCCCCAGGATATTCATTTTTCCCAGTTCTTTGAGGCCCCGTTGCTGCGGAACCCGGCTTTGGCCGGGATCTTTACCGGTGATTACCGGGTGCAGGGCGTATATCGCAACCAATGGAGCAACGTGACGGATGGTTATCGGACGGGTGCTTTTAGCGCAGAGTATAAGATGTCGGCAGGGCAGCGTGATAATTTCTTCACGGTTGGCTTGCAGGCATTATTCGATAATGCCGGTACGGTTGGATTGGCCACTACGGAGATCCTTCCGGCGCTCAATTATCATAAGTCCCTGAGTGATGAAAGAAATATGTACCTGTCAGTCGGGTTTATGGGAGGATGGGTCCAGAAAACAATAGACCGCTCAAAGGTGACCAGCAATAATCAATTTGACGGGAATGCCTACAATCCGTCCCTGGCAGATGGAGAATCATTCGCAACACCCGATATTCATTATCTGGATGGCAGTTTGGGGATCTGCTTTAGTATGGACCTTGGGCAGGGGCCGGAAAATAATTTATTCCTTGGCGCTGCTGTTCATCACTTGAACCGGCCTAAGAATTCTTTTTACCAGGATGCAAAGGAATTGAGCCTCAAATATGTTTTTTCCGCCGGTATAAAGTTCGATATGGATGACTATTCCTATTTTACCTTGCAGGCCGATCATACCCTGCAGGGGCGTTTCCAGGAGACGGTGGGGGGATGCCTGTTTTCTTACAAATTAGGAGATGATCCGGATGCACCTCCCTATACGGTACACCTGGGCTCTTTTCTAAGGTGGCAGGATGCGCTGATACCTATTGTGAAATTAGATATGAACGGGCTCTCCGTTGCCCTTAGTTACGATGTAAATATATCGACCTTAAAGACAGCCAGCCAGGGCCGGGGGGGAGTGGAGCTCTCCGTTGCTTACATAGGGTTTGCCGACCGGCATAACAGTGTAAGGGATAAGGTGCTATGCCCCCGGTTTTGAGCAGCTTCGAGCTTTTAGCTAATAGCTTGCCGCTTGAAGCTAATCTTTTTTACTGCCTCCGAAGAGCCGTTTGAAAAAACCTTCTTTTTTCTTAGGCTCTTGTTTTTTTGTATCCGTCACCGTGATCTTAACGGAGCCGCTTTTGTCATTCCTCTGTATGGTGGCTTCCTTCAGGATCTTTTGTTCCTCCGGAGAAAGTTTGGAATCGAGGGGTACGGTAGGCGCGGTGGTATCCAGGTACTGATTGGCTTTGCCATTGCCCTGGTCGGCCCCTTCGGCTCCGGGAGGCGCTGTCTTGTCGATGATGTTCATATAATCGTACATCATTTCCTTACGCATGTTTTCCGGTTGGATGAATTTGGCTTGTTTGTCGATGCCGAGGGTTTTGTCGGCCAGTGTTTTGGCAAAGAAATACTGCCAGATGGGAAGGGCGGCCCGTGCACCATAACCCAGTCCGCTTTCGAGGTGGATGAAGCGGTCATCACAACCGATCCATACGCCTGCCATCAGTTGGGGGGTGTAGCCTATGAACCAGGCGTCGGAATTATCATTGGTAGTTCCGGTCTTGCCGCCCAGTTCGGCAACCCCCAGTTGATTTCGCACGCCAGCGGCTGTGCCGAAGTCCACCGGGCCCTGCATCATGCGGGTCATGGTATAGGCAGTGGCCTGGCTGATGACCTCTTTGCGTTCCTGTTTCATATCGAAGCGGTCCAGCACATTTCCGTTCTTGTCCTCTATACGGGATATATAATAGGGTTTGGTGCTGAAGCCTCCGGAGGGGAACATGGAATATCCCCATAACATCTCATAGAGGGAGAGGTCACAGGCTCCCAGGGCCATGGAGGGGTAGGGGTCTATTTTCGTGGGGATGCCGATCTGTTTGACATACTCCGCAAACCGTTTGGGGCCTACCTGTTTCATGATATAGGCGGCTACCCCGTTGATGGACCAGGCCAGACCGGTCGCCATGGTCATGGAGCCGCCTTCATGTTTGTCGGGGCGGGCGGGTACGTAGCCAAAGCCGGGGAAGTATTGCTGTCCTGTCTCGCATTGGGTCTCGGGTGTGAAATTAAAATCTTCGATGCCCAGGCTGTAGAGGAAGGGTTTGATAGAGCTGCCGACTTGTCGTTTGGTATTGATATTGACGTGATCGAACTTGTAGGTCTTGAAGTCGATGCCGCCTACCCATGCTTTAACGGCGCCTGTGACGGGGTCCATTACCATGAAGGCTGTCTGTAACATCTGCTGATGGTATTTAATAGAGTCCATCGGCGTCATCACCGTGTCTTTTTCTCTTTTGGTATTCCAGGCGAATACTTTCATGGATACCGGCTGATAAAAGGTCTTGCGGATATCTGCATCGCTCAGTCCATCGTCTTCCAGGTTCTTCCAACGGTCGCTGTTATGCATGGCGGCTTCCAGGATGTTCTGGTGATCTTTCCAGATGATGCCTTTGCGCAGGCTGGATTGGGCGCTCAGCGCCCTTTGCAGCACCGGCATTTGTTTAGCCACTGCTTCATCGGCATATAATTGCATCCGGGGATTGATCGTCGTATAGATCCTCAGCCCATCTTCGTAGAGGTTATAGGGTTCGCCGGTAGCGGGATTCTTGTGTGCTTTACACCATTTTCTCAGTTCGTCCCGGATAACATCCCGGAAATAAGGCGCCAGACCATTGTTCTCATCGACTTTCTTGTAATTGCTCATATCGATGGGCATAACTTTCAGCTTAGCCGCATCGGCGGCGGTGAGATAGTTATTCTTCACCATCTGATTGATGACGGTATTGCGTCTTTCGATGGCCATTTTCGGATTCTTGCGGGGATTATAGAGGGTATTTCCCTTTAGCATTCCGATCAATACGGCGGCTTCATCTACATTCAGGCGATCGGGTTCTTTCTGGAAAAAGGTTCGGGCCGCATTGCGGACGCCGTATACATTATCCCCGAAAGGAACTTCGTTCAGGTACAAGGCCAGAATTTCCTGTTTGGTAAAATTGCGCTCCAGCTTGATGGCGATGATCCACTCTTTCAGTTTTTCGGTGAATCGCCGGATAAAGTTCTTCGACCCTTGCTCCAGCAGGTTCTTGGCCAGCTGCTGGGTGATGGTGCTACCTCCTCCATCCCTGCCCAGTTTGATCACGGCGCGCATGACGGAAAAGCCGTCTATGCCCGAATGTTCGTAGAAGCGCTCGTCTTCCGTGGCTACCAGTGCGTTGACTACATTGGGGGAGATGTCTTTGAATTCTACATTGCTGCGGTTGCCCTTATCCTTATAATACTTACCCATGGCGGTGCCGTCTTCCGCAAAGACTTCCGTGGCCAGGGTAATGGAGGGGTTCTCCAGTTCTTTTAAAGAAGGCAGGGAGCCAAAGACTCCCAGGTTGATCAGGACCAGAAAGAGAATAAAGGCGCCAAGCCCGTATAGAAAGATCCTCCAGAAAATACGCACCAGTTTAGAAGACATATTAAGGGCAAATTATGATTAGTATCTTAAAAAAAAGTTAATCAGTGTCGGTCATTAGGGTTAACAAGGGTATTGAACCGCTGATAAGCCGGCATATCCTTATTATTTAATAATAGCTCAAGGTTCGGACCAGAAATGATCAGGAACGAATATTTATTGGCGGGCAGCCAGGGAACAATCTCTCTGGGGGCCATTGCCTGCGCTTTGTGCATGTATTCCAGTGCGGCGGCTGCATTTTCAAAAGAGCTGATCACTACCAGTTTCAGCGTATCGCTTACTGCTGAATTATCGATGGTAAGGGGCTGTCCGTAGAAATTCTCCTGGTTATACCGGTTAAAGGCGCTGCGGGTCTCTGTGACATATACCGGGTCTACCTTATCCAGGACGATCATTACCGAATGGGGTTTTTCCGGGGTATAGGCAAAAACGGAGTTGGAGCTGCGGATCCTGGCTTGTAGCTGGGCGGTATCCGCTTGTAATTTTTTGACGGCCGCCTGTATGGAATCGGACTGGTGGCGCAATAGGGCCATTTGCACGGAGTCTGCCGCTGCTTTGCGCATGGCTGCTTCCAGGGAATCGACCTGTCGTTTTAGCCTGGCCATCTGTTCCGCATCCATTTTTATGGTGTTGAGATTAGCCGTATTGACCTGGAGCTTGTCCATTCCGGAGAGGGTCGGGGATGGTTGATGTCCCTGGACGGCCGGGGAAGCCGGGAGATGGATCCTGGCTTTGGCCAATTGAGAAGTATCTTCTTTTACCAGCATATTGGAGTCGTTGCGGGTGAGCCTTGTCCCATGTTCGGCGTTGGTTTTGGCGGTTGTGGTGGCGTCGATTACAATGGAGTCGTCCGGAACGCGCGTTACCTGCAGGTTGGTCAGGTATTCTTCTATCTGTTTGCGCCGCTTGAGTACATCGATCAGGGCCGTGGCTTTAACGGCCATCGGGGTCTTGGGATATTTGGCCGGTATATTGGCCAGGGTGGTGATGGCACGCTGGTCTTCCCGGTTGCGGATGTAGTAAACGGATTCGATATACAATAGTTGGGGTGTCCAGTATTTGTCTCCGTAGAGGCTATCGGCCATCTTTTTTTGCGCCAGGGCTTCCTCGAATCTTCCTTCTATAAAGGAGTTGTAGATCTTCTCGTATTGATGGGTGGCGCTGATTTTGAGGCTGTTCCCCGCGTTGGCGGCCGAATCGGGATTGATGATTCTGCCGGTCTGCCGGCCGTTGGGGTACTTCTTTTTCAGGAGTGCGAGTATCCGTTGGGCATTGGCATCGTCGCCTGTTTTTGTATAGCAGTAGTAGAGATTGAACAGGATATCCTCTTCTTTTGGGAAGTCCGGGGCCTTTTGCAGCAGGTCCTCATAGGTTGTGATAGCGGATTGATAATCCGATATTCCCTCTTGGTAAGCCTTACCCAGCGCATAAAGGGCATTGTCGACCGAGTCGGTCAGCTTCTTCATTTTCTCCGGGGTCAGGGGCAGGTTATCCATCAGGGACTTGAAGTCGATCTTGGGAGGGCCGGTCAGGCTGCCAGCTTTGGCATTACTGATATCGGGCATAGCCGATTTTTCTGCCGATTTGGTCAATTGTTGTTGTTTGACGAGGGAGGATAATTGCCAGTTGTCGACATTGGGCCGGTTACCCCATTTTGTTTTGAAGTCATTATAACCTTTGGCTTTCAGGGAGGCGTTGTTAAAATACCAGTCTGCATTGCCTGATCCGGTATTAAAGAGATCGGGGGCCGGGGCGTTGGGGTTATTAAAAGACGAGTTATAGGACGAGTCGGACCGGTCATCTTCCCGTAGTCCCTGTTGCTTGCGCAGGGCTCTTGCCAGTTTCTTTACATAGGCATCCCGTTGGTCGGGAGGAAGCGCTGCGATGTGTTGCAGGCTATCCTGGCGCTCCAGGATCTGCAGTTGGTTGACAATGATGGAGAGGGCGGCTTTGCGGTCGGGCAGCCAGCTGAAATCGCTGATGGAACCTAACTCAATGATGTTCAGGCTGTCGTAATAGTTTTTGGCGGCCTTATATTTTTTATCTTCGAAAGACAGGTTGGCCAGTTGCAAAAAGGCTTTATTACGTTGGGTGCCGTTGATGGGGGAAGCCCGGATACAGAGGCGTAAGAAGGCTTCTGCGCCGGGTTTGTTCTTTCTTTCCAGCTCCATTTGGGCGGCCGTATAATAAATGATGTCGCGATAGTATTCGTAACGGTCTTTTTTTGCCATGCTGACCAGCGCCTGGATATTCCTGGCGATAAAATCATCCCCGCCTTCTTTGTTCTGGCGGATGGAATTGAGGCGGGCATAGATTTCCAGGACGGGATCATACGTGTGCCGTATGGTTTTCTCGTAGAAGGTCTTTGCTTCATAAGAGCGGTTGACCCTTTCATATAGCTGGGCGATCAGGTATTCCCAGCGGGCCTGCTCTTCATTATTCTCTGCTGCCGGTAATGCCCGTTCCAGGTAAAAGGCGGCGCTGTCATATATATTTTGTTTATAGAACCAGAGGGCCCTGACTTCCTGCAGGGAGGGCTGCAGGCGGGCCGGGAATTGCGGATCGCGCCGGAGTATTTCTATCAGGCCGGATGCTTCCGCGAACTGGTCTTTTGCCAGGTAGGTTCGTATCTTCCAGATGAGGGCTTCATTCCGGCTGGGTGGCATGGAAAAGGCTTTTTGGAGGATATTCCTGTGTTCTTTCGTGGAAACGATGTTGTTGCTGCCGCCATCATCTGCATTGGCATTGCTGCCGATGGGGATATCGTAGCCGTCTTCTTCTTTG
>Ga0179596_10000216_pt1 | contig 29178 bp, 31 predicted proteins | sample CZODoug1_1_08_16_FD_155494 | JGI IMG/M metagenome (GOLD analysis project Ga0179596, IMG submission 155494) | Vadose zone soil fungal communities from Angelo Coast Range Reserve, California, USA - CZODoug1_1_08_16fungal (Illumina Assembly) | ecosystem: Environmental > Terrestrial > Soil > Vadose...
CTCACGCGATCTCGCCGCATGCCGGAGTATCGAGATCGCGTTGACCGATGCGGCGCGTGAGATGTCCGACGGCTGCGGCCGAGGCCGTCGCGCACAGACAGATCGCCAGGGCTGCGAACCCATACGCCTCAACGCCGTAGGCACGCCCCAGAAATCCTGCAAGCGCCGCACCGCCGGATGCCAGCAGGATCTTGCCGCTGCCGGTCGCCGCCGCCGCCCGACCCCCGGGGTCGATCCGACCGGCAAGGCCGAATATGAACGGGTAGAGGCACCAGTACGTGGCTGTGATCCCGACGAAGATCAGCCAGAACGCCCACGGTGTCCAGACGCGGGTCATCATCAGGAGAAGCGCGCCCATGACCGGCATTCCTGTGACCAGCGGGTGAATCTCACCGAACCGCCGAGACAGGACCATCGCCAGGAGGCCCCCCGAAGCGCCGAGCAAGGAAACGGCCGACATGCCCCCACCGAGCGTCGTCGGGCTGATCCCGGACCTGTGCGCTATGCCCTCGAGAAAGACATAGAGTCCGCAGACCGCGGCCGACATCAAGGCCATGGTGAGAACATTCCCGGCAGCCGCGACGACCCTGGTCAGATCGAGCGCAGGGTATTCGCGCGTCCCGGCGCCGGTATCCTCAAGCGGTCTGGCTGTCAAAACCACCAAGGGCACGACCATCACGCAGCACAGCGCCGCCACGCCGAGAAAGACGCCTTCGGCGCCACGATGCTCCAGGCCATAGCCGAGCGCAGGATTTATCAACGTGCCCAGCAGTAGGACGATAATGCCCGCCGCCGCAAAAGTTTTGGGGGGCGCCGTAGCGCCCGCTCCGATCGCGGAGGCGATGGCGTACACCAGCCCGAAGCCCAAACCGGACGCCGCCCGGATCAGCGCCAGAGTTCCAAAGTCGTGCACGAAGCATGAGGCCAATTGCGCCGCCACGGCCAGGCCTACACCGCTGAACAACGCCGCCCTGCGGGGTATCTTATGCACGAAGCGCGCCGTCACCAGCATGAGCGCGCCCATCGCCATCACCTCGGCGGTGATCATCAAGCCGGCGCGGTTGATCTCGTAACCTTCGCTGCGCATGAGGCCGCCGACGATCCAGGGTATGGCACTCTGCGCGACATTGCCGAGCGTGATGCCGAACCCGACCACCCAGGTTCGACGATCCCACGATGGCAGCGAAAACTTCATCACGCCTCTCCCCGCGCCCGATTTGAGGGACCCTCGTGCCGCACGACGCGAGGGGCCGTGCCCTGCCCCATCAGAACCTGCCGCGCACGCCGAGCGCGAAGCGGCGGCCGACCAGGGTGTAACTCAACGGATCGCTGGGCTGGATGGTGTAGATACGGTTCCGCGAATCGGTGAGGTTAGCCGCGTCGGCGACTACTGTGAAATTGTCGTTGAGCGCGTAGGAAATCGAGCCGTCGAGCTGCCCATAGGGAGCGTTGTACTCCGTCAGGCCAAAGACGTCCGAGGCGAGCAGCACGTACTTGTCGCGGTAGCTGTAAGCCAGGCGCGCATTGAAGTCGCGCTGCTCGTAGAACAAGGCTCCGTTGATACTGCGCCGGGAGACGCCCTCGAACGGCAACTCCTTACCCGCGTTCACACCGGAGGTGTAGCTCGCCGAGCTGGTGGCGAACGTGGCGTTCACCATATAGCCGACACCGACGGGCCAGACTTGCTGGTAGCCGATCTCAGCGCCCTGGATTTTGGCCTTACCCTGGTTTTCCGGGGTATTCAGGCTGTTCCAGGTGTAGTTGAATCGTGTGGCGTTGAACTCCGTCGACTCGCCGATGAAGTTGGCGATCCACTTGGAGAACACCGTCGCCCACAGCGCGGTGGAAGGTGCCGGGTACCACTCGAGGCCCAGATCGACGTTGGTACTGGTGTAGGCCTGGAGGTAGGGATTGCCGGCCGAGGCGATCTTGTTTTGGGCGTTGATGCCAGTGAGCGCCGGCGCTAGCTGGGTCTGGAAGTCCGGCCGTGTCAGGCTCTTCCCGGCCGCAAAGCGCGCGAGCAGACCATCGCGAATATCGAGCTGCAGGTTCAGCTCGGGCAGAACATTGAAGTAACTGTTCTTGAATTCGGTCGACTGGATGTCCGTAGAGGTGTAGACGAGCGTGCCGACAGCTTGCTGATTGAACTCGATCGTGAAGGGCTGGAAGTACCCGGTGGTCGAGGTCCGGGTCTCGACGCCGCGCACCCCGATATTGCCCTTGAGCGGTAAGTGAAAGAGCTCCGTGCGCAGATCGTCCTGGATGTAAAACGCGTAGGTGTCTTCCTTCACGCCGTACGAGTTGAGCGAGTCGAATTGGGTCGGCCCGAACGACGCGTTGTTGGCGGGATCCATGGTCTGCAGCGCAGACTCGAAGGTGCCGATCGGCACGAAAAGGAACTGACTGAAGGGAGTGGCAAAGGCGCCCGCGCCGAAGTTGCTGGTCGGATAGACGCCGTTGTAGCCGGTGAGCAGGAAGTTCCCGTCATGGGGGTTCGGGTCGAAGTACTGCCGGCGGTCCACATCGCGCTGCGTCCAGCGGACACCAAACTCGATCGCGCTCGTCAGCGGCACCCGCTCGACATCGAGCCGCGCGTCGAGGGCGGCTGCCTTCTCCGACTGCTGGTTACGGCGCAGTTTCGTCGATATGCCGCGCGTATAGAAGTCGCTCGCCGAGGACAGATCGGGACTGCCGACTGGACTGATCTGCAGCGAATTGGAGGTCGTCCAGAAATTCCACGGCGTGACGTAGGCTAGCTGGCTGTTGTCGGTGGTATCGAGCATCTTTCCCAAGGCGCTCGAATACGAGACATCGCCGGTCACCGACAGGGGGCCGAAGCTCTTGCGGTAATTCAAGCCTGTCGTGGTCAGGGTGTCGAGCTGCTGCTGCACTTCATAGTTGTCGGTGGAGCTCGACGAAACCTGGAGGGAGGTGATCGAGCCGTTGGCCGCGGTGGCCCCCGGTACGGTGCAGAAGCCGCCGGCGGCGGGATTGGTCGCACAGTTGCCGAGCAGGCTGGTCCCCGACAGACCCGGTGGCACGAGCGATGGCGGCGGATTGACGAACGCGGTCGGCGCAATGTTGATGGTGGCGGACATATGGGTCAGATCACTCGTCCGGTGCGAATACAGGACGCTGGCCGTCAGCATGCCCTCGTCGGGCATCTTCCACTGCGCCTTGACCTCGCCGGTTGTACGCTTGCGGATGTCGAGATCTTGGCGGGGCTGCACCGTCCATGCCGAATTCTGGCCCACGAGGTTTGCTGAGCCCGCGCCGGTCGAATTGATGTTCGGCCACGCCGCCCAGTTGGTTGGAGTAGCCCACCCGTAGGAGTCCACACCGTCTTCCCTAAGCGAGCGCCGTGAGTAACCAGCGTCGGCCAGAATGCCGAACGTTCCGGATGCGTTCTTCCAGCTCGCAAGACCCGAGACGTTCGGGTCCTCCTTGTCACCGAGCGATCGATATTCGTCGGTCGCAGAGAAGAAGATGTGGTTGCCGAGCTTGAGCGGCTCCTGCGTCAGGATATTGACCACGCCGCCGATGCCGCCCTCGACCATCGAGGCGGTCGGGGATTTGATCACCTCGAGCTTCTGGACGATTTCCGCCGGCAACACGTCGAAATTCGTTGAGCGACCCGTGCTGGCGAAGACGCCGCCATTGCGAACCCAATCCGAGGACTCGGTGGCGCTGACCAAGGTCCGGCCGTCGATTTCGCCGCGTACAAAGTTCGGGCCAAGACCGCGGATGGAGATGAAATCGCCTTCTCCGCGTGTCCTCTGAATGGACACACCAGGGACGCGCTGCATCACCTCAGCGAGATTGGCGTCAGGCAATTTACCCACGTCCTCGGCATTGATCGCATCGACGAACGAGTCGGCGTTGCGCTTTACGTCGATCGCGGCCTCGAGCGATTGCCTGATGCCGGTGACGACGACTTCCTGCAGATCCGCCGACTGATCCCGCTTGCTTGCGGGCGCCGCATCGTCCGCATCCGCAACGATAGGCAGCAACGCCGCTGCGAGCAGAAAAGATTTTAGAGTGTATTGCATTTTTTTATCCCCCCCCTCATGTCGAAATCTTTGTACGTCTATCTAAAATATCAGCCAGCACATAAAAATATCAGACCGCACATGTGATGTCAAAACTTTCGAGAAATTCGCGTCTGCGCTGTGCTCGATACGCGCTAGTAGCCGCTCCGCAGCGCAATCTCGGCCTCGAGAAACAGGCTATAACACAGCATGAACATCGCGATCTCAACTTGCGTTTCGGTTACTATATCTATATCGTTAATTGATATCTTAGATTAGGTTCGTGCACCATGACCCAGGGCTCCATCGTCGATTTCCGCGTGACGCGGTTTGAGTTTGCAAGAGACCGCGTCATCGGCGACAGCCAGATCCGAGTCGATGACGTTCAGGCGGCCGCTATCGAACTGATTGATGAGCAAGGCGAAGTGGGCCTGGGGTTCATCAACCCCGTTCTCGGGGGCCTGCCGGCCGAGGACGAAATCGCGCGGCTTTTTTCGTTGGAAGCCTGGCCGAATCTTCGGAGTGAGTTTCCGGCCGCACTCGCGCACCGGCGTCAGAAGAATCGCGGCGGGGCAAGGCGCACCGCGAGCTTAGGGTTGGATGAGGCCGTCCAGCAGGCAGTCTGGGACCTGTACGCCAAGTCGGCAGACATGCCGCTCTGGCGCCTCTTGGGCGGGAAGGCACGCAAGGTCAGGGTTTACGCCAGCGGGCTGGACTTTCATCTCTGCGATGAGGAGTACTCCCGCTTCTTCGCCTCTGCCGCAGAGGACGGTCATTCCGCCTTCAAGATCAAGGTTGGGCATCCGGACGTCGAACGCGACATCCATCGCCTGGACCTGCTCAAGAAAGCCGTCGGTGCTGGGGCGATCGTCATGGTCGACGCGAATGAAGCCTGGACGCCCAAAGACGCGGTGCGAGCGCTGGAGTCATACCGGCACGCCGGCCATGACATCTATTGGGTGGAGGACCCGATCCTCAGGAGCGACATCGAAGGCTTGAAACACCTGCGCGAGGCGTTCGGACCCACCTATCTGAACTCGGGCGAATATCTCGATTATTCCGGAAAGCGCGCCTTGATCACCGCAGGAGCCGCCGACGTGATCAACATTGGATGCCGGCCCTCCGAGGCGATGCATCTTGGATATTGCGCCTCCGACGAGAACATCGAACTCGCGCTCGGTAACTCCATCCTCGAGATGGGCGTGAATCTCGCCATTGCCATACCCGAGGTGCGATGGCTCGAATACAGCTATCAGAATCTGGGGCACCTGGTCGAGGCACCCTTCGTCATTCGTGACGGCTGGATCGAAGGCTCGGAAGCGCCCGGCCACGGGCTCATCCTCTGCGAAAAAGCGCGCCGGGCCGCCCGTGTACCGCATCCTAAAGACCCGGACAGGAAGCAATATCTGAATCGATAGGAGACAGGCGTTTGTCCAATTGGATTGACACGCATCTGCACCTGATCTTTCCGGACCAGCTCCACTACGACTGGATCGCAGCGCATCCACTGCAACGGGCGTTCACGCTGGAGGAGTATCGAGTGGAGGCGCGGGCGCTCGGCATCGCGCGCAGCGTGTACGTCGAGGTCGATGTCCGGGAGAGCGACATCGAGCGCGAGACCGAAATCATCGGCGCCCTGGCGGACCGGACGAACGGTGCGCTGGCGGGAGTAGTCTCATCCTGCCGCCCGGAGAACGAGGACGAGCGTGCATTCGCCGCATTCGCGGAGCGGGCGCTCGCCGACCCGCACGTCAAGGGCTTCCGTAGGGTGTTGCACGTCATGCCCGATCAGCTCTCCCGAAGTTCGCGATTCCGGAGCAACCTGCGACGTCTGACATGCGCAGGACATCCTTTCGAGCTATGCATTCGGCCGACGCAACTGCCGATCGCCGAGGAGTTGGCGCGCGCCTGCCCGAATACCGTCTTCATTCTTGATCACTGCGGCTCGCCTGACACCGCTGCCGGGTTCGACTCCGACGCCGGTCGCGAATGGCGTCGGAACTTGCGCAGGCTAGCTGCCTCGCCCAATGTGCACTGCAAGCTTTCCGGCCTGATCGCTCACGCCGATTCCGCCTCATGGCCTCACGGCGAGGCCGCATATCCAATCATCGCCGAGACTCTGCAACCCTACATCGTGCTCGCCCTCGATCTGTTCGGTTGGGATCGCGTGGTGTGGGGCAGCGATTACCCGGTATGTACGCTGAGTCGCGGGATGACCGTGTGGAAACGGGCCTGTGACCTCGTTCTGCGCGGCGAGAGCGGCGCGCATATCAGGCGCCTCGCCCGGGAAAACGCGATCCGACTGTATCGTCTGAGCGCTCAGGATGACGCACCCAGGCTGTGGCTGTGATCGAGCGGCCTGTTGGGTAGAAAAACGCGCCCCAAAAACGCTGATGCCCTTGACCGGCCGAAGATCGTCGGCGAGTTGATCTCGGGCATCTCGCACACTCGAACGGCATCGAAGTTTCTTCGCTTACGGGAAATTGACATGCAGCGCTTCGGTTCAACTCTCCATCACAATCGTCTCCTGGATATCGACGATGGGAATCTCCTTCCGCTGGAAGGAATTACCGCAACGACAACGCTCAGAAGACCATGACCCTCGATGCGGACGAGTTCACCCGTCGCTTCTTGCTGCACGTACTACCGCAGGGACTGCAGCGCATCCGTTACTTCGGCTTGTTGGGCAACCGGCGCGAGGAGAAGCTCAGGCAATGCTACAGCTTCTGAAAATGGAACCCCAGACGCCAACATCCCCCGACAATCCCTCCACGCGGCAATCCGATCTTCCTCAAATCTTTTTTTAGCTCCAAGTTCTCCGCCGTGATCTCCGCGATCACTGCGCGCATCCGTTCCATTCCGCCATGTGCCGCGCCTCAGAATCGTCTTTACGCGGTGTCCGTTGCGCATCGAGGTCTGCGCGATCAAGGGACTCGTGACACACCATGTCTTATTCTTCATCAATATCCCCAACCGCGTCGTGAAGATCGCGGGTATCACCCCCCATCCCGACAGCCGATGGATGACACAGATCGCGCGGAATCTTACTGACCTGAACGACGGCTTCCTTCGCGGTAAGCACTATTTGATTCTCGATCGGGATACGAAATACTCGGAGTCATTCCGCAGCGTTCTCGTCCGCGAAGGCATTCACGTCATTCGGCTGCCGCGACGATCTCCCAATTTGAACGCTTTCGCAGAGCAGTTCGTGCGCTCAATTAAAGAGGAGTGTTTGAGCCGGATGATCTTCTTCGGACCGGCATCGCTTCAACACGCGGTCCGGCAGTTCATGGCGCACTATCATACCGTGCGCAATCAGGGTCTGGACAACCGGCTTCCGCAGCCCGCATCCGTCACTCCCCTCCCCCGTCATCCAGTTCAACGCCGACAGCGCCTCGACGGAGTGCTCAGCTATTACCATCGGGCCGCAGCCTAGCGAATGTCGATTCTTCTTTTTGGACAATGCGTGGTCCCGAAAGCCGACGTGTCGCTCCACCAGGCGGCAGCTCTATTACGTGCCTCAAACTCGCATGCAAGTTTGTTTGGTAGCGGGGGTTTGATTCGGAATTATAACGGTACGCAGCGACGTAAGATCTCGCCGTCCCACGAGATATTTTTCGACAAAAGGCACATAAATTTATATGGCCCAATCAGTAAGTTATCGGTATGACGGGCCAATGCAACGAGCGGCACCTTCTTCACTTTTCGCACTGAGAGTCAGGCACCTGATCTGTTGCTACGCCCTCGTTCTGCGATGTCCGTCGCGTATACTGCAGTTTACATAGTGCTTCCTATGGTATACAGTGCATCCATGGGGCACGCAGGACGCGGACATCAAGCACGCGCACGCGATGTGGAAAGAATTGAACCCACCGGCTAAAAAGTCGGCCAAGAAGGAGTGACCATGGCAACCAAGAGCAAACGCCGAAAGATCAAGGTGGCGCCCTACGATTCGGCGGATTACTTGAAGACCGAAGCGGATATCAAAAACTACCTCGAGGCGGTATTCGAAGAGCCCATGGATCGGCAGATGCTGATTCACACGCTCGGCGTTGTCGCTCGAGCGCGCGGGATGATGAAGCTCTCGAAGGACACTGGCATCACCCGGGCCGGCCTTTACAAGGCTCTCTCTCCGGACGGCAATCCGAGCTTCGAGACCGTGACGAAGATTGTCGGTGCATTCGGCATGCGGCTGAGCGCGCACGCGGCCTGACGTGATAATGACGCAGGCTGAACATGGCCTACTTCCTGAGGCGCCAAACTTAGAGCGGCGGCGGATGGCCATCAGCCTATCGTTTTCATGCAATGCGGACCCGTGCGCCACCGAGTGACCGCACGCGCGCAACTCGCCGCGCGCGGCGGGGTTCACCGGGCCGAGATGCGCGAAACCGAGTTTACCAGTGCTGAATTGATGGGACCACGCGTGCCAATCGCCGCTGTTTACAATGCGCTCGCAAAGTCCGAGCCGCGCAATGCGCGCATTTTCGACGATGTGCTTACGGCGCTCGAGATGCGGCGCCATCCGCTCGTACTGACGGAACGGCGCGATCATCTAGAGCTTCTGGCAAGTCGGTTCGTTTGTGGGCAAGGTCATCGTACTACGGGGCGGTATGTCAGCACGGGAACTCGATACCGCCTTGACCACATTGCGCGGCGATGAGCCGGGCGAGAGACTGGTGTTCTTTATGTGGAGCCTGGGCCGGACGACTGCACGAGCCTTTCTGCCAGCACCTGCATCTCCTCGAGCGCCCGAATCATGTCAGCCAGCGGCATTCGCCCCCAACGCCGCATCTGCTCCCGGCGAGCTCCTTCCCACGACGTAAGACTCCAATCGATGCCGACGGTTTGTAAATCATCCGTTGGCATCGTTGCCCTTCCTGGCACGAAGCTGCTCATGTCCGCTCGATCTTGCGGTCGATTGGCTTCCTCTTTCATGCGAATCAAAGTGGCGAGCGAGACAAAGTCGCGGACCCAGCTTTGGCGCAATTCGCTGTTCGAGAATTGTTTCATGGTCATTGGAACGATGGGCTGATAGCCCAGCGATGTGACCTGCTGGTCGATTTTCGGTCCGGTTGATACCTTGGGACAATGGCCCTGTGTCGTGAGCCGCAGTGTTGACCGGTTTTGGGCTGATCGGGCGCCCATGAAATGTCAGCCATTCCACTCGGCGAATGCCAGCAACGCTGCGTCGGGCAGCTCGCCAGCGTACAACCTCTTAGCCAACGCAAGGCGGCGCTCTCGGCGTGTCAGGTTGAGAGGCAGCGAAGACTCGATGATGGCTCGCGCCGTCTCGAACATCGAGGAGGCGATTCTCATGCGCCGATCCGGCGTCATGAGCTTGTAGCGCTCGGCGACCATTTTGTCCATTTCGGGGGAGGTATCGTTCACTTGGAGAGCTCATCCAGTTTGGCGGCGATGCCCAACTTCGCAGCCCAGTCTTTCAGATAGGGCCAATCAACGGATTCGTCGATCAGCGTGCGGACGTCGCGCAGTTGCATCTCCGAGTCCGTGTCGCGTGCCCAAACAAGCTTTGAAAGGATCAGGTCTTCGCGGCTGGTAATCCACGTCGATATTCCGGCAAACTCCACCGCCTTGCGGCGCTCAAACTCTGCGTGCCGATACTCCGAATTCTTCCGTACGATCAAATCAACTTTGATCGCGCTATCCAGATGCATGAGATTGAACATTCGCCGCGACTTGATCGCAGACCGCGCGGCATCCTCATCGATGCAGAAGTCCGTAGAGAATGCGCTCACAAGCGTCGACGTGCCGTTCCATCAGTGCCACGACAAAATCGGGGTCGCGGGTCATGCGCGGCTTGCCGTAGTACCCAAGCGCAAATGAGCCCGTCAACATGAAGGGAACATCGGCTGCGCGCAGCCGCTCGCTGACGATTCTGAGAACATCGAGTTCCTCGGTCATGACGGGGAGTTTAAAAGACTTAATACCGTGCCGCAGCTACGTAGCAGGACGTCGGCATCAACGCTCTTTCGACGATGCGATACCAACAATGTCATGGATAGCGCCAGCGGTACCTGGTTTGGACCTACGCCTGTAAGTATCTAATTTATCGATAAAAATTGGGAGAATTGGTAGTGGGGGGAGTGATTCGGAATTATAGACATCTGATCTGCCACGAGATCTTCTTGCAACCAACGTCACCGCAGCGCAATGAGCCGGATTGCGAAGACCGCGGTTGGCCATTGGACATCTGATGCGTGATGCGATAACATTTGATGCGTGCGAACGACACTCGACATTGCAGATGACGTACTTCAGGCCGCAAGGGAGCGGGCCCAGCGCGAGAAAAAGACCATCGGGGAGATGATTTCCGATCTGGCCCGGCGCGCCCTGACGACCCCGCAAGAGCCGCTTTCCGTAAAGGAACCGAAGGCAATCTATGGTCTTCGGCCGTTCGCGCCGCGCGGCGGTATTGTCACGAATGATTTAATCGACAGGCTCCGCGAAGATGATGTGTATTGACCCCTGACGAGAGGGGCGCTGCGTGCACCGGCTATTTGCTTTCCGGCTGAATGATTGCTCGAGTTCCAGGGGTTTGAAATAATGCGCGCGCTGCTGGACGTCAACGTGTTAATTGCATTGCTCGACTCCGATCACACGTCTCACGGGGTCGCATTGGTGTGGTTTGCGAAGCATGCGAGAGAGGGCTGGGCTTCCAGTCCGATCACACAGAACGGCTGTGTCCGTATCATGTCGAACCCGAGCTATCCGAACGCGCTGCCGGTCCAGGCAGTCATGAAGCGTCTTGCCGACGCTTGTGAAGAAGACGTCCACGAATTCTGGTCGGATGAAGTCAGCTTGTTGAATCCGAACGTTGTTGACTCGACGCGAATTCATGGCCCGCGGCAACTTACTGACATATACCTCTTGGCCCTTGCCGTTGAGCAAGAAGGAAGACTCGTCACGTTCGACACCGGGGTTCCTCTCGCGGTGGTTCGAAAGGCAACGGCTGATAATCTGGTAGTGCTGTAACCGGTGGAAACCGAGCGATCGGCCTGCGCTGCTAGCCCAGCGCGGTATACCGGACACGTGTGGCAAGGGGTACCGATGTGCCCGGAACGGACCCCGGTTTTGTTGGTAGCGGGGGCATGATTCGCTTCCAAGCAGCTAACTTAATCAGAGCGAGGGGCGACTGGTTGTGACCACCGCGAGCGAGATGCTGGGCGCCGACCGCGATTGTGACGAAACGCAGTCCACGGGCCAGCCACCTCTTTGCGTTTCCCTTCGGCAACGGTCGAGTACGAGGAAAAGAGGCGCCTCCGAACAGTCCTCCTCTACTGTTGGATCACGCGATACCGTTCGCAGAATTGACATTGTCTGACCTGTTGGCATAATTGCCAACATGAAGGCCGAATTGCTTCAGCGCGACCGGATGGATTTCGACGACGGCGCGATTCTGGAAATGGTGATCTGGCGCGTTCCTACCCCAGTGAAGGGAAGCACTCATCATTACAAGTATCGGCTCTTCTACGGCCACCCTGGAAAGCGCATCGTCGGATACGATAATGAGCGACCAAAGGGCGATCACAGGCACGTCGGCGAATCGGAGGGCCCATATGTTTTCACGGACGTGGAAACATTGGTCCGAGACTTCCTCGCCGAGGTATCGCGACAGAGGTCAACAGATGAAAAAGGCAACGATCCGAATCCGCCGAAATACCCAAACGGCACTGAAAGAGATGGGTGACCGATTCATCAAGGCATGGAAGACCGGCAAGTCGGATGGCGATTTGCTGCAATTCGAGTCCCCTGCCGCGCTGTTTCGCGTGCTCACTGCGAAACGATGGGAGCTGATTGAGCGCTTGCAAACGACAGGACCAATTACCTTACGCGGGCTAGCGCGCGAGTTGGATCGCGATGTGAAGCGAGTGCACGAAGATGTGAGCACCCTGATCAAGCATGGCTTGGTAGCACGTACCGCGGACCGCAAGATTTGCGTGCCTTACGATGTTATTCACGCCGATTTCGACTTGCGGGCCGTGGCATAGCGTAGAGCTCACAGCAACGACTACGCAAAAATGGATTGTTCGAAAGGTCGATGCGGGAAGCCGCGCGCAATTCGCCAGCGGAATCTCATGACTTTTCCTCCATCATTTACGCCACCCTATGGGCTCTACAATTCCCTCGTTTCGGCGAGTTCCATATCGGTTGCGAGTGGATCACTGTTATTGCCCAGGGCGTTCCTGCACATGTAGGCGCAGGAGCGCCCGACCCTTACACATCGTTTTTGCCGGCGCTGCCAAACTCCGCGGCTGTTGACCTGCGAGCCGTGGTCTTTGTGGTCGAAGGCGCAGCCAAGGGCACTATTCGCTCCGCTCAGGAGTACTCAACGCCGTTGCTCGTGCTTTCAGGCGTGGAATATGCGTCGGTTTCGTTTTCCGCTCTGCATACTCAACTATGTGAGGCACTGCGAAGCGGCCGACCACGTTTAGTGGCGGAAGTGATGCAACCTGACGGCAGCGTAAAGCTGATTTTCGAGAATGAGTCCATCGCTGACATCACCGGACCACGACGACTCGACAATTGAGGAGAGGCGATTTCGGAAGAAGCTGATCTTGCTCGATCGAGAGGCGTCAGCCCGGCATCCACTGACCGAGTTAAAATTGGTAGCGGGGTAGGATTTGAACCTACGACCTTCGGGTTATGAGTCGGATACCGGGTCTATTGAGGTCTTTACAATCAACCACTTGCAGCGCTTGCCAACCTCGAAACCCAGCACACCACGGCACAATCACGGCACACTCAATCTGAGTTCGTCACAATTCCGGCACGGGCTCTAGATATCGACGCCGCCGCGGCATGGCAGTGGCCAGGGACGTTCGCACTGCTGGTGCGTTCCCGACACGTATTGCGCCCATCAAAACCAAAACTCTTGTAGGTGATGCAGAAGATAGGTAGGGTGACAGGATGGCGATTCTCGATTGGTCACAATGTTCCGCCGTGGAGAGCGTTCCCGGGAAGCGGAGCGGTGCGTGGGTTTTCCGTGATACGCGGACACCGGTTTCCGTAGTCTTCGACAATCTGGAAGTCGGAGCCTCGATCGACGAGATCATGGAGTGGTTTCATTTAACGCATGAGCAGGTTGTGGCAGTGATCGAATTCGCATCGCGTAGTCTCGACCCGCCTGGCGTTCCGCCTTCTGCTCCTGTGGCCGATGCTCATACTGTTTGACAACGGTACCCCTGCCCCGCTTCGGCATGCTCTCAAGAATCACGTTGTTGTCGAAGCCATCGAACGTGGTTGGGATAGGCTTACCAACGGAGAATTGATCGCGGCGGCCGAGGTCGCTGGGTTCGAGCTTTTGTTGACGACGGATAAAAACTTGCGTTATCAGCAAAATCTCAAGGGCCGAAAAATTGCTTTCGTGATTATCGGCAATCAGCAATGGCCGATCTTGCGCCGTTACGTTGACCGGGTTGTGGCTGTGGTAAATGCGGCCACGCCGGGCAGCTATTCTGAAATCGATATTCCATTCACATAGACGCCAACGCGTTGCCCCAGACGATGCTTCCCACTGCCATGGCGAAGAAACTGAAGGTCATGCCACTGGATATGCCGGTGATGGACCATCCAGTATCCCGTGAGATGGGCCGAAGAAAAACAGGCAGTGAAAACATGGCGCCTATTGCAACGCAGCCCAAGAGGCCACCGGCTGCAACTATCACCGAGCGATAGTGAGATCTGCTCATTTTGTGCCCCCCCTTCCAACCGTTCCAGCTGATTGTAACGACGAGCGAGAACAGCAATATTCGACACCGATAGGCATATCTGGACGAACGGAAATTTCGGTTCGATGAACGGATACTGCCGATTACTAAACACGACGACATAAATTTTGCAGCGTTGCCTTCGATATCTCCCCTGTTTTACAGGGGTTTTACAACATCGATGCTGCGTCATTTAAGTCATCGTGTTTAGCAATCAGACTGATTTTGAGATGCCGGTAGATGCGGTCATCAACCCGTGGTCGATCACCTAGATCTGTTGCCAAGCAGCGCGACCCAGTCGCGCGGCCATTGATGTAAGACGACGCCCATGAACGGATGGTGATTTTTCCTACAACAATATGCTAGCCGCATGCCCTGGCGGGAGTATATTATTACTTCGCCGAAGCAGACCGCCTGACGCCGAGCCCCGGGGTGCTCGGCGCGAATCGCGACGTTTCTATCATGATGACCCCAATTGCCAGACCGCCCCTCACCTTTACACTAGTTTTGTGCGATAGCCGATCATAAAGCCGCAGTGAACCGACGGAAATGAGGCTCACACGCGACTTTAGGCGTTTCCGCTCCTGGCAGGGATATTCCCCTCCGAGTTACACCCAGAGACGGCCGTGAGGGCCGCAACGAGATTTACACCACGATATTAAGAGTAGTTGAACCTATGCCCCTGCCGTCCTACAAGTTTCTCAGGACCTTTCAAGTAGTGGCGAAGTTGCAGAGCTTCAAAGCTGCTGCGGATGAATTGTTTGTCACTCCGTCCGCTATCAGCCATCAGATCAAAGCGCTGGAAGAACAGCTCGGCATTGCGTTATTCGCACGCGGAGTGCGGACCCTCACTTTGACCGATGCGGGCGCTCACTATCTCCAGCACGTCAGCGATATTTTCGCCAAGCTCGAATCCGTCACCGAACAGGTGCAGGTGCGCTATGGACGCTCGATCATTCGGCTGCACGTACCGCCGTTCTTTGCCGCTGAGTTACTGCTTCCGCGGTTAGGGTCCTTTTCACGGGTGGGACGCGAAACCGATATTCGCATAGAGACGACGCTTTCGGTGCCAAAAACGCTTCCGCCGGAAGCTGACATGTCCGTCATCGTCGGTACAGGGCCGTGGGAGGGGCTCACATCGCATAAGCTATTTGCGCAGACCTTCATCGCCGCCTGTTCGCCGGGATTCCTGCTCGAGAATCCCATTGGTACGTATGGCGACTTGAATAACAAAACTCTGCTGCAGCATGAGGAGCGACGCGATGCGTGGGAGCGTTGGGCACTTGGCTTGGGAATCAGTCCCATCAAACCCAATCGTCTGATCCGCCTGGACAACATGTCTGCCGTGGTGCTCGCAGCAGAGCAACACGCTGGAGTAGCCCTGGTGCCGGCAAGACTCAGCGCCGACCGCTTCGCCGCCGGCGGCTTGGTTAAATTATTTGAAGCAGAATTAACAACCAATGAGAACTACGTTTTGCTACACCGACCGGAAGATCACCGACGCGAGGACTTACAGGAATTGACGCAATGGATCTTGGGCGAGTGTCGTATTGCTTAAATGGCTCCGCACAAGTGGGTCCTTCAGCATCTTGGTATTCAGGGTGACCGCCCTGAACCGCTCTGGTTTCTCGGACCATTTCCTGAGTTAGCCTCCGGCATCCATGAAGAAGTCTAATCAGCTTGCGTGCTTCGCCGCCTCGCGCGCATCCCTGAGCTGTTTCCAGTTCGGCGCGTACTTGAGCGCCTCTTCGTACTTCTCGATCGCTGCCGCGGATTTTGTTTGCGCCGCAAGAGCATCCCCCCAACCTTTCAGCGGATCCGCGAAGCGCGGGCCTTTTTGGTGTGCGGCCCTGAATGCCTCGATCGCGCGCTCTGCTTCTCCGCGAGCGAGCAATATCACGCCGTACTCTGCTTCGGCAAAGGGCAATGACGGACCCTGGCGTAGCGCCTCCTTGAACCAACGATCCGACTCGGTCTTGTCACCAGCGATTTCTGCGATCTCAGCGCGGATGCGAATGCACGCGTAACAATCGGTCGGCGTTGTTTCGATCAGGTTGTGGGCACCGGCGAGATTGCCGGTTTTCGCCGAAGCGAGCGCAAGCCACGGACGAGTCAGCGTCGTTTCAGTGAACTCGTAACTTGGCGCTTTGACTGGATGCTCCGATTTGCCCCGTTCCTGTCTTGCGAGCAACTGCTGTGCGTCGCCCAGGGCGGATGGCCAGTCATTGTCTTCGACATCAGCGTGCCAGCGCGCCATCAATCCGTCTTCGGTGTCCGGAGGCACGACATCGACCGATTGCTGGAACAACTGGCGACTCAGTGCCACATCGTGCGTGAGCGCGGCCGCCGCCGCCCGCCTTGCCAGTTGGAGGTCCACAGGACTTCGAGCAAAGTAATCAAGCATGGCGAATCGCGCTGGGTCGCCGAGCAGTGCGTCGATTTGCGCGGCGGCGGCAGCTTGCAGTCGCGGCAAACTCTCACGTTGATTCGGTGGCTGGTCCGCTGCCCGCTTCGCGATGAAACGGCGGAGCGCAGCGAGTTGCTGTTCGTCGTGCCCAAGATCTCCCTGCGCCCTTGCGAGCATCAGCACGTCCGCAGCCAACTCAGGGGCAATCGCCTCGGCGATGGTCGCGTGGCGCACGGCGAGCGCTCGGTCGGGCTCGATAAGGGCCAGCAAGCCAAGCAAGTTTGCGCGGTCACTCGCGCTCGTTGCCGATGCGACGAGCCGCTGCGCCAGTGAAAGCATATCCGCATCGCGACCGTCAGCATGCTCTAGGTAGACGACAGTATTGATTGGGTCCAACACCTGGAACGTTTTCTCCGCGGCCTCCCCGATCAGGTGGTCAAGGTCCGCCTCGGGCCCCGAGGCGCGGATTTCGTCTGCCGTGCCGTCAATGTGGACGTAAAGGCTCAGAATGCCGGGTGCACTGCCCACTAATTCGATCGACATGTGCCGCTGATTGCCCAGCGCGCGGTGAACGTACCGCGATAGCTGCTGCAGCGACAATCCGGTCTCCGGAATCTCCACTTTGACCTTATCGTCGCTATCCTTACGCACTTCGTCCGAACGGGTAATCGAGTGTTTTGCGACGAGTGAGTGAATCCGATCCAGCCGGCCGATCAGTTCGTTTGCCAGCGCCGCACCGTTGAGTCCGCGGTCGGTCATCGGTGCGGGCGTCGAGGCGGCGTCGAGCACCACTCCAGTGTCGTGCGCCGCATCCCAGACAAACATGATGAATGCGCCGGTAACCGCGACACCTAGTGCAGCCAACATCGTGGCGCCGACGATCCGCAGCCGATCGAGGTAACGCTTGCGCTTTGCGGCGGCGATAGCAAGGTGACGTTCCTCGTCGAAGTGCTTGACCTGCAGCTTGACGAGCGCCTGCTGCTCGTCAAGATAGTTACCTGCCTTTCGCGCGAGTTCCGGATCGTGTTTGGCTGCGTCCATTGCGACGGCGAGAGCGACCGCATCAGCGCCAACAATTGGCGCCTCCCCTTCCGCGCCATCCTTTTCCTCACCGAGCAACCCTTCTATTCCGCCGGATTCCGCCAAGTCCCCACTCCTGTAAGGCAATTCCTTCACAGTGTCTGTGATGTGGCCTGGCATGGCAATCCTTGCGAGACGACCATCGTCCCGAGCGACCGGTTAAGAACAACGACTTGAATCTACCGACCGTCAACTCTTGGGCCGACAGGGGCCGAACACATCTGGGCAAACTATAGAATCACGTGAGTCCGGAATGTCGCAAACGCCACTAATAATGTGTGCGGTAAGAATCAAGACGCCACTAGAGCATACATCGACGTTCGGGGCAGGAACCCGATGGTCGTAGAGGACGATTGCATCGTCGCGTGCGATGGAGAAGGCGCTCGCACGCATGCCGGTGCGCAGTGGAAGAACGGCATCAGCCCTATCGTAAGAAGCTGAATTTGCGATCAATGCGGGACGTCGGGACTGTGAGCTCAGTAAATTCACCTCGCGAATCACGATGTGAACTCACGGCTCGCGATGAACCGAGCTGAGGTGATTCCCAGGAAGGTCTGTGCCGCTGCAACGGCACACTTACGGCACAATTCGTCGATAGTGTCGGTGAGATATGCTCTCTAACCATTTGATTTAATTGGTAGCGGGGGTAGGATTTGAACCTACGACCTTCGGGTTATGAGGCAAACGGCGGGGTAATGGGGCTCTTTAAAATCAGTCACTTGCAGCGTTTGCCACCCCATTATCCCGCCTATTCACGGCACAATTTGGACACACCCAATTTCAGTTCGGCACAAACCCGTCACACACTCCAGAATTCGACGCCGCGGCTGAAAACATCGACCAAGGACAAGCCGCAGCCGCCATTCAGGTTACCTCACTGGCCGACAGGATCAGAACACCCTTCCCTGGATCGAATGACATACTTTACCCTACCTTGCCATCCGGTGAGGCTTGGCCTAATTTGAAGCTTCTCAGAAAGGTACGGTACGACAATGGCTACTCTCGATTGGTCACAATGCCCCGCCGTGGAAAGCATCCCCGGCAAGCGTAGCGGCGCATGGGTTTTCAAGGGAACCCGGACGCCGATTTCCGCGGTGTTCGAGAATATTCAAGACATGACGGTCGACGAGTTGGTGGAAGAATTTGGCGTGACGCGTGAACAGGTGCACGCGGTTCTGTCCTTCGCAGCCCATAGCGCCGAAGCCCCTGCCCCGCACGCTTAATGTTGGTTCTTTTTGATAACGGGACCCCGCGCACCCTTGCCCGCTACCTGATCGGCCATCCCGCCGTCGCAAAATCGCTATTGTGGTTTTGGGTCAAGGACGGTGGAGCCTGATTAAGGCCCATGTGTCCGAGGTCGTGTTCGAGGTCGTTGCCGCCGTGTCCGTTGCCGCGCCTGGCAGCTATACGCTGGTGGAAGTTCCGTTGGTGTAAGACGGATTTCCGCAACAGAGATTTGCGCACGGGCCTCGACACCACTAAACACCGGCTGTCGTTCTGGCCCTCGATCGGTGACGATTGGCAGACAATCGAGGTTGCAGAATGGACAAGGGGACTTCAACGTGACCGCTGCGGAAATCAATTCAACCAAGCCAAGGTTCTGGCGCGATGACGCACTACCATTCATCGAAGCGCGCTCAGTACAGGATGGCCGCCAGGTCCGTTACGCCCGGCATTCGCATGAAATTTTCTCAATCGGCGTGATCTCCGGTGGTCGCTGCAAATATGTGAATCGCACGAAAAGCGAACACGTCGGTGCCGGAACAGTAGTCTTAATGAACCCTGGGGACGTGCATGCATGCAACCCTATTCGCGACGAGCCATGGTCTTACAGAATGCTTTACATTGAAATTCCATGGTTGCGATCGATTCAAGAAGACCATCGTGTCAATTCGGACCGTTGCTTTGCGCCGTTCTCGGCAATCGCGACAACTCGGCCCGAACTGTACGATGGCCTGAATCACCTTTTCGAGACACTGATTGATCCGCAGGTCGAGGATCTACAGAAACATAGCGCTGCCGTTTCATTAATGGGAATCGTACAGCGGCGCCTTAATCCGGGAGGACCAATTCATCGCGAAAAGCAACCGAGTCTCGATCGCGCCGCAGAATTCATCCGGCATAGCTGCACGCGTTCGCTCAGATTGGAGGAAATCTGCGCCGAGGCGAATCTTTCCGCCTCGCATTTGATCCGGGTATTCAAGAACGTGTACGGACTAACTCCTCATGCTTACCAGATCAACTGCCGAATTGAATTTTGCCGTTCGCTGCTCCGACGGGGTCAGTCGATAGCCGATGCCGCCCTGGCTGCGGGATTTTCCGATCAGGCGCATCTACAGAGAACCTTTAAGAAGATCGTTGCGGCTACGCCCGGCCAATATCGGGCCTGATCCCTTACCCGTCCCTTCTGGGCCGATGGTTATTTTGTTCAATACCTTGATGGCCTGAGCCCATTACGCTGCCGCTCGATCTTCACTCAGAGCTAAAATTTTGCCTCCTGCGAACATCAACGGAAACTTTCGGTTTTGGTCAGCAGACGCCGGCAGTCGAACCGAAATTCAACGTTAATTCGTACGCGTAAAGATTGTGGCGGTAGACCAAGTTAGATCGTTGGGGAATGGTCATGTCGAAATTTGAACTCGCACAACTGAATGTCGCTCACCTGAAGGAGCCAATCGATTCGCCATTGCTCGCGGATTTTGTCGCGAACCTCGACCGCATCAACGCGCTTGCAGACGCCGCCGAGGGCTTCCGGTGGCGACTCATGACTGATGATGGAAATGCCACGTCTGAGCGTCCATTTGGTGACAACGTCATAGTCAATATGTCCGTATGGCGTGATCTCGATGCTCTGCGAATCTACGTGTACAAATCTGCGCACGTTGAAATCATGAAACGTCGTCGCGAATGGTTCGCTCATTCCTCGGAAGCCTATGCCGTGCTGTGGTGGATACCGTCAGGTCACCGGCCGTCGGTTTTCGAGGCTGCCGGCCGTCTTGAACAACTGCGTCGGCATGGACCATCGTCAACAGCCTTTACGTTCAGCAAGATCCTCTACGCCCCTGATGCCGATCTTCCATACGAGTCCATCGTTACAAGTTGACCGGGAATGCCCATCGATCCCGTATTCGAACTCACGAGTAAGGGCGTCCTCTCCAAACCTTCGCTGCTCAAACCCGGTGTTCCGTTATCCTCCAGCCCGCCCGATTGTTTCAAGTTGAAAATTGGCGCGCATATGCAGGGCGATCGAGGCGGGGGCGTTGTTGTCGGCGGTCTGTGTTCACCGCATAAGGTCAGTTCGACTCGAACAATCGAGTGGTAGTGACCGTCGACTGGCATTGGAGCTACCGATCAAATCGATCCACTGGCGGGCGGCTCCGACTCCTTCGCTGAGGTGGATTTGAAGTGACCCGCGCGTAGCCTGCGGTAATCTCCTGGCGATCGGCCGACCCAGCGCCGGAAGGCGTGATTAAACGCGCTGACTTCGGAGTAGCCGAGCGTAAAGGCGATCTCCGCCAGCGCTAGGGTCTCATTTTCCAAGAGGTTCAGTGCCAGCGTCTTGCGCACGTCGTTCTGCAGGTCGGAGTAGCTCACGCCGGCATCCTTTAGCCGCCGCTGGAGTGTCCGAACCGATGTTGCGGTCGCTTTGGCCACAAACTCGATGCCGCCTTCGCCTTTGACCAGCGCGCGGGCGATCTCCCGGCGCAATTGCCTGATTTCACTGCCCTGTTCCGGCAACGCGGCGAGCCGTAGATCGCCGTAGTGGCGCATGAGGTTTTCGATCATGACGTCGGCGGTCGCCATCGGCCGCTTGAGCAGACTAGCGTCAAACCGAATGCCGGCGCAAGAATGGCCGCCCCTGATATTGTCGCCCATAATTTCCGAGCGCGTACGCCGCTCCGCTGGTGTTTCGTCCGCCAACTGCGGCAGCAGGACTTCTTGCGGAGTCCAACTCGGATCACCAAGCCCGAATCGCATGAGGTTGCACGTGAAGGTGATCGCCCAGTCGACTTTCTGAATGTAGGACATCATCAACGGATCTACATAGTACCAATACGCAGATGCGAGCCCGTCACTGACCTCCATGCAATTCACCGTAGCATCGACCATGGTCGGCAAATAGCGGCCCATCATTTCGAATGCCTCGCCGACCGTCCGTGAAGCGAGCGCTACGTTGCCGACGACACCGGCGTGGCGTGGCTCATACTGGGCGCCGAACTTCATACCGAATTGCGGATCGCCTATGAGCTCGGCACATATCTCCAACAGCTCCAGATAGCGGACGAGCGGCGCTCGCTGGTCTGGATCGGTCAGGTCTCCCAGCTCGAGCCCGGCACGGCGCAAGGCCTCCGTCGCGTCAGCACCACGCGAGCGCATATAGGCGTCAAGGCCGAAGACGACGCTGGCTAGATTGATGGTGGGTGCGGCGAGCTTGGCCGCGGTGCGTCTTTCCGCTGTCATTGGCGTGATCTCGCAAGGCTTTGGCGGATAGTATCAAGACAGCTTGCCCTTCGGCGTTTAGCTTAGGCGGCACAGAAAACGGTCACTTCCGACCGTACCGTGCGAACGAAAAGGAACCTGAGCATGACCCAATTTACACCTCCACCCACGCCGGGCGAGGTTGAAGCCTTCATCGGCCAGTTCGTTACCGACCTGAGTGCCGCTTTTTCCGGCGTGCTGGTCAATGTCGGGCGCAAGCTCGGCCTGTATCAGGCGATGGCCGAGATCGGCACCTGTACGTCGGTGGCTCTCGCCGAAGCAACCGGCATTCGCGAGCGCTATGTCCGCGAGTGGCTCGCCAACCAAGCGGCCAGCGGCTATGTCACCTACAATCCCGAGAAGCAGACTTTCACCCTGCCGCCGGCACAGGCCATGGTCCTGGCGCTCGACCAAAGCCCCATTTTCATGGCGCCTGCTTTCGAGGTGGCGGCCTCGTTCTGGCTCGATGAAGACCAGATCGTCGAAACCTTCCGCTCGGGCGAAGGCCTGGGCTGGCACGGGCATAACCATCGCCTGTTCTGTGGCACCGAGAGCTTCTTCCGCTCCGGCTATCGCGCGCATCTGGTGAACGCGTGGCTTCCGGCGCTGGACGGCGTCGTTGAGCGCCTAGAGCGCGGCGGTCGGGTTGCCGACATCGGCTGCGGACACGGCGTCTCCACCATACTGATGGCGCAGGCGTTCCCCAGGTCGAGCTTCATTGGCCTCGATTGTCACGACGCGTCGATCGCGACCGCGCGCAAGCGCGCCGCCGAGCAAGGTGTGACCGAAAACATCGCCTTCGAGGTCAAGGCCGCGACCGCGTTCGACGGCCAAGACTTCGACCTCGTCTGTTTCATGGACTGCCTGCATGATCTCGGCGATCCGGTCGGCGCGCTGGTGCGCTGCCGCGAGGCGCTCAAGCCCGACGGCAAGGTGCTGCTGGTGGAGCCTTATGCCGGCGACCGGCTGGAGGAGAATTTGAATCCGATCGGCCGCATGTACTACGCCGCGTCGGCCATGCTGTGCACGCCGAACTCGCTGTCGCAGGAGGTCGGGCTCGGCCTCGGCGCGCAGGCGGGCGAAGAGCGCCTGCGCAAGGTGGCGCGCGAGGCGGGGTTTTCCAACCTGCGGCGCGCCGCGCAGACGCCGGTCAACCTAATCCTCGAATTGTCCTCTTAAGGAATATCCAATGACACTTATGCTCACGTAGCAACCTTGTGACGCCGAACCATTCGTTGCAGAAGACGTCACAGGGCTTCGCATTTATAAGCAGCGTTGCATGATTGGAGTATTTATAACGTTTGCTGATTCGGTTGCCAGGCCACATGATGATCCACGCACGCATCGACAAATGCGTCGTGCCATACCCCGGCCGTCGCTCCATTCCGATACACAACCATAAATGCACTAAGCGGCAAACGACTCAGATTCGTCACCACCACTGAAACTTCAGCAGCCGCATTCTGTCCCACAGTGACCACATCCGCCTTGACCGGAGCAGGTCCGTTCGCCGCTGGCCCATCCGTCGGTGCAGCCGGCGCTTGGCCGCCCGGCCGCGGGGCACCCGCCGCTGGCGGTGCCGGATCGAAATCTGCCGCCGCCCCCTGGTACGGTTCGCCATTCCAGCGCCGAAACAACTCATGCAGTTCTCCCGGATTGTTCGTCAGTCCTCCACTCAAAATCAAATCATTCGCCTGAAACCCGTCTCCCTTGCTCAAGGATACGGCGCAACTTCCAGCAAATGAAATTTGATCCCCATGCTTTACCACCAGCCGCGCACCCGCATCCAATGAATAGCTCCGGTCCTTAGGATCGTTACTCAATATCTTTTCGATCAGCGCCGGTTCTGCCGGCATTCGATTCATCGAGTGCTCCACCCAAGTCCCGGGCGGCGTCAATTCCAGGAAATGATAACGAAAGTGGCTCGCCGAACGGCTGAAACCCTGGCCGCCAATCTCCTTGTATTGAGTCAACACATAAATCCCGTTTAAGTCTGAACTTCTGCATGGTCGTGTCAACGGTGCGTCCGCCAACCCCTTAACGGAAAAGGCACACATAGAAAAACAGACAAAGGGCAAGTTTACTAATCATTGTTTTAATTATGCCCCTCGATAACAGGTGACCGTGGATATCATAATATATTATCGAAAATGTCCGGAATTACTAGTCATTTCCCACTTCCTGGAGGGTGTTGACCGATTTCGACATGTCGGGCAGTCGCATTGACTTTCGTATGATGCGCGAGGATGACGGTCACGACGAATCGCAATCGGGAAATCACAAGGACTGCATTTCGATCTTGATGCGGTGAATGCCTGCGCCGATAAAATACCGCAATTCATGCATCTTGAAGTCACATGCCGCGAGCAGCGCATTCATCCGATCTTGCGAGAGATATCGAACTCTCAGCGCAACTCGGCCATCTTCACCCCACCCGACAACCAGGCAACAAACCGAAGCCTTTCGTCCACGGCGCAACACCCCTGGCACTCCATTTACGCCCCCCTCCCCGCAAAAACCTAAAAGTCTTCGCATGTACCCACAATAAAGGTCTCTGTGTGCCCGAAAGCACACGCTCGTTTCCGCGACATTCGGCGCACAGGTGCGCAAGACTACATTTTTGACGGGGCATTTCTTTCCGTTAAATCTGTGTTTTGCTGTCAAGTGGTTATTAGCAGCTATCAGACATGATCGGCTGCATGTTCATTCTTTAACCAAAGAGCTCATCATGCCGTTTCAAGCACATCGTTTTCCGATTACGCCGCTAATCTGTTTGTCGGCATGTGGCGCGGTGTTGCTGGCTTCGATGACGAGTGCCGCAACCGACGCCGGTGCTCCACCTAATGCGGAGACTAGCGGCGAGCTGGAAGAGGTCGTGGTCAGTGCACAGCGGCGCAGCGAGAACCTACAAGACGTGCCCATCAGCGTAGACGCGTTCAATGCGAACGAGTTGGCCGCCGCCGGCGTCACCGGCATCGCGGACCTTCCCATACTCACTCCTGGTTTGGTATTCGGCTCCCAAGCAGGGACTGCGCAGCCTTTTCTGCGCGGTGTCGGCACGGTCGCCGTTGGCCCCGGCATCGAGAATCCGGTCGCCTTGTATGTTGATAACGTCTATTACGGCGCTGCGGCTGCCGGGATCATGTCATTCAACAACATCGCGCAGATCGAAGTGGACAAGGGGCCGCAGGGCACCTTGTTCGGCCGCAATGCGACGGGTGGCCTCATCCAAGTCACCACAAAGGACCCGTCGCACACCTTCGGAGGAGCGATCAGCGCAACCTACGGCAACTACGCAACCGCGGGGACCGACTTCTATGTCACCGGTGGGTTGACCGACAATCTGGCGGCCGACCTCGCGGTGCATTTTGAGCACCAAGGCGATGGCTACGGCGAGAATGTGGTTACGGGCCAAGCCGTCGGCAAGACTCAGGATATTGCCGCCCGGAACAAGTGGTTGCTCAACACCTCGGACGGCACCGAACTTACGTTAATACTGGACTACGGCGTGACTCACTTCGTACCGAATTACACGGCCGCTCCCGGAACGACCGCGTTGGGACCGCTGCCCACGCCGCTCTCCAGCCAGGATGTGGGCGGGTTCTACCAGCCCTATGGGAACACCCATCAAGGCGGGGCAAGCTTGCACGTCCAGCATGATTTCGACTTCGCGAAGTTCGTCAGTGTTACCGCCTACCGGCGCACGGTCTTGAATGTGCAGGGATCTGCGCAATTGACGGCCGATCCTGATTTCAGCATCAGTGCCGCCTCGAACATAAAGAACTCGCAAATCAGTCAGGAATTTCAGCTGTTGTCGCTGCCCGGCAGCCGCATCAACTGGACCACGGGCACCTATTTGTATGCGGACGATGCGGGCCTGACGCCAACCAATACCATCATCGGAGGACTGATAGCTCCGCTGTCGTATCTGGACCTTTATGATCACCAGAAGGCGTACTCCGCGGCCCTGTATGGTCAGGCGACGACGGAGGTGGCAGAGGCCACAAATCTCACCGTCGGACTGCGCTACACGGTGGAAAGACGGGATATTCGCGGCAATGAAACGTTGGGCTTTCCGGACGAAACCTCGATGATCATCCCGGACGCGCAACACAAGATTTTCGACAAGCCGACCTGGCGCCTCGCGCTCGATCACCATTTCACCTCGGACGTCATGGCCTACGTCTCCTACAATCGAGGCTTCAAGAGCGGCGGTTTCAATGACTCATTGTTCCCGACCACAGAATTTTCGCCCGAGGTGCTCGATGCCTACGAACTGGGCGAAAAGACCACTCTATTCGATCGTCACCTCAGTCTTGATGCATCGGGCTTTCTCTACAATTATAAGAATATTCAAGCCTTTCAATACTTCGAGAATGGCAGTGCCTATGTTTATAACGCCGGCTCCGCCCGTCTTTACGGTTTGGACCTCGATGCCAAGTTGAAGCTGTCGGAAAGTTTCTCGCTGACCGGCGGCTTGGAGGCCATGCACACCGAATATACGTCCTTTCCGACGGCGGCCATTTCGACGCCGGTTCCCGGAGGCGGCACGTCGTATACCATCGGGTCAGCAAAGGGCAACCGGTTGCCTCTCACCCCGAATGTGACGCTGAACATAACCGGCGACTATCTCATCCCGTTGGCCGCGCTCGGTGATCTCACGCTGAGCGCCACCTATTCCTACAGCGATGGCTTCTTCGGCGAGCCGGATAACCGACTGCGACAGCCGTCCTATCACGTGGTCAACGCGCAAATGTCCTGGGACTCCGCTGATCATCTTTACAAGGTTCGATTCTGGGGGAAAAACCTGACCAATGCAGAATATACGAGTTCGCTCGGCTCCCAGCCCAATGGCGACTTCGCCGTCTTCAACCCGCCGCGAACCTACGGCGTCACCGTCTCGCGAAATTTCTAAGCAAACGAGGATCCCATGAAAATACGCTCCCTGAAGTTCATTGCGGCCGACGAAATAGCACCCACACCTGATGACGCCCGAAGACGCGCGTGCAAGATGATCGCGGTCGCAGCGCTAACCTTGGGTCTGGCGGGGGTGCTCGCGGCCAACGGCGCCGTAGCTGCTGAGAAGACCGGAGCGAAAGGCCATCCGATGACGCCGGAGATCAAACTCGTCGATGACTACAACACTTGGTTCTTGGGACAAGCGTTCGACGGAGATATGGTCAAACTCAAGGCCGGACTACCTAAATACATTACCAATGACACGGTCCTTCACGAGGCGGTCAGCCTGCCCTGGGGTGGAACGATGGTGGGCTACGACGGCTGGGTCCGCCTCCTGCAAATCAGTGCGCCGATTTTCAGCAAGATAACCTCCGTATTGGACGTATCGCCCCCGAAGTATTATCAGCACGGCAATGTCGTCATTCACGAGATCACCATGACCATCAAGTCGACGAAGGCCGCGCCCGAACCGTTCGTGATGGGCATGATCGAGAAGTACACCATCGAGAAAGGTCGCATCAGTCAGATCGACGAATTTTATGCGGACACCGCCTCGCTTCTCGAGCGGCTTCGCGTAGTGGGCGCGCTTCCTGATCACAAGTAACGATTGAAGGGATTGGAAAAACGGTATGAACGATCGTGACAATGACGCGCCGCCCAAGTTCAACACATCACGCCGGGAGTTCGTGGAAGGAGTGATGGGCACCCTGGTGGGCGCGGCGGCCATCGCCGTCGCACCGGCCTCGGCGACTACCGCGGCAGCTGCGCCCACCTCCGCCGTGACGCCGATACCGCCCGCAGCCGCTCCAGTGATGGCCGCGGACTATCCGCCCTCCTTGCAAGGCATCCGCGGTCAGATTCAGTCGGCGATGGAGGCCGGCCACGCGCTGCGCGACGGGGCGGCGATGCCCACCCCCGAGCAGTTGGACGAACAATACGATCTCGTCGTCGTGGGTGCCGGCATGAGCGGACTAGCCGCGGCATACTTTTTCCGCAAGGCCCAGCCCAATGCGAAAATACTGATCCTCGAGGGCTGCGACGATTTCGGCGGTCATGCACGGCGCAATGAGTTCAACGTAGGCGGCCGTCAAGTGGTGTCGGCCGGCGGCACCTACATGATCATGTTCCCGACCACCTACACGCCGGAAGGCAAAGCGCTGCTCGCGGATATCGGCGTCAACGCGGAGCGATACTACGATGCCGTCACCGCCAGTTCCAAACTCACCGAGGGTTACAAGCTCGAGCCCGCGGTATTCTTCGACCGAGAGACCTATGGCGTCGACCGCCTAGTTGAAAACGCAAAGGACTTCACGGGCAGCAGTTTGTACTTCGGTGAGTCGACGGTTACCTGGGCCACGTTCCTCGCCCGCACGCCGCTCTCCAAGGCGGCCAAGCAAGACATTCAGCGCCTGATGGAGGATCGCGCGGATCACCTGCCCAGCCTCAGCGTAGAGCAGAAGATCAAACGTTTGCGCAGTCAGAGTTATGCCGACTATTTGACCCAGACCTTGGGGATGCGCCACGAAGCGATGACGTACCTGCAGAATCAGATGGGCGGCGGCCTGCTCAATGTTGGCGCGGGACCCGACTCGTTCAGCGCATGGCGTGCCTACAACGCGCATTATCCCGGCTTCGAAGGCATGAACCTGCCACCGATTAGGATATCTGACATCGTGCGCAATGATCAGATCGCGCCGGATATTCATCTGCCCGACGGCAATGCTGGCCTTGCTCGGCTTCTCGTACGCTGGCTGATTCCGAGCGCCCTGCCCGGCAACACCATGGAAGATTCGGTGGCACCTCACGTCGACTATGCGCTTCTCGATCGCCCGGAGAATGAGGTGCGTATCCGTCTGAGCAGCACCGCGGTCAATGCCCAGCACGACGGAGACCCCGCAACCGCACAGTCGATTTATGTGACGTACCTTAAGGATGGCAAGGCTCAGCGGGTCAAAGCAGCCACCTGTGTGATGGCCTGCTTCAATGCCATCATTCCCTACCTCTGTCCGCAGTTGCCGGAGGTTCAGAAGCAGGCGTTGCATCGCTTGGTGCGCAAGCCGCTCGTGGTAACGACTGTGGCGCTTACCAATTGGCGCGCATTCGCCAAGGGCAACGTCCAGATGATCACCTCGCCCAACAGCTTTTACTATATGTCCCTTCTCGATCTGGGATTCGATCTGGGCGGCTATCGGGGATCGATCAGCCCGGATGAGCCTGCCGTCCTCATGATGTGGCACGCACCTAACTTTCCTGGCATGCCGGCGCGCGATCAATACCGTGCGGGGCGTGCGAAGTTGATGCAGTACACCCTGGATGACTATAAGCACCACGCATACGACCAACTCAGCCGCGCACTGGGCCCGAGCGGCCTCGATCCGCAGCGCGACATCGCCGGCGTCACGGTCAATCGTTGGGCGCACGCCTATGCCTGCGGCGACAACGATCTGTACGATCCGGATTGGACGCCCGCCGAATCCTCGTGGGTCAAAGGCCGACA
>Ga0179596_10000217_pt1 | contig 28924 bp, 23 predicted proteins | sample CZODoug1_1_08_16_FD_155494 | JGI IMG/M metagenome (GOLD analysis project Ga0179596, IMG submission 155494) | Vadose zone soil fungal communities from Angelo Coast Range Reserve, California, USA - CZODoug1_1_08_16fungal (Illumina Assembly) | ecosystem: Environmental > Terrestrial > Soil > Vadose...
CACCGACAATCTCGGCTTCGCCGATCTGACCAGTGCCACCGCGTATTGGCAGCGTCAGTTCCACCAAACCCAGGACGCCTCGGAATCGACCTCTTACACGGCCGGCCTCTACCCGTACGTGCCGATTGCCATCTCGGAAGCCGATCCGAGCCAGCAGTTCAGCCAGGAGTTGCGCCTCACCTCACGCGCCGACGACCGATTGCACTGGGTTGCCGGCGCCTTCTACAGCGACCTGCATTCCACCTGGAACGAATATGGCGGGAACTCGGTATTCGCGGGCGAAGGCAATCCGACCGGCATCCTCTTTGAATCCAACAACCCGTACTGGGTCCGGCAATACGCCGTATTTGGCGATGGCTCGTTCAAGATCACGGACACGCTGAAACTGTCCGCCGGCCTGCGGTGGTATCGATACTTGAGCCAGCAGCTCGAGAACGAGTTCGGTTTCTACGCCTCTTCCGTGACGCCATTGGCCGTACCGCTCAAGACCGAGGCGTCCGAGCAAGGCACCAACCCGCGCGTGAATCTGTCTTACAGCCCGAACACCGACTTGACCACCTATATCTCTGCCTCCAAGGGATTCCGTCCGGGCGGCGCCAATTCACAGGTGCCGGCGTTCTGCGGTCCGTCTCCCGCGGCGTTCGGACCGGATAGCGTGTGGAACTATGAGGTGGGAGAGAAAGCCAAGCTGTTCAACAATCGACTGACCATCAACAGCGACGTCTACTACATCAAGTGGAACGGTATCCAGCAATCGTCAATCCTGCCGTGCGGCTATCAATATGCTACCAACGCGGGCAACGGACGCTCGTTCGGCCCGGAACTCGAGATCAATGCCAAACTGTCCGATGAATGGTTCTTGTCCGCGAGCGCTGCCTACACCGACACTTTGCTCACCCACCCGACTGCAAGCTACACGAATTTTCTCTTGACCGAGGTGGCGGGCGGCGTCAGTACCTGCCGGTCCGCCAGCAACTGCACCGCGCCCATCCTCAACGTTCCGAAGGACACCGGCAGTTTCTCGGTGATTTATTCGACGCCGCTGTCCAAAGACTATCAGCTGACGGCCCGCATCTCCGATGCCTTCGTCGGCTCATCCTATGACGAGGCGTTCTATTTCGGGATCAAGCTGCCGTCGTACAACATCGCGAACGCCCGCCTGACCTTGTCCAGCGATAGATGGTCGGCCAACGTGTTCGTAGATAACCTCACCGACAAGGTCGCCTTGCTGACTGCGAACAACACCAGCTTCCAGTTGAACATTCCCTCGTTGGTCCGGTATTCGACCAATCAGCCCCGCACCTTCGGGACCCAGATCAATTACCGCTTCTGAGAACCACGCGGCTACGAGTGCGGCCTTAAGACTCCGGCAGCGTGATCCCGACGCTCATTTCGTTGCGCGCCGGTCATCGGCTCTCATTTGAGATGAAAATCTCGGCATCGTAGAACTCAACGCAGAATTGGGCGAAGCATGTGCGAATCGCAGGTTGGATATTGAATTTAGGAAGAAAACTTCGTCTCCAAACCGTTCCAGTTATCCAATTCAAGTGCATCGGCGAGCCCCTTCAACGCCAATTCCTGAGCTCCGGCGGTGAATGCGTCCTTATCGCCTGCGGCGAGACGATGAAGGCGGCCTAGCCCTTGCTCAATGGCCTTCGCTACGCGACCGATCAGAATATTGGGATAAAGGATTTGCGAGAAACCCATACGATGCAACTCGCTCGGCACTAGCCAGGGTGTCGCTGTCCCCTCGAAGATCGCCGCGGTATTCCAACTACCTTTGAATGCCTCACCGACATGGACAAAGTGTTCCCTCGTCTTCAGGCCGGCAACGAAAATGCCGTCGGCGCCGACGCTCAAGTACCGCTCCGCCCGCCGCAGCGCCTCGTCCAACCCTAGCGCGGCAAGCGCATCGGTACGGGCTATGATGATGAATTCCGGGCTACGGCGCGCGGCCATGGCGGCTCTGAGCTTCTGCTCCATTGAGCGCAGCGGCACGACGTTCCCTGCCGAGCCTGCTCCCGGTTGCTTCCCGGCGCGCGTCTGATCCTCTAACAGGACGCCAGCGGCCCCGGCGATTTCGTAGCTCTGAATAGTTCGTGTGATGCTTTTCACATCGCCATAGCCATCGTCGCCATCCATCAGACAGGGAAGCTTCGACGCCTCCCTGATATCACGTAGGCCCGACAGCATTTCGCCAAGGCCGCCAATCCCAACGTCAGGCAATGCGTGTCTGGCGGCCAGCAACGGTAATCCTCCAATATTGAAGGACTTGAATCCGGCTTGCTCAATCAGCCGCGCTGACAAGGCATCGTGCGCAAATGGGCTCACTAACGGCTGATGTGCTTGGTGAAGCTGACGAAGCGACAGCCCAGTCATTTCCATCTTGCTTTCCTTCTTGAATCCGGCATCCACCAGATTTTCAGCAGCTGCTTGCGCGAAAACTCGTCAGTATTGATGGTAGCGTCAGTCCCTGCAACGCGTCCGCCGCAGACGATTCGACCACGAATACCGGCAGCGTCGATGTTCGTCTGTACCATGTTTCCGCCAGCATAATCGATCGTTGGTTAAACTCCTACAAGGGTACCAAAACTCTCACAGGAATCGGCCCTCTCGCGTTTCAAATTTAAATGCGTACGCGGCAAATTGGAGCCCGGTCGAGGATTTCCACTTCGCATCGTCCGCTTACAAGGCGGCTGCATCGGTATCTGTGTTGGTACCCGCGGACGGAGCAGCCAAAGGCACCATTCGCTCTGCCCAGGAGTACTCGACACCGCCGGGCGATTCGTTCACGATTGAATTTGAGCGGGTAGCCGGATTATCCATCGAAAATTGGCTAAGGACATAGCCGACGCGGATAAGCACTATTTGCGAATCGGAAGCGGGGGGGGTCGATTCGATACTTACTTGCAAACATCCCGCGTGGCCATAAGCAAGCAATCAACGGTTAATTAGCTATCGACGACTCTCGCAGCAGAAAAAATGGGCGTCTCAACTTCGGAGCGCTGCTAAAAGAAACGCACTATGGCAGCGATCGAGCAACGCGAGTGGTCAGCCGTGCGCTCATTGCGCGATTGTTCGAGCATTTCCGTGCACTTGATCTACAGGTCGATGAGCTGGAGCGAGAGATCAACGCCTGGCACCGCGAGGATACGGCGAGCCAACGCCTGCAGGGGATCCCGGGGATCGGGCCAATCACGGCAAGCGCGCTGGTGGCGATTGTCGGCGCCATTCTCGATAGACCCGGCGATCCGATCGATGCTAAGCGGGCGCCAAACGTAGTCATATCCGCCCGCTCGTAGTAGCACAATCCAATTGGCGCCTTCCAGTTGGGGGCGATCTGATAGCTGGCCTCGCCAAAAACAGCGGTTTGGATAACGTGGTTCGGACCCGGCAACTTCAACGCCAGTCTTACGTTGCGCGTAGTGCGGAGTCAGCGCAATCACTTGTGTAATTTACGCACAGTTGAGGGTGGCTCTACTGATTTATATCAGGGTGGCTCTACGCCTAGGCCCGAGAAGTGTCCAAAGTCAGACCCGAGAATTGTTCTGATCGACGGGCATCCAGCATCGACCGCTTGCCCGACCTAAGACACCCGGAGTACGCGAATAACCACGTCTGTGACAACGAACCGGGCCAGCATCGCGACGCTGCTCTGATGTGGCGCGATGAGGTGCCCGAGCGCGGAAGCCTGCGTCCGCAGCTGATATGAGCCCATGGGTCTTAAAATAAATACAATCGATCGATGCAAGGGGACGTTGGAGGCGATGATGCAAAAAATTCAGAAAAGTAGGGATGGGATACATGAATTCAAATCCAAAGTTGTCCTATGCGATCGCTGCCATATTGAGCGGGTCATCCATAGGATTGTCCTATGCGGCGCCCGTGACGGACGCCAGCGATTCTGAGGGCATTCAAGAGATTACGGTAACGGCGCAGCGGAAGTCCGAGTCGATCCAAAACGTCCCCATCACGGTCCAGGCGATTGGCGGCGAGCAGCTGAAACAACTCAACGTCCAGACGTTCGATGACCTGATCAAGTACACGCCAAACGTGACCTATGGCGGCAACAACCCCGGTGGGGGCAATATTTTCATGCGGGGCTTGAGTTCCGGCGGCACGGCCGGCCAGTCGCAGTCGACCACTGCGCCGTTTCCGAACGTCGGCCTATATTTGGACGACCAGTCGATGCAGTTCCCGGCCCGCAACAACGACGTCTATCTGGTCGACATGGAACGCGTCGAAGTGCTGGAGGGCCCGCAAGGGACCCTGTTCGGCGGCGGCGCTCAAGCCGGTGCCATCCGGTACATCACGAACAAACCCAAGTTGAATGTCGCGGAAGGGGACGCCAATGCGAGTTACGGTATCACGGCAGGCGGCGACCCGAACTCGGCCGTTAACGCGACCATCAACCTGCCGCTGGTCGCGGACACCTTGGCCGTTCGCGCGACAATTTTTACCGACCATCACGGCGGCTATATCGATAACGTCCCCGGGACGATCACACTGCCGCCTGGGATCTGCCCTGCGAGTACTACGTGCCCCGTAGCCAGCAACGGCGCTTTGGTGGGAGACAATCTGAACACCGTCGAGTACCAAGGCTTTCGTCTCTCGGCTCTGTATCAAATCAACCCAGACTGGAGCCTGCTCATCCAGCAAAACTATCAAAACATGGAAGCGGATGGATATTGGGCCGAATATCCGACCAGTACCGACGGTACGGCGCTGGCACCTCATCAGATCGACGCGTTCACCCCGGCCTTCAACAAGGATCGTTACGAAAGCACAGCCTGGACACTCGGTGGCACGTTTACCGACCTGGGCAGGTTTGGCGACCTGAAGGCTGTTTATACCGGTAGCTATTTATCGCGTCACATCGAGCAACAGAACGACTACTCCAACTACCTTACGAGCATCGCCGGATCGATGTATGCCTGCACCGGGGCGGGCGCCGGGTATTTCAAGACCTCCAAGCCGACGACGTGTTACGCGCCGGTTGCCGACTGGAATGACACGGTGCAGAACACGCACCAGAGCCACGAGCTTCGCTTCAGCACGTCCGAGGACAACCGGATACGCGCTCTGGTGGGTGGGTTTTGGGAGGATTTCATAATCCACGACACCATGAACTTCAACTATCTGCCCATCCCGCAATGTAATGGGACGAGCCTCGCGATCTCGGCCAGCGGCGGTCCGGACTGCTTGAGTGCCATCGGACCGGTCCCCGGCAACTATGCGAATGATCCGAGTCTGCGCGAGAACTCCAACACGGCGTTTGGCGAGGACGTGAAGCGTGGTTACAGACAGGCCGCAGCCTTCACTTCCGTCGATTTCGATATTATCCCGAAGGTGCTGACCGTGACCGGCGGTACGCGCTACTTCCACTACGATGAGTTCGAGCAGGGTTCGGAGTACTACAGCGAGTCCACCAGCCCGCTCATTCTCAATCATCCCGCCGGGGCCTGCACGGCTGGAGGGGGGTGCGGTTTCGGCATCAATTTGAATAAGTCCGAACACGGCTTCAAGAGCCGCGGCAACCTGACTTGGCACGTCACGCCGGACGTCATGGCGTACTACACCTACTCGCAAGGCTTTCGGCCGGGCGGCTTCAACCGTACGAGCTCACTTGCCGATGGCACCGTGAACCTCAAGCCGGAGGCCCCGTATACCGCAGGCAATAAAACGACCGATCAGTATCTCAAACCGTCGGGTTACGCCTCAGACAACCTGGTCAATAACGAGATCGGCCTAAAGAGTGAGTTTCTGGAACATCGAGTACAGGTCAATGTGTCCGCGTACAGAATGAATTGGAGCAACGTCCAGATTCAATTGTTCGACCCGGCACACCTCGGCAACACGTTCTTCGTCGTCAATGGCCCAACCTACGTGGTCAAGGGCGTGGAGCTTCAGGTCGTTGCGCGCGTGGCGACGGGGCTTACCGTACAGGGATCGGGCTCATGGAACAGTTCGAACCAGACGAACGCGCCCTGCTTGTCGAGCAATAGACCCGTGGCGACCAATCCAACGCCCCTGGGTACCTGCGTCACGCAGATCAACGGTCAGCCGTACACGAATCCGTTCGGCGTGCTGGGCACCTCGCCGGCGTATTCGCCGCCCCTGCAGTTTAACTTGCGGGCGCGTTACGACACGGCTATCGGCGAATACAGGCCGTTCGTCTCTGCGGGCGCCAACCACGTGGGCACCATGCGGAACGAGCCGGCCAGTTACCCGAATGGCAACAGCCCGACGCAAAATCCGCCGACCAGCTCCCTGCTCCTTTACGCGATGCCGGGATATACCACCTACGATGCGGCGATCGGTGTGGGCAAGGACAATTGGACGGTCCAAGCCACCGGCAACAATCTGTCGAACTCGAATGCCAGTACGAACACCAGTTCTGGTCAGTTCATAAAGATGGAAGTGCCGCTGCGTCCGCGCGTGCTGACGTTGACGGTGGGGTACAAATTCTGAGTGCGACGCTAATGGACTCCACAGACGCTGGGACAGGCGGTGAATATCAATCATGCGCCGCCGGCCAGCTGGAGCATGCTCGAAGGCCTCTACCGCATGACCAGGCAAGCGGACAATGCCGCCATGGCGGCTGGATGAATTACGAGAAATTCGTGGGACCGCTGCAACGCCTGATGAACTTTCCCGCTGAGCACTGACGAACCATGGATGCCAGCCGAAATACATCATGGTGCCGGCCCAGTCATCCGTCGCACAATCTTTTGCGTATCGTTCGACTTGGCAGGTGGCGCCTTGGGTTTATATCAAGGTGGCTCTACAGATATACATCAGGGTGGCTCTACGCCTAGGCCCGAGATGTGTCCAAAATCAGACCCGAGCATTGTTCTGGTCGATACCGGCCCGCAGAGCTCTTCACGCGGAAGCGTGGGTCCGCAGGACGGTGGCCGCCGCGCGACGGCGGCCTGATGCGCCCAGTCCTCTTCGGTTGGGCGTCGGTGGGCTCCATGTCGGATTTGAAACTGCGCCGCCGCGGATGTCCATACGCGGATCATGGTCATACAGACCGCCGCGATCAGCAAAGGAGCGAGATCAATGTCTGTTCAGGACGTCGTGAAGACGACGTGTCCCCGCGATTGCTACGACGCGTGCGGTATTGCGGTCGTCCGGAAAGACGGCGTGATCGCCAAGGTGCTTGGCGATCCCGATCATGCGATCTCTCGAGGGCGGCTGTGCGGGAAATGCGCAATCGCCTACAACGGCGTATGGCGGAACCCCGAGGCACGGCTCAGCCAGCCCCTGCGGCGAGTCGGGGCCAAGGGCAAGGGACGGTTCGAGCCGATCTCCTGGGGGAGCGCACTCGCCGAGATCACTCAGCGGTTCGGTGGCCTGATCGCGGCCGGCGCAGCCCGTCAAATCCTGCACACGCACTATACGGGCACCGTCGGCCTGATCGGCGGCTGGTTTCCGCTGCGTTTCTTCAATCGGATAGGCGCGACGGAGGTCGATCCCGATACGGTCTGCAATAAAGCCGGTCATGCGGCGCTCGAACTCACCTTCGGGGATTCGCTGCATGCGTTCGATCCGCGCACCATTAAGGACACCAAAACCTTGCTGATCTGGGGCGCGAATCCCTCCCACTCTGCGCCACATCAGGACAAGATATGGGTGCAGCGCGCCCGTGCCAACGGTACGAAGGTAATCGTGGTCGACCCGATCGGGCACGGGACGGCACTCGCCGCCGACTTCCATCTCAAGCTCGCGCCCGGGACGGACGCGGCGCTGACCTTCGCGTTCCTGAACGTCCTTCACGTGAAAGGGCTCGTGGACCACGCCTTCCTCGACGAGCATGTCCTAGGGGCCGATGCCATGCTCCCGGCGATCACCGCCATGACGCCGCAGGCGGCGGCCGCTCTGACGGGAGTGCCAGCCGCCCTGATACAGGAGGCCGCGACGGCCTACGGCGAAGGGCCGTCCCTCCTCTGGCTCGGGCAAGGCGTCCAACGCCAACCGAACGGCGGAAATCTCTTCCGCGCGCTATCGGCCTTGGTAGCGTTCTCGGGCAATCTCTGCAAGCCGGGCACGGGCTTCCTGTACATGAACGGACCCCGCGGGCGCGGTATCGACATGGCGATGGTCACGGCTCCGGAGCTCGTGCGCGACGGAATGAGTACGATCAGCCACATGGATTTCGCGGCGGTCCTGGCGGATCCGAATCGATCGAAGGCGCTCGTCAATTGGAACAACAACCCGGCCGCGTCCTCGCCGCAGCAGGCGCAACTGCGCAAGGCGCTCACCCGCGAGGACCTGTTCCACGTGGCTGTCGACCTGTTCCATACGGACACGACGGCCTACGCGGACATTGTGCTTCCGGCGGCCAGCTTTCTCGAGACCAACGACCTCGTACTCTCCTATTTCGATCTGACTTTGTCGGCGCAGGTCAAGGCTGGCGAACCGATCGGCGAGGCCCTTCCCAACGCCGAGATCTTCCGGCGCTTAGCCGCGGCGATGGGCTACGCCGATCCCGAACTCTTCGAGAGCGACGCGGACCTCATCGGCCGCCTCCTCGCCCAGACGCCCTTCGAAGGCGATTTCGCGGCGCTAGCGCGGGCCGGTACGGTAATCTTATTCTCCGAGCCGCGCATCCAGTTCGCAGACGGCTGTTTTCCGACGCCGTCGGGCCGCATCGAGCTTCTGAGCGCGCGCGCGGCCGCGCAGGGATTGCCGTTGCTCCCTCAACCCTACGCCGACGCGCCTCCGGCAGCAGGTCGTATTCGCATCCTGTCGCCCGCCTCGCCGTGGTTGATGAACTCGAGCTACGGCAACGATCCGACGATTCGCAAACGGCTCGGTGCGCCGACGGTTTCGCTGCACCCGACCGATGCTGCACGCAACAACCTGTCGGAAGGCGATGCGGTCATTCTCAGCAATGAGAACGGCCGACTGCCGTTGTCAGTTACCATCTCGGACGCGGCGCAACCTGGAGTGGGTATCGTCCATAAGGGGCGATGGCCCGGCAGCTCGCCGGGAGACGCCAACATCAACGTACTGGTTTCCGGACGCAAGAGCGACATCGGCGAAAGCACCGCCGTTCACGGGGTGGAAGTCGACCTTCTGCGATTCGAGCCTACCGTATGAGCATCTGCGAAACGGACGTCGCGGTGATCGGCGCCGGGCCGGTCGGACTATTCGCCGTTTTCGCGCTGGGCCAGGTCGGCCTGAGCGCGGTCGTCATCGATGCGTTGCATGAAGCAGGTGGACAGTGCGCCGCCCTCTACCCCGAGAAGCCGATCTACGACATCCCGAGCCGCGCCTCCATCACGGGTGCCGCGCTGATCGAGGATCTATTAACGCAGGCCAATTCCTATGCACCGGACTATCGGCTCGGCCACAGGGTACGGTCGCTCCTCGGGGACAATGGTCGCTTCGACCTCGGTCTGTCCGACGGCTCGCAGGTGCGGGCCGGCGCAGTATTGATCGCAGCAGGCGCAGGCGCATTCGGCCCGAATCGCCCACCCTTGGATGGGCTGGCCGCGTATGAAGGGCATTCGGTCTTCTATTCGGTGCGGACTGCCAGCCGGTTTCGCAATCAGCACGTTGTGATCGCCGGTGGCGGAGACTCCGCGGCCGACTGGGCCGTTCAGCTCGCCGGCATCGCCGCGTCGGTGACCGTGATCCACCGCCGTTCGGCGTTCCGGGCTGCGCCCGCGACCATGGCGAGCATCCACCTTCTCGCCGAGGAGAATCGGATCGCTGTCGTGGCTCCAGGCGTCCTGCACGGCATCGAAGGCGACCGTTCCGTTCTGCACGCGGTTCTGGTCGACCAGGGAAGAGGCGAGATCAGGCGTCTGCCCGCCGATGTGCTTCTCTGCTTCTTCGGCCTTGCCAAGGATGCTTCGGCAATGGCTAGCTGGCAGATCGGTGCCGGCCGCGACGGCATTCCGGTCGATCCGCGAAGCTGCGAGACGTGCCGCCCCGGCATTTACGCGATCGGCGACATCGCCCATTATCCGAGCAAGCTGAAGCTGATCCTGACGGGTTTCGCCGAGGCTGCCACGGCGGCTCATGCGGCACGCCATCGCCTCAGACCGGACCAAGCGTTCCATTTCGAATATTCGACGGCAAGAGGACAGCCGACCAAGGCAGCGGCGGCGGGGCACGCGGACCCGTTCGCAAATATCGCGGCCACATAGTTGAGGATAAACAATGACGACGCTGCAAGTAATCGATGCGAGTGGGCGAAACCACACCGTCGACGCAATCGACGGGCTCTCCGTCATGGAAGCGACGAGAGCGTTCGACCTAGGCATCGCGGGTGAATGCGAGGGATCCCTCGCGTGTGCGACATGTCATGTTTGGATCGACGATGCGTGGAAGCCCCGTGTCGGCGAACCCTCTGCGCAAGAGGCCGAGATGCTCGATTGTGCGTTCAACGTCCGGGAGACGTCCCGGCTAAGCTGCCAGATCAGAGTGTCGCCTGATCTCGATGGATTGCTGATGAGCGTCCCGCACAAGTGAGCGAGTAAGCGGTCGCCGACTTCGAGTTTCGCCGCTGGGTTGATGCGAGCGACCGCGTCGTCCGCGGCCGCGGCTTTAACGAGAATTCGCGAAGGCCGGCATCACTTCCTTGATGAAGAGTTCGAGCGACCGCTGCTGCTCTTTCATCCCCAGCCCGTAGCTCGCGCAGTAGGTAAACTCGTCGATGCCGAGCGTTTCATAGGGCTTCAGCTTAGCAATCACTTCGTCGGGCGTTCCGATCATGAGGTTTTGGCGCATTGCCTCTCTATCGAACTCTGCCCTGCCGTTGAGGATGCCGATGTCGATCTCCTCGGCAAAGCCATCGGGCACGCCGCCGAGATTCTTGAACAAGTTCTCGAAGCGGCCGGTCTGCCGCATCGCCGCCTCGACCGGAATGTCCGCTTGATCCTTGCGATCATAGACACCGACGTAGCGCATCGTCGCGAAAATCGGACGCGATGCGCCAGGATTCTCGCGCAGAGCGATCTCCAGCCGCTCCTTGTAGGTCTCGACTTCCGAGAATGGTCTAGAGAGAGCCCAAGACGTGACGTTGCAGCCGTTCTTGACCGCATAGTCATAGGTCACCGGAGCCCTGGCTGCGATCCAGATCGGTACGGCCTTCTGCAGGGGCTTCGGTGCAGAAGTGGACGAGGGAAAGCGCCAATATTTGCCTTCATGGGCGTAGTCCCCCCTCCACAGGGCGCGCACGGCCGGAAGCATCTCCTGCATGTAAAGATAGCCTTCATTCTGCTTCACGCCGGACGCCATCCTGTCGAATTCGCGCTGATAGGCGCCACTGCCGATGCCGAGCTCGAGCCGGCCATTGCTGTAGAGATCGAGCAGCGCAGCTTCGCCGGCGAGCCGAATGGGGTGCCAATAGGGTGCGACCACCACCGCCGTCCCCAGGCGGATCCGTGATGTGTGGGCTGCCCACCAGGTCAGTATCGTGAACGGATTGGGCGCTATCGTGAGTTCGAGTGCGTGATGTTCCGCCGCCCATGCGATGGTGAAGCCCCCTTCGTCAGCCATCTGCACCATCTCGAGCGTATGGCGCTCAACGTCACGGATATCGGTTCCCGGAGAAAACCGCTCCATGTTGACGACTAACTGAAACTTCATCCCAGGCTCTCCATCGCTTAAGCACGCTCCTTGAAAATGGGTAAAGTAGCTGCCGGACCTTCGGCGGGCTGCGCCAGGAGGCGGCGCGCCACGACTGCAGCCTGCTTCACGTGCTCGACTGCGGCAGCTCGCGCCCTTTCAGGGTCATGTGCACAGATCGCTTCGAAGAGTTCCTGCATCTCGCTGACACCAACAACCTGACGGTCCGCCGTCGTAATGGTCATCCCTCGCAAGGCGTTGATGCGTAGATACAAGCCTTCGACCAGCTTCCACGCGACTTGCTTTTGAGAGACTGCAAAGACTGTGTGATAAAAACCGTTCGTCGCTCTGAGACAAAGACGTGGATCGTTGCGCTCGCGCGCCTGGAGCAAACCTTCCATTGATTGCGACAGCTGCTTGAGGTCGTCGTCCGTCGCCAGCTCAGCACAAGAGGCTGCAGCCATGCCCTCTAGCAGGATGCGGATTTCATAGATCTGCTCTGCCTCCTCAGGCTTGATCGTTGCAACGACAGGTCCTCGGTTCGGTGAGATTTCGACCAGGCCCTCAGCCTCGAGATAACGCAAGACCTCGCGCACCACAGTGCGGCTGACGCCCAACTGGGCACACAGTGTGCGTTCCACTAGACGCTCCCCTGGAACAAAACGTAGGTCGAGAATCGCTTCCCGCAGCGCGTCCTGGACCAGCTCCCGGAGGTTCTTCTTGGGCCTCTCGAACAGGATCTGACGGTCGTCCGACTCCTCGTCGGTGAGGCTGATCTTTGTCATGTTACCTACCATGGTATGATGGTATACACTATTATTGAATGCGAGACAAGAATCCATCCAGGGGTGAGAATTCCAACACATTCGGGTAACTCAGTTACCTAGTTGGTTTTCCCAACGCTCTATATTGTTTGATTGAAATTAACCGTGGAGAAATACATGAGAGGGTTAAGCGGCATGTTCGCGAATCTTCCAACGGCTTTCGTGGAGAAGACTGGGGAGCTCGATCTACCGACCGTTCAGACGCGGATTTCATGGCTTCTCGATTCGGGCGTTCACGGTTTCAGCACTCAGCTTTCGGCAGGTGAGTTTGCGTATCTGGCGATCGACGAGCGGCGGGCACTTACGACTGCCGTAATCCGTGCAGTCAATGGATCGCGGCCTGTCCTGGTTGGCGTATCCGGAAATTCGCTGCGAGAAACGGTACTGCTCGGCAAACATGCGGCTGAGCTAGGTGCCTCCGCCGTGATGGCCATGCCACGATCCTATTACAAGCTTTCTGACGACGAAGTCGTTGGGATGTACGAGTCAATCGGCAAGGAAGTTCCATGTCCCGTCGGTATCTATAACAATCCTTTCTCAACCGGAGTCGATATATCAGCCAATCTGTATAGACGTATTGAAAACGTCTGCAACGTAGTAGTAACGAAAGATGGCGCAGGAGACGTCTATCGCTTGACGGAAATCCGCGCAAAAAAGACCGCCATGTCCTATTTGTGCGGCACCGAGTATCTGTCGCTCGCCAGCTTGCTGCTCGGCGGCGATGGATGCTGTAACGCGATCAATAGTGTGCTTCCGCATCAGATGCTTGCCATTTATCGCGCGGTCCGCGAAGGCAACATTGCGTTAGCCCTGGAGTCTTTTGAGTTGATGCAGCCCTTGTTCACCTTTATCAGGTCACACGGTGTGGCTCGCACCACCAAGGCAGCAGCGGACATTTTAGGAAGATCGTTTGGCCCGCATCGACTCCCGTTGCAAGCGCTTCCCACCGATGCCATCGGCAATCTTCGCCAGATCCTGAGTATAGTGTAAGGAATCGTGCAATACGGGGAGCCACGCATCACAATGCCACCGACGCGCAAGCAAGATCAAAAATCGACAATCGGGCGTAGGGAGCCCCCCCACGGCCTTCGCGCAGTAAAGGGAGTGCGTCTTTACGAGAGCGTGCTAGAAGCGCTGCGGACGTTTGTCGAAGAAGGCCACGTGAAGCCTGGGGAGGCCTTCCCTGGGCAACGAACGATTGAAACGCAACTTCACGTGAGTCGTCCCGTTTTGAGGGAAGCTTTTCGCATTCTCGAGTCCTACGGCGTGGTTCAGACCCGGCCAGGGGGAGGCCGTTTTTTGGTCCACTCGCGGTTCTCCGACGTCGATACCTTTAGACGGAACAAGCTAGCGAACAGTGAACAGACCTTGAGGGCACTGTGGGATGCACGCGAAGCGGTGGAATGTCGGGCGGCAGAATTGGCTGCAGTGAATCGCACAGAATCTCAGCTCCGGGCGATCGAGCGCCCAATCGCAATGATAGGTAAGGTATCGTCTGAAGAATATCGAGAAGCGGATTTCAATCTCGAGTTTCACTTAGCGATCGCTGAGGCGTCGGGAAACCGGTTCCTGAAGCATATAATAAACGGTCTGATCGTTGACTTTCGTAAGCTCGACTTTAAGCACCTGCTGCCAGCAGCGCAGTGGGACGATCTGCAAGGGGTGCATCAGGCGACGTATGACGCTATTCGCGATCGCGATCCGACACGCGCCGCAATTGCGACGCGAGATCATTTCGCGGAATTGCGTAACTCTCTTGTAATTGCTAGAACTGCATCCGGTTCACGGCAAGCGAGCCGTGGCTCCAGGCGTAAAACCTCGACTGGCTGATCTCCATCTTGCGGTACATGCCCGTCGCCAGCCGAACACCTCGGCAAAGGCCTGAACTGCTTTCTTGGAAATGACGATCTAAACCAGGGTCCGCACTTCGCCTTCGAGCTTGTTCCCGACATAGACGCCGAAGGCATCCTCCGTGCGTTCGCGAACATAGCGGCCAAGCATGGAACGGACTGCAGGATCGGCGACGCTCAGTTTGGCGATATCCCCGATTGCCACAAGGCGCACGCCTGGATGGTTAGGACGCGACCCATCGACTGTACCGCGATAGTAGACATAGAACCTCGTCGGCTGAGCAGAATCCTCCCAGACCGCGTACAGGAAGTCGAGACGGGCCTCGATCGCCTTACCGGCAAAACAACCTTTGAGACTTTTCGCATCGCTGGCCGTGCCCAGGCTGCGGCCTGCGGGGAGTTCGTACAGTCCATCAGCCATCTCGAAGAACAGCACGTGACCTTCATATTCGAGGATAGCGCCCACCGCCATATTCTCCGGCGCCGTGGCGAGCGCCTCCTGGCTGAGGCCGAGATTGACATAGCCACCGCGGCAATAGCCCAGCGGCTGCGAGGCGACATGCGAGAAATTGCGGACGCGGCCGATGAGTAACGAATGATCACCCGCGTCGACCAATTGATCGAGATCGCAGTCGAAGGTCGCGACCGAATCATCGATTACGGGACTGCCCGTCATGCCTGGTCGCCATTCGACCGCGGCAAATTTGTCCGCGGCCTTGGATGCGAATACGCCGGACGCAGCCTTTTGGTCCTCGCTAAGGACATTGACGGCAAATGCCTTCGAAGCCGCGAATACGGGATGCCCGTTCGCCTGCTTGGAGACGCAGACGAGGACGAGTGGCGGATCGAGCGACACCGACGTGAATGAATTGGCCGTGAACCCTCTTGGTTCCCCATCGGGTCCGATCGTGGTGACAATGGTGACGCCAGTCAGGAAGGATCCCAGCGCCCGCCTGAACTCGCCCGTATCGAAGGCACTATCCCTTTCCGCCTTTCCTGAGGTCTTTGTGGCGTGATCGCCTTCGAGAAAGGCCGCGATATGCCGCACCACCTTGTCGGGTGACGCAATTGCCATCATATGCCTTTCACCATCCAGAATCAGGCAGCGGCCGTGCGGAGCCAGGCGGGCCATTGCCGCCGACATTGCCGGCGACGAGTTCTTGTCGTCCGACCCAGTCATGAACAGGGCGGGCATTGCCAGGTTCGCCAGGCGCTCGACATGCTCCATGTCGGCGCGAGCGAAAAGCCGGTAGGTCCGCGCGTAACCTTCCAGGTTGACGCTTTGCAGCGCTCCGCGGGTTTCTTCGGCGGCTTTGGCTAGGCTGGCCGGCACGGGATCCCCGAACCAGCGTGCGACCGTGTCGGTAATTCCGGCAGGGTCGCCGTGGCCGCTGAGCTTCGCCGCACGCGCCCGCACGGCCTCGGCAAGGGCGGGTGGGCGACGGAACACCGCGTTGAGCGACACGAGACGGCGCACGCGCTTGGGTGCGCGCAGAGCGACCTCCTGGGCGACGAGCGCGCCCATCGAATGGCCCACAATAAACACGCTCGTCAGGTCGAGATTATCGAGCAGGCCGATCGCCTGGTCGGCATAATCGGCCAGGCTGGCATTCTCCGGCGGCAGTTCCGATTTCCCGTGGCCGAGCATGTCGATCGCAATCAAATCGAAGCGGTCTTGCAACAGGTCGAACTGCGGCCGCCAGATCATCGCATTCATGCCGACACCATGAATCAACAGGAGTGGTTCGCCGGTGCCGTCGCGGACGTATGCGGTGGGGCAGTGTGCGTTCCCGCGAATACACACCGACGTGATGCGCCGCTCACCCATGAAGGTCTCCGACTTCGTTGAGGTCCCGATTGTCGGTTACGCTGCGTACCAGAACTATCTCAGCGGGGAGAACGAGGCCGGCTTCATGATTTTGCTTTCCGCGCTGTCCAGAAGCACTTGAATTTTAGGCATGAACGCCTGCCACGCGGGCTCTTGGGCAAGCCGCTGACGTCGCGACTCACGCTCATCGAGACTCGGATACGCCCAAATATACACGATCTCGTTCAGTGTGCCGATCTCCGAAATGAAGTAACCGACGAGGTCACCGAGGTGGCGCTTCTGCAGCTCTATGCCCTCTTCCTCTACTACTTTTAGAAAGGCGGTCATCGCCCCCGACTTGATACGGTAGGTACGGATTTCGTAATACAAAGGGAATCTCCTCAGCGCATGATGAACGGGTCGGCGATAGGTTCGTCCGAGGTCCGGATCCAGACGGACTTCGTCCGTGTATAGTCGAGCGCTGCATCAAGCCCGCCCTCACGGCCGAGACCGCTCAATCCGAAGCCTCCAAACGGCACGATTGGTGAAACCGCGCGATAGGTGTTGACCCACACAATGCCGGCACGCAGAGAACGCGTCAGCCGAAGAGCACGCGTCAGATCGCGAGTGAAAACGCCCGATGCGAGACCATAACGCGTGTCGTTGGCAAGCGCGACCGCCTCCTGCTCGGTGTCGAAGGTCATCACGCTCAACACCGGGCCGAACAATTCCTGCGTGACGCTCGGCACTTGCGCGCTTGGGCAAGCAACGATTGTCGGCTGGAAGTAGTAGCCGTCACCGTGTCCCGTCGCCCTCCGGCCACCGGTCAACAGCTCGCCGCCCGCCTTGATACTCGCAGCCAGCACAGATTCGATGTTATCGATCTGCCTGATTGTCGCAAGCGGACCCATTTCGGTATTGACGTCCATGGGATCGCCGATGCGGATCGCCTCGGCTTTCTGAATCAGACGTTTCAGCAAGCGCTCGCGCACACCGCGCTGCACGAGCAGGCGGGAGCCTGCGACACAACTCTGTCCGGAAGCGGCGAATATGCCCGCAACGATTGCGTTGGTGACGCTTTCGACATCGGTATCATCGAATACCAGGACCGGCGACTTCCCCCCCAGTTCGAGTGTGGTTGCCGCCAAATTCTCGGCGGAATTGCGCACGATATGGCGCGCCGTTTCCGGGCCGCCGGTAAACGCAATGCGTGCGACAAGCGGATGGCTGGTCAGTGCCCGACCGCAATCGGCGCCGAAGCCAGTCAGGATATTCACAACGCCAGGCGGGAAACCCGCTTCATGAACGAGACGCGCGAAGGCGAGCAGCGGTGCTGGCCCGTCTTCAGACGCTTTCATCACGATCGTGCAGCCAGCGGCCAGCGCAGGACCGAACTTTACTGCGGATAGGAATAGCTGCGAGTTCCACGGCACCATGCCGGCCACGACCCCCACCGGCTCGCGGCGTAGGAACACCTCCATGTCGGGTTTATCGACCGGCAGATGCGCACCCGCAATCTTGTCGGCCAAGCCCGCGTAATAACGGTAGTACTCCGCGACATAACCGATCTGGCTACGCGTCTCGCGGATGATCTTGCCCGTGTCGGCGGTCTCGAGTTCAGCGAGTTGCGACGCGTTTGCGGCGACCAGATCGGCCAGCCGGTACAATAATTTGCCGCGCTGGCTCGCCGTCAAATCTGCCCATGCAGGAGCGCTCAACGCGCGATGCGCCGCCTGCACGGCGCGGTCTACGTCCGCACTGCTCGCCGCGGGCATCTTTGCCCAGACCTTGCCGGTTGCCGGGTTCACGCTGTCGAAGCTGCTGCCCGCGTCCTCGAAAGTCCCGTCGATGTATTGCTGAAACGACTTTGTCATATCTATCACTACCTTTGTCTCGCCCAGATTGATTTATGTCGGAGACCATGACCGGAACTCACCTGCGCGCGCATTCGTTCTAGGTAACTGGGTAACCCAGTGCAATATTGCAGTGAGCCGGCTATCGAGTCAAGAGCCGGTTTGACGGAAATTCACTAAATTGAGAGCCGCGCCCCAGCCCACCGCGCCCGCCCGGCTGCGCTCCCCATCCAAGCGTTTCAACGTCCCGAACCGTCGAAGGCGCGATGGGTTCGCGCGAGGCCTAAGAAGCGGTCGCTCAGGGTCCGCGCGGTCCTGTTGAACTGAGGCAGCAGCGCCAAAGTTTCCACCGCGAGCCTGTCGCTTGCCCCCGCACCGAGGGCAGCTTCAAGGGACTGCTTATACGCAGGGATTCGTCCCCAGTCGGCGACGGTTTCCGCAGTAATCTCGGCATGGAATTGGAAACCGTAGGCGCAGGGTCCCCAGCGGAAGGCCTGAATGGCGCAAGTATCCGTTTCCGCAAGCACCACGGCATCCGCCGGCAACGTTTTGACTTCCGCGGCATGCCACTGAAACGTCGTCAGCGGCGACGGGAAGCCGTGCAGCAACGGATCTTCGGCATGACTTCGCGTCAGGCGCACCGGACACCGACCCACTTCGGCTTCCGTGGCAGGCCCGACATGCCCGCCGAGCGCATCGGCCAACAATTGGTGCCCGAGGCACACGCCGAGAAAGGGCCGGCCGAGTTCCACGACGAATTCGCGGATCGCTGCGATTTCCGGAATCAGCCACGGGTGCTGTTCCCGTTGCCAGACATCCATCGGGCCGCCCATCACGACCAGCGCATCATAGTCCTCCAGGTCGGCAGGAATCCGTTCGCCGGCGTCCAGCTCGATCGGGGTCCAGCCGACACCAGCCTCTGTCCAGAAGTCGCGAAAGATTCCCGGATGTTCGACCGAGACATGCTGAAAGACGAGAAAATGCACAACGGTTTTTCCTTTTGGATCGATTCTAAGGTGCTTTGGCGCTCGGGCGACTCGCCACCGTCCCAACAACCTTAGGGACGCTGGCGCTCGGCGCCCATAGCCACCGGCACAGTGCGCGATACAGCCACCCGAGATCCGACTTTCGATCTCTCGATGGGGCGATCCGGTTTGCCGACGGCCGCCGCGATTTTCTTCACGGCCACTTCGATTTCGATCGGTGTCAGCGCGCTGTATCCCATCAGCAATCGTCGTTCTGGGCCACCGGCTGCACCCATCTGGACCGCGCCGGCGCGGGCCGGGGAGTAAAGACCCACACCCAACTGCCGAGCCATCGCGGTCAGTTCATCTGCGGTCGGAAAGTCCGGTGGCAGCGTCCAGACGAAGTGCAGCCCCGAGTTCTCCCCCGAGATCTCGATGTCGTTGCCGAATGCACCTCGAAGGGAGGCGATGAGCGTATCGCGTCGCAAACGATACACGGTCCGTATGCGTCGCAGATGCGCCCGGAAGCTGCCTGCGCGCATAAAGGATGCGAGTGCGCTCTGTTCGAGCCAGGATTGACCGTAGCTCGTCATGCTCTTGATGGCGATGGCGCTCGCGACGAGTTCCGCCGGCAGCGCCAAGAATCCCAGCCTGAGTCCGGCACCCAGCGCCTTCGAGAACGATCCGACGTAAATCACGCGTTCGTGCTGGTCGAGCGCGGCGAGCGCCGCGAGCGGCGGCCGATCGTAGATGATCTCGCTATCATAATCGTCTTCGACGATATAGGCATTCGCGGACTGCGCCCAGGCAAGAAGTCCCTGACGGCGCTCGAGCGTCATCAACGCGCCTGTGGGGAATTGATGCGAAGGCGTCGAGTAGACGAGCTTGGCATCCACACCCCTCAAGGCATCGACGCAGATCCCATCGCGATCCACCGGGACCGGCACCAGCCGCGCATGGTAGCTGCGGAACAGCGCTGCGGCCGAGCCGTAGCCGGGATTCTCGATGGCGACCTCGACGGACTCGCGAATCAGCAGGCGCGAAATGATGTTGAGAGCCTCTTGCGCGCCCGAGGTGATGACGATTCGCTCCGGCCCGGCCAGAAATCCGCGTGTTGTGGAGATGTGCTCCGATATCGCCGTGCGCAATTCCGGATCACCCGCCTGCCCGCCGTACTCAGCGAGGCCGCTGGCCGGGTCCGCGAGCTTCTGCATGATCAGGCGTCGCCACTCCTTGATGGGGAACTGGCGCGAATCGGGTCTGCCGTACCAAAAGTCGATTCGCGGGCGCTCGCTGTCTTTATTGATGAGGATGGGCGTTTCCCGCGGCACAACAATGGCCGGTCGCGGACTTGGGTTGGTGTACGCCGGCGGCGCACACGCTCGATCCCCAGCCGAGGATCCGGTACGGACGGCGTCATTGATGACATTGCAGACAAAGGTGCCGACCCCCTTGTGCGTTTCGATGTACCCCTCGCTCATCAACCACTCGTAGGCGAGCAGCACGGTAGTGCGCGACACGCGAAGGTCCGTGGCGAGATCACGCGTGGACGGGAGTCGCACACCCGTCGGGTAAGCGCCGCTCAACACCTGGTTACGAATGAACCGGTAGATCTGCTCTTGCAGACTGAAATCATCGTGCCGCCCCAGTGCGATTGGCAGAGACATGTCACCCCTTGAGATCGCTGGTTCAATTACCGTGGTTGGGTCCGACCAAACCGTGGTACCAAATGCGGGCCCCTAGCAAGCGATTTTGTACCACCACGAGGAGTGCCGCGCAACGCTCGGAAAGGCCGCGATGTGCCGGTTTGAACGCCGCAATGTTCTGGTGCAATCACCGCACTAACGCAGTGCGCTTACGGCGACAGGCGGTGGAGTGGCTACCGTGTCCCGTGCACCCTGCCGTGTAAGATCTGCGCCGAAACTCATCAGCTGGCGTTCTCTGCCGGCGACGGTAAGAATGCAGACGCGAACCGCTGTTCCAGCCAAAAGTAGACGGGCGCCGTCACCAAGGGTGATATGCACCAAGATATGTCGATTCCATGGAGAGCGGTCGCAATAACACCGACGTAAGAGGGCAATACGACGAACGGAATTTGGATCGCGATGCCGAAGACATAGGCGAGGATGGCGCTAGGCCTGAACAAGCCGTATCGACCGCCGTCCGGCGCAAACAATGACGGTACGTCGTAGGTTCGACGCTTGACTAAGTAGAAGTCGACCAGATTGATGGTTGCCCACGGTACTAGGACGTCGAGCATGGTCAGGATGAAGCGCATGAAGCGGGGAACGAAGTCATTCGCTGCGGCGACCGCGGCGATGAGACAGGCCGCAAGTACGGCCGCCGATACGACGGTCCGGCTTCTCTTACCGGGCGTCCATCGACTCGCGAAAGTCTGAATAGACGTCATAATCGACAGCGTCGCACCATACAGATTGAGCGCGTTGTGACTGATGACGTTTATTGCGAGGAGGACCATCAGAGTGGGCCCCAGAGGTCCTGTCGCGATACGGATCGCCGCCATCGGCGCTGTTCCCTCTGGCGCAGCGAGCACGACGAGCGCCCCGAAAATGAATGACAACGACGTGCCGAGGAATGCGCCTAAGTAGGTCGCGAGAAATGGCCTGAATACTCCGACCGTCGCCGGCAGGTAACGTGAGTAGTCCGACGTATAGCAAGCGTAAGAGACTTGCCAGATCAGCGCCAACGACATAGTCCCTAGCCATCCCTCGACGGTCAATCCCCCACGACTAGCAACGTCCCCGGGCAGCCGGTCGATGACCAGCACAAATCCGATGAGTATGGCGGTGCCCATCACCCACGTGCCGATTCGGTTGAGCAGGTGAATAAACCTATAGCCGATGACTCCAATGGTGGCGGCGCAGAGTCCGGCGACGACCACACCCAGTCGAGGCGTAATGCTCGTGGCAATCTCATGGATGGAGTTGCCCGCAAGAATTAGATTCGATGTAAAAAACCCGACATAAATGACGGCAGCAAATCCAACGACGAGCATTGCGCCATAGCGTCCGAATTGTCCGCGACTCTGCATCATCTGCGGTACACCCATTACCGGTCCCTGTGCCGAGCAAAGCCCGAGCACCACCGCGCCGAGAGCGTGTCCGACCAAAATCGCGCATATACCCCATTTCAAGCTCAAACCGTAGACCTGCACGGCCAGCGCGCCGGTAACGACTGGAAGAGGCGCGATATTGGTCGCAAACCACAAAGTAAAAAGATCCGCTACGCGCCCGTGCCGTTCGTTCGGCGGGACGAAATCCACGCTATGCGACTCGATCAGGTCAGATCGGCGATCATGCTCAGTCATCACGCGGCACAGCATGCATTGCTTCGAGCGATATCCAGTGCGACCACGTGTACCGGCGGGCGTTGTCGATTGGCAGGTAGATGTTGACCGACACTAATCAGTCAATCCGCGCGCGAAGTAAGCGCCAGACGAACGCTTGGTGTCGTCAGAGCCCGAGCTCCGTGAACACTTCTTTGGCGATGCGAAAGCTCTCGAGCGCCGCCGGCAGCCCGCAATAGATCGCAGTCTGAATGAAAGCCTCACGAATCATCTCCTTTGTGACTCCGTTAGTGAGTGCGCCGCGAAGGTGCAATCTAAGCTCATGAGGTCTGTTGAGCGCAGTGAGCATTGCGAGATTTAGAAGACTGCGAGTCTCGCGGTTGAGTCCTGGCCGATTCCACACATCTCCCCAACAGTACTGGGTGCTGAATTCCTGAATCGGCAGCGAGAAGTCATCGGCCTGCGCCAACGCCTGTGTGACGTATTCCTCGCCAAGGACTTCTTTGCGCGTTTTGAGCCCTTTTTCATACAGAGTTCGGTTCATTCGATTCACTCTTCTTAAAAATCGACTCGAGCGCAGCGCCGATTCGGTTGCCTCGAAAACAGCGCATCGATTCGTAGCGGCTTGGTATGGTCGTATGATGGTATACCCTCATACTGCCAGACTGCAAATGCAGGACCTTCCCGGGCAGCACGGGCAGCACCTTGTCCCAATGATCCCTGAGGCTTAGATAGCATCGGTAGTAACGGCCGAGGTCGTAGCTGAAGGACTGCCCTTGCGCGAAGTACTGCTTGTAAGTGCTAAGGCAGGAATCCATGGGGTGACGCCGCACGTCGATGACGGTCGCTCGCGGCAGCATGGCGTGGATTCGCCTCGTAGCCTTACGTAGGAACAGGGACAAGAACGGTATCGAGACCAGTCAGGGATGGTCCTTCAAGCTGAACAGCTCGCTCATCGACACCCAGCTGTGGGAGGGCGAGGTCGCTGGGACATTCCCAAACGTGATCGGCTGCTGGTACGTTGCCATACTGGCCGCCCAGGCCCGCATGGCGCTGTCATCGCCGCCGGCGCGGGCGAAATCGTCCGCGCTGATCTCATCGCTCAGATCCAGGATCATGAACAGACGATTGCCTGCACGGTATATCTGCAGGTCTTCCACTCGGTGGCCCCGGAAGAATGCGATGATTTCCCGAGGCGTCTTTGGAGGGCGATGCCAGGCTTCATAGGTGTCGACCGCCGCGCAGTCATCGATGAGGTCCAACGCGAAGCAATGCCGGTGGGTCATGGTCGATTCCCATACGCCAACAGCTCAGAGACCCATGGCGCGATGCATCGCCGAATTCAAATGCGCCATGATTTCGGACGCCGCGGAATCAGCGTCGCGGCTGCGGCAGGCCTCCAGCACCCTGACATGTTCGCGGAGGGTCCGGATGATCAGCGGGGCGGTATCAGGGCGATCCATCAGGATCAACGCCGTATAGTTCTGCAAACGCTTGACCGTCGAGCCGATCAGCGGGTTCTCCAGGCTTTCAATGATATCGCCATGCATACGGCGCTCGAGTACGTGGAGTTTTGCCAGATTGCCATTCGGACGACCTGTCTCGACGTCTCGAATGAATTCGCGATGATCCTCAAACAGCGCATCGATGCGCTCGATCGGCGCCCGTTCAGCGTAACTGCGAACGGCCGCGGTTTCGATGATGATGCGGAACTGGTACGTGCTACGGATCAGTCCGATGTCTGCCTTGAGGAACTCGATACCGGCTCTCGGATGGATCGTCAAAAGGCCTTCGACCTCCAGGACGCGCAGCGCATCCCGCAAGGGCTGAATCGGCATACCCAATAGCTCGACGAGCGTGCTCTGGGACATGAACGCGCCTGCTGCAATGCGCCGATGAAGCAGCGCATCGAGGATGAGCTTGTAGGCGCTTTCGCTCAGACGGGTGGCGCTATCCGCGGCCGGCTGCCGCCCAAGGCGGGAGGCCGGGGGTGAGGACTTGAGTACCAATTTTGCCGCTTTTGCCATGTTTGCCATATCCAATAGGCCAGCTGATATTTTACACGCGGCATATGCTCATAGTCGTCTACAAATTGCAAAGGAGCGGTTCAGCGACCTCGTCCGGCGTAACCAGCCGAGGACCGATCGGCCCGAATGTGGGACGGCTAAGGCAAATGGTTTCGATCCTCATGGCTATCTATCCCGTCCTTTCGACAAGCTGCCCACTGCCACTACCACCGAGCATTTCGAATCTCTCTTGCCGCGGAACCTTCCATGAGTGCAATCGCGGCGTGTCACTTCTTCGGAGCATCCGTTCGGAACGGGGTAGCTGGCAACCCCTCGACGTTGAATACATTGCCGTCCGGCGTGTTGCTCCAGTCGTAGCGCACAGCGACAGGCTGGTGAATGTTCTCGTTGGCGACCAAGATGTCTTGACCATCCCGTCTGGCTTGAGCCCAGGCGAATTGTCCATCAGCTGCCGCAATTTCGAACCCCCGTCCGTATCCGTACTTGTCTTTCACCACCAGACCGGATCCCAGTTGAGAGAACTTGACGCGAATTCGATTCCCCTCTATCTGCATTGACTGATACACAGGCCCCGAGTAGACGATGCTCTCGCCGTAGCCAACCTTGGCTGCAACCAATACCAAGCGATGAGCCACGTCTTGCTTGTCTCTAGGGTGAACGTCATTTGCATCACCCACGTCAACCGCAGTAGCCATTCCCGTCATCGGCAGGGATAAAGCCATGCTCTGTGCTTCACGTAGTTCCGCCCACTGACATTCAGCAGACTCTGGCAGCTCCGGTCCAAATCCAGCGAGCTGCACAAATAGAAATGGGAATTCATAACCCCATTTTTGGCGCCACTCCTGAATGAGCGCCGGAAATAGCGCTCGATATTGGGTTGGACGGTCGCTGTTCGATTCGCCCTGATACCAGATTGCCCCCTTTATTCGAAACTGAAATAAGGGGTTCAACATGGCATTGAACAACCCGACCGGTGAAAAGCGCGATGGAAAGGCGGCTTGAACTGAAGCATCCACTACCGGAAAGTCCATAAGATCCGGACCGGGCTGATATGACCACAGTCCAGCGAGCGATAGGGAAGTACCGCCAACCTCAGCTCTCATTTCGGTTTCGGGTCCCATCAAGCAAGACCCCATCAGATCAGTTTGGTCAAATCCCACGACTCGGACGGCGATGGTGTTCTCGCCTTGTCGGACGTACTCACCGGGTACAACATAGTCCATGTGCTCAAAGAACTGCTTATGGGTCTCACCAATTTTCTCGCCATTGAAATAGGTGATGCCTTCCTGACCAACGCTACCTAAGTGTAGGACTAGAGATTTCCCGGCTGCCTGCGCTGGCACCGAAATAATGTGGCGAAACCAGACTACCCCGGAGAAGCCGTTAAGATTCTTCCCACAGGTGAGCCAATCGAGTGGCAGAGTCACTGGGGACCAGTTGCTCACATCGGCATCAGGTTGGGCCCAGACATCGCGTCCGTCGACGCGTCCGCGATCCTCTGCGTGATGCTGCTGGTACCAGGCTGCTTTGCGCCTGACGTAGTCGCTATAAGTATTTTGCGTCGGCCCGCTAACGTCACCTAAAGCCTTCGCCGCTTCGTGAAACTCGGGAAATCCATGTAAGGTACCCTCGCTCATCCAAGCTTCCGCGACAGATCCACCCCAAACGGACTGAACCAAACCAACCGGGACGCGGTAGCGCTGATGAATCTCGCGACCGAACAGATAGGCGACTGCAGAGAACTCCCTCACTGTTTGCGGGGTCACTACCCGCCAACCATCGGAACTCACGTCTTCCCGAGGTCTCACGGCAGAGTCGTGTTTTACGATAAACAAGCGAATGTGTGGAAAGTCTGCACTAGCCACTTCCCGAGAGGAATCGCTAACCGAGGCCCACGCTCCCTGGAGCGGAAACTCCATGTTCGATTGTCCTCCGGCCAACCAGACGTCGCCGAGCAAGATATTGTGCAACCAGAGATTATTCTTCCCCTGCACTGCCATTTCGTACGGCCCACCGGGGCTGAAGGGACCTATGGACATTGTCCACCGTCCGCCTGGGTCGGCCCGTGTATTCGCCGTGACGCCATGGAACTTGATCCGAACGGGCTCCCCCGGATCTGCCCAACCCCAAACGCGGATTCGCGCGTCCCGCTGAAGTACCATGCCGTCGCCAATGAGACTCGGCAACCGAACGTCGCTCCAGGAGGCGCTCGAGCTAAGCAAGCCAATCACGGCGACACAGAACACTGAAACCCTCATGGCTGCAGCGTCATGAAGCCGCTGAGCTGTCGCGATCCAGCATGGCAGACTTCTCACGCCCTTCGGGTCGACACGCATCAGCTTCATGTTTCAACATCCTGATCGGTTTCTCACGCAAGAACGACTGTCTCAGCCCGACCAACCGCCGTCGATGACGTGGAGCGCTCCGGTAGTGAAGCTGGAAGCGTCCGAAGCGAGATAGAGCGCCAGTTCCGCGATCTCCTCTGGCTTGCCGAGCCGCCCCATCGGTTGGCGGGCGGTAAAGTTCGCCAGCGCCGTTTGGTAATCCCCCGTCGCGGCCAAGCGCTGGTTGAGTGAGGGCGTCTGCACCGTGCCGGGGCAGATCGCATTGCAGCGCACACCCTTGCCGGCAAAATCAGCTGCCACTGCCTTCGTTAGTCCGATCACGGCGGCTTTCGTGGCGCCGTAGACGCAGCGGTTGGGCACACCCTTCACGCTGCTCGCTACCGATGACATGTTGATGATCGAACCGCCGCCGCGCGCGATCATGCCGGGCAGGAAGGCGCGGATCGTGCGGTACATCGCCTTGACATTGAGATCGAAGGAAAAATCCCAGTCCTTCTCACTGCAGTCGAGAATCGTGCCCGAATGAACGGAGCCCGCGCAGTTGAACAGGATGTCGACCTCCGGGAGCTCACACGCCGCCGCTTCGATCGCCGCGGGATCGAGCACGTTGAGCACGCGCGTCTCGCATCCCCTCAACATCGCGAGCGCTTCTTCATTGACGTCGGTCGCGATCACACGGGCACCCTGACGCGCGAACAGTTCTGCACAGGCCCGGCCGATGCCTTGACCCGCGGCTGTGATCACCACGGTCTTGCCTTTGAGGCGGGACATGTCGGTCTCCTTCATGCGGCGGTGCGCTGCCGAATCTGCACCAGAAAGCTGGCCGGCCCGTTGATCGCCCTCATGCTTCACGCGACGCAGCCCCCGGTAGCGGTGCGGCTGCGGGTAGCAAGCCCTGGTCGCGCAAGGCGCGCCAGAAAGCGTTGGGGATGGGCGTCGCAAGCAGGTCTCGCGCCGCCTGCGCTTCGGCGCGATCGGCGAGACCGGGGACGACCGAGATAATCTGAGGATGCGCGAGCGTAAATTGCAGGGCCGCCGCGGGTAGCGCGACGCCGAAGTCGCGGCACAGCGCCTCGATCACGCGCACCTGCGCCAGTGTCGTTTCGGACGCGCGGGCGTAGTTGAACAAGGCTGAACCGTTGGAACCCGACGCGAGCACGCCCGAGTTGTAGGGGCCGCCCAGAATCACGGGAATGTCACGCTCGGTGCAGAGCGGCAGAAACTCCGCGAGCGCAGAATGATCGAGCAGCGTGTAGCGGCCGGCGAGCAAGAACACGTCGAGGTCCACATGCTGCAGCGTCTCGACACAGATCTCCCACTCGTTGACGCCGAGCCCGATTGCGCCGACCGCGCCCTGGTCCCGCAATTCGCGCATCGCGCGATAACCGCCGTCGAGAAATTGACGGAAATAGGTGTCGTGCGCCGCGCCGTGGGTCTGGCGCCCGAGATCGTGAGCCAACAGGATGTCAACTCGGTCGCGCTTGAGGCGCAAGCAGCTCTGTTCGAAGGAGCGCAACACGCCATCGTAACCATAGTCGAAATGGATATCGAAGGCGTCGGCGCCGACGAACCCATGTCGCTCGACCGCGGCGTCCGCCGTAACCGGCTCGAGCAAACGGCCAACCTTCGTCGAGATCAGCGCGGCGCGCCCGGTCTCGGTCTGCGCCAGTGTTGCGCCGAGCCGCCGCTCGCTCAGACCAAAGCCGTAGAACGGCGCGGTGTCGAAGTAGGTGATGGCTGCCTCGAGCGCGCCCAGAATTGCCTCATGCGCCTGCGATTCACTAATGGGCCTGTGCAGATTGCCGATGGATGCCCCCCCGAAACCGAGACGGGGCAGGCGGCGTGCCGCGCTCACGCGATCTCGCCGCATGCCGGAGTATCATCGGGATCGCGTTGACCGATGCGGCGCGTGAGATGTCCGACGGCTGCGGCTGAGGCCGTCGCGCACAGGCAGATCGCCAGGGCTGCGAACCCATACATCTCAACGCCGTAGGCGTGCCCCAGAAATCCCGCAAGCGCCGCACCGCCGGATGCCAGCAGGATCTTGCCGCTGCCGGTCGCCGCCGCCGCCCGACCGCCGGGGTCGATCCGGCCGGCAAGGCCGAATATGAACGGGTAGAGGCACCAGTACGTGGCGGTGATCCCGACGAAGATCAACCAGAACGCCCACGGTGTCCAGACGCGGGTCATCATCAGGAGAAGCGCGCCCATGACCGGCATTCCTGTGACCAGCGGGCGAATCTCACCGAACCGCCGAGACAGGACCATCGCCAGGAGGCCCCCCGAAGCGCCGAGCAAGGAAACGGCCGACATGCCCCCACCGAGCGTCGTCGGGCTGATCCCGGACCTGTGCGCTATGCCCT
>Ga0179596_10000218_pt1 | contig 28179 bp, 25 predicted proteins | sample CZODoug1_1_08_16_FD_155494 | JGI IMG/M metagenome (GOLD analysis project Ga0179596, IMG submission 155494) | Vadose zone soil fungal communities from Angelo Coast Range Reserve, California, USA - CZODoug1_1_08_16fungal (Illumina Assembly) | ecosystem: Environmental > Terrestrial > Soil > Vadose...
CGGTACAGTCGAGGAGGAAGGCCATCAGTTCGGTACCGGTGACCTCATGGGAGATGCTGTGGATCTGGCGGAGGAATTCCTGTTTCTGCCGGCCGGGTTTGTTATTGGAAAAATGGCTGCCGACCCTTTTGCGAAGGTTTTTGGCTTTGCCTACATAGATCACTTTTCCTTTGCCGTCATGAAAGTAATAGACGCCGGGCAGTTGCGGCAATGCCTGCACCTGTTCGGCGGGCAGGTTGACAGGCAGGTATTGTTCTTTACTGTTGCCTTTGAGCATGGCATTGATATGCTGCTGACCGCCGGCCTGCAGAATACGTTCGAAGAGCAGGACCGTTGCGTCGGCATCTCCTCCGGCCCGGTGCCGGTTGGGAATGGAGATGCCCAGGTGATCGCATATTTTACTCAGGCCATAGCTGGGGGCGCCGGGAAATACTTTGCGGCTCAGGCGGATGGTGCACAGCTTCTTGCAATCCAGGTCAAAGCCGGCGGCTTTAAACTGGTGATTAAGAAAGGAGTAATCGAAGTTGACGTTGTGGGCCACGAAGATATTTCCCTGCAGATATTCGTATAGGAAGGGGGCGACCTCCTCAAAGGAAGGGGCATCGGCGACCATTTCGTCGGTGATACCGGTGAGGGCCTGTACATAACGGGGGATGGACAGGACGGGGTTGATGAGGGTTTCATAGCGCTTAACCTCCCGATTTCCATCGTGTAACACAATAGCAACTTCTGTTATGGCGTTATTGGCTGCATAACCACCGGTAGTTTCTATGTCGACTATCGCGTACATTTTTCGAAGCCCCTGTTATAGTTTAACTATTGTAAAGGTAAAAAGAAAGATGCATCCGCCGAAGCTCCTGGCTGGTTAAAACAATCCACTCCCTACTCTGCGAAAATCAGTACATCCGTGTACGCGCCAAATGATGCCTTGGGTCCGATGGGACATTGGCCGATGCCTCATTTTTACCCGAAAGTCTGTTTGGCGAATCCATTAAATCCATTGTTAACTTAAAATCCAATTCCGTATGGAAAAATTCCACGCATTCCAAGGCAAAGAAAGTACTATCCTGACCTTTATTACGGCTTTTTTGTACTTCTGCGCCATACTGTCTTTTGCGTATTTGTTCACGATGTCCTAGTCGAGGGCTCTGCCCGGATCCGGTGAATAACCGCAAAACCCTAACTCCAGCCCTGTTCGCACTGGAGTTTTTTTGTCCCCTGCTCATGGAGGGGCCGGTCCGGATGGCAGCAGTTTGGCGGCGGCAACGAGGAAAAGGCAAGCAAATTGTCCTGATCCTTAAAAAAGTCTTAAAAAATTTTACATTTTGGAAAATGAATGTATCTTTGCTCCAGAAAACAATGACTCCTTAGCACTTACCTGTAGCATGAGCTAGATTTAAGACCGGCAAGCTTCCACGCCAAATCGTTAGAGAAACCGCCCGTTTAGTTGATTTTGAACTCCGATCCCTCTGAATCCCAGCATTATTTAATCAACTGGTTTCACCCTAAAAAAAATTCGTTTATGAAAAAGATGATTCATTCTTTCCACCTCGGAGAAACGGCAAAAACTATTCTTTTAGCCCTTGGTTTTATCGGACTGGTAATGTTCCTTTCTTACCTGTATTGGTTCGCATAGGACAGCATCAGCCTGTTACGAATATATTTTTCTGATTTATAGGAATTCCCCTCACGGGGAATTTTTTTTTGCCTACCCGGACGATGCCGGGTTGATGGACGGATGCGCGGGGGCGCTAAATTTCGTACATTTGCCACCCATTTAGCGAATCGAACTAATCTGAATGACATGGAATTAAGTAAGAATTATATCCCCTCCGCGACAGAAGACAAGTGGTATAGTCATTGGCTGGACAAGCGTTATTTCAACAGCCGTCCGGACGGGCGTCCTGCTTTTACGGTGGTCATCCCTCCCCCCAATGTCACGGGCGTCTTACATATGGGCCATACGCTGAATGAGACGGTACAGGATATCCTGGTGCGCAAGGCCCGGATGAGCGGTTTCAACGCCTGCTGGGTGCCCGGCAGCGACCATGCGTCCATTGCCACGGAAGCCAAGGTGGTAGGTATGCTGAAAGAAAGGGGGATCGATAAGAACAGCTTATCCCGGCCCGCCTTTATGGAATATGCCTACGAATGGAAGGACAAATACGGGGGGATCATCTACCACCAGATCAAAAAGCTGGGTTGCAGTGTAGACTGGGACCGGGTATCGTTTACCATGGACCCGGATTATTATGCTTCCGTTATCAGCGTATTCATCGACCTGTATAATAAAGGGCTTATTTACCGGGGCGCCCGTATGATCAACTGGGACCCTGTCGCAAAGACGGCCCTCAGTGACGAAGAGGTAGAGTACCGAGAGGACATGGGTAAACTTTATTATGTACGCTATAAGATTGTGAATGAAGACGGCAGCCCGGCTGTTCTTACCGGCGATTCGCTGGCGGACGGATCGATCCTGGTCGCCACGCAGCGGCCGGAGACCATCATGGGAGATACGGCGATCTGCGTAAACCCCACGGATGAGCGTTACCTGGGACTGGCGGGGAAATTCGCTATCGTACCCCTTGTAAACCGCAGGGTGCCGATCATTTTCGATACCTATGTCGATCCGGCTTTTGGAACGGGCGCGTTGAAAGTGACGCCAGCCCATGATATCAATGACTATAATTTGGGGCTGAAGCATGGCCTTCCTATCATCGATACCCTGAATGAAGACGGCACGTTGAGCACCGCCGCGGAGATACTGGTCGGCATGGAGCGGTTTGCCGCCCGTAAAAAGGTAGTGGAGCTGCTGGCAGCCCAAGGGCTCCTGTCGAAAGAAGAGGAGCATCCGACCCGGATCGGCTTCTCCCAGCGTACCAGCGCCGTCGTCGAACCCAGGATCTCTACGCAGTGGTTTGTCAAAATGAAGGAGATGGCGGAGCCGGCGTTGAAGGCCGTTACCGAAGGACATATTACGATCCATCCCGGGGATAAATTCCTCGCGACCTATAAATACTGGCTGGAGAATGTAAAGGACTGGTGTATTTCCCGCCAGCTCTGGTGGGGTCAGCAGATTCCGGCCTGGTATGCTCCTGATGGGAGTCTCCAGGTAGCGGCTACGCGGGAGGAGGCTTATGCTTTGTTCGCGGCTGCGGGGTCTGGGGCCGGCGATCGGGGCACCCCTGCTGTTGAAAAACTGTCGTTCGGACCGAACGACCTGACACAGGATGCAGACGTGCTGGATACCTGGTTTTCGTCCTGGCTCTGGCCCATCGAAGTCTTTAAGGGGGTGACCCAACCGGGCAACCCCGATATCAGCTACTACTACCCTACTTCCGTGCTGGTCACGGGGCAGGACATCATCTTCTTCTGGGTTGCGCGGATGATCATGGCCGGCCTGTATTATTTTCCGGACAACCTGCCGATCGAAAAGAGGATCCCTTTCCGGGATGTTTATTTCACGGGGATGGTGCGGGACAAGCAGGGCAGGAAGATGAGCAAGAGCCTGGGTAATTCTCCCGATCTGCTGGAGCTGATCGAAAAATACGGGGCCGATGCCGTCCGTTTTGGCATTATGATCTCCTCCCCTGCCGGCAACGACCTGCTTTTCGATGAGGGCGCGCTGGAGCAGGGACGTAATTTCAATAACAAGCTGTGGAATGCACTCAAGCTGGTTCAGCTATGGGAAGACAGGGCGAAGCCCGGCGTCGAGAAGGTATCCGAAAACTTTGCCGTGCAGTGGTTTGAGAGCCGTCTGGCGGATGTACGCATAGAATTGGAAAAACTGTTTGCCGATTTCCGGCTGAGCGAAGCGCTGAAGACCTTGTATTCCCTTATCTGGGACGACTTCTGCAGCTGGTACCTGGAATGGGTCAAGCCGGGGTTCGAGCAGCCGATCGATGCGGGCGTCTATGCAAAGACGGTGGCTTTTTACGAGGAGCTGATGCAGCTGCTGCATCCTTTTATGCCTTTCATTACCGAAGAGATCTACCATCTGATACAGGAAAGGACGGATGATCTTTGCGTGAAGCAGTTTGCCGCTCCGGTGACCTTCGATGCGGCTCTGCTGGAACAGGGCAAACTATTGAAAGAGGTGATCACGGCCATACGGGATGCCCGGAATAAGGCGCAGATCAAGCCCAAAGAATCGATCAATCTCCATATCCAGTCGGATTCGCAGAAGACTTATGAAATTATCAGCCAGATCCTGATCCGGCAGGTAAATGCGCCGGCTATTCTGTTTACGAAGGATAGTATGGATGGGGCATTGACCGTCGTAGTTGGAAAAGATAAATTTTATATCAGTACGGAAGACCGTGTCATGGATCTGAGCAGCCAAAAAGAGCAGATCCGGAAGGAATTGGTCTATCTGAAGGGCTTTCTCGATTCGGTTAATAAGAAGCTGGGCAATGAACGCTTTGTCCAAAATGCCAAGCCGGAGGTCATCGACCTGGAAAGAAGGAAGCTGGCGGATACAGAGGCAAAGATCAAAGTGATCGAAGAGACGCTAAGTGGATTATAAAGTCAAACATCTTTTTACCATAATATTGAAAAGCTTACGGCCATGATTTTCAATTAATTCCCACCATATTCACTATTTCCACTTTAGAGGGGTAGGAAAATAGTGCCTCCACTATGTTGAAAACTTATTTATAAAAGTTCTCTTGCAGAGAACTTTTATTATCTTTGTAATGGGTTGCTATGAAAATTCATTTGATAAGAAGGGAAACGATTGAGGACTATATGATTGGCCAGGCTCGGTGCAGGACTTCCTTTGAAGACTGGCTGGAAAAGATTAGAGGAGCGGATTGGTTTAAACCAGATGACATTTACGAAACCTTTAATACGGCCGATCTATTGGGGAATGGAAGTGACAGGGTCGTTTTTGACATAGCCGGCAATAACTTTCGTATGATCGCTAAATATTGGTTCGGTCTTTCGAAAGTCCATTTATATATCAAATGGATTGGGACGCATGCCGAGTATGGTGAACTATGTAAAAGAAAATTACAGTATGCGGTAGATGATTTTTGAAAAAAGACAACTATGGAACCATTAAAATATAAGGTAATAAGGTCCAAAGAGCAATATAATGAATATTGCAAGATCCTGGAAAGCCTGTTGGATGCGGGCTCTAAGGACAAGTCCGTAGAGGAAGAGATCGATTTATTGACTCTTCTCATTGAGAAATGGGATGAAGAGCACAGTACTTTGAATGAAGTAGATCCTATACGTCTGCTTCATTCGTTTATGGAGGATCATAAGATGAAGGCGAAGGATCTCGTGATTATGCTAGGGGTCAGCAAAGGATATGTCTCCGATATACTCCACTATAAAAAAGGGTTGTCAAAAGAGGTGATCCGCAAGCTGGCAGAACGATTCAAGGTTTCTCAGGAGGCTTTCAACCGACCTTATCCATTAAAGCCGACCGCGAAAAATCCATGGCACACACTGCGCACAAGCCTTGACAAATTTACGCCCGATTTTATGGAAAACCGAAATCAACCTCCTTCTCAAATAAGAGAAGGCTTCGAGTAACAAGCCATTTACCTTGACCTATTTCCCCAGCAAATTTAACGGCAGGATAAACTCCCATTGATTGGGGCCGCGGCCTTCGAAGTCGCGGTCGATAAGATGGCTATAACGGATGCCGAAGCTGATGGGCAGCTGATTCCACCACTTGGTATCGAAAAAGATCTCCGTTCCATAAGAACGGAAAGTGCCGTTGTACTTATTCCCATTGGTGTAAAAGTCATTCGCATTGGTATAGTCATAGTAGCCATTGGCGCGGATGCGCTGGAAGTAGACAATATTACCCAATCCCCAATCCGGATAGACCAGGGGGAAATTATAGTTGACGGAGAACTTCCACATCTGGTAAAAATTCTCGCCCGTATAGCCCCGGGAGAAGGGGAAGCTGTTGGAAAAGCGGGCATTCTGCATACTGTCACGCTGCTGGAAGGCGGCTGCCAGGACCAGGCTATGCGTATAGGCCAGCCCCGGCAGGTAGAGACTGCCGGATGCCAGGAACTGATGGGCTTCCAGGGATGTCACCGCGCGGGAATAGCTCAGGCTGAGCACCTGGGCGAAACGGGGATAGATCTGCATCGGGGCCTGCTGTATCTGATGGGAGAAGGTAACATAGGGATCGATGTAAGCGAAGGCGCTGTTGTTCAGATGCAGGGTGTCTTTGAAGAACGCATTGTCTGTGCGTTTGTTCAGCACGATATCCGAGCCGAACTGCAAGGCGGTATACGATAAGTTGCGGGTAAAATGCAGGGGTATGCTGAATCCCGCCCTGGCCTGCATTTCATTCCAGAATATTTTCTGTGTGCCGAAGAAGGCATTGCGGTCGAAGGTATAGTCAAATCCTGCGTCGATCCAGGGATAGAGGGCGCCATAGGTAGCGTCTACACCTATCTGTTTGTATTGTTCGTTGCGGTTATAGGTGCCATAGACTTCCGACTCCAGGGTATTGAGGATGTTCTCGCTTTGGAGGGAGAAGGTATAGTCGGGGTCATTGATATAGGGTCTCCAGCTGTGGAAGTTAAGCAGGTGAAAGGAAAGCGGGTAGTCATTCACGGGATACCCCCCGGCGCCGACCCTGTCCAGCAGATGCGCGGGACCTTTATCCAGCGAATCGATGCCCTGGATGGGTAATGGGCGGCTCCACTGCGCTGTGTCCATTGCTTGCAGGCGGGCTGCCGACCGGCTGGCGGTATCGAGCCGGTAGCCTACGGCGGTGAAAGTGGTCCAGGCATACCGGGTATTGCCGGCCTGGAAGCCGTATTGGCCCGTGGCTGGATCGCCCTGTGGCAGGAATAGCCGGAAGAGATGGCCACCGGCGAGTCCGAAGATCCGGTCTTCGCCATTGCGGGAGGCGGTGAACCAGATGGTGTCGCCGTTGATGGATGGGTATGCGATCGTCTGATAGCTGAAGGGCAGCAGGTAGGATACGGCTCCGTCGCCGGTATTTACCAGGGCCAGGGACATCTGTCCCTTGGTATTGCGGACGGCGGAAATGATGCCCGCGCCGCTATAGAATTTGGGATACGTATAGAAGAGCGAGTCCTTGTTGGGAATCACTTTCTCCAGCTGACCGGTCTGGCTATTCAGCAGGTGCAGGTCGCAGGCTCCATTGGTGGATTCCTGTACGGCGATGATATGGTGGCCATCGGGGGAGATATCAGGAGAAAAATACCGGGACCGGCTGGTGATCCGGTGGTCCTTGCCGGTGGCGGGGTCCAGGACGCGGATGACGCTGTAGTCGCGCCAGCTCCAGCGGGGATCTGTCTCGTAGGCGGAATAGACGATGCGGCTGTCGCTGCCCTCTCCTCCATAGGAGAAATAATTGTCCAGGGAGATGGCGCGGGGGCGCAGTCGCTTATCGGAGCCCTGTTGTCCGTCACGGATAATAAACGCCTGGTTGCGGCGATAGCTGCTCTGCATGTAAACGATCTTATCGGGTCCGATGAATTGGGGGAATTGCTGATCGGCCACAAAGTGCCGGTGGGTGCGGGCATATTCGTCCTGCGGGATCGGGCTGCCGGCGGCGGACCCGGCCCGGAAATAATCCAGGGCATCCTGGCGGAAGCGGTAAAAGGAGATGCCGGCATATCGCCGGATCGCGGTCTGAAGTGGGTAGAAAAGTCCCCGGAAAGCGGCGGCATCGAGGGTCACTTTCTTCCAGAAGTCATCGCCGTAGCGCTGCCGGCCATAGGCCACCAGCATATAGCCCATGGGATACCAGTCGGGCACGTAGTCGCGGAGGGAGCCATTGCGGAGCTTCATCCAGGAGTAGTCCTTCCCCCCTGCCCAGAGGGAGCGGTAGCTATTGAAGAAAAAGGGCAGGCGGCCGCGGCCCTGGTCGCTGGTCAGGGTCTCCTGGTAGACAGCATCTCCTTCCCAGAACCAGTTGGGGATGGCCAGGCTGTTCGCCAGGGCCTGTCCTCCTTCCCCGAAAAGATAATAGGAGGCTTTGGAGAGGCCCACCCGGTAATTATTATATTGCTGTACATGCCGGTATTCGTGGACGGCCAGCAGTTTCTGCCAGGGCAGGCTGCCCAGGTCCAGGCTATTCTGTTCGGGGGTGAGCTGGAATTCACTCCGGAAAGGGGCGAGTCCTACATAGCCGTTGGGAATAATGGTCTGATTTTGGAATACGATATTGATCTTATGCTGATTTCCCCCGACGGTAGGGAGCGTGGTCCGGCTGAGTTGATGAACGATGGCAGCTACCTGCTGCGCCTGTAGCTGCATGCCGGAGGGAAAGATGACCCGGGCCGTGTCGGTGTTGATCTGCTGCCAGTGAAGGGAAGGGGGATTGCCGCCGAATTGCTGGGCGAATAAGCCGGCAGAGATAAGGACCAGGATTGCTGTGCATACGGGCAGGCGAAGGACAATCATGAACAATCACTTTTGTTGGTTGGCTGAAATTAAGCATAAGTTCGTAATGAAGATTTTTAAAAGAGGGAAACGCTTATTTTCGCAATCTACTATGTTCTCAAAACTGCGGTCATTAATACCTTACGGGAACTTCGACTCACTGATCGCGGCCATCGCGGGTTTCGTGCTTATCCAGCTTTGCGCCCGGCATGGGGGCATCGGGGTCTCGCCGGATTCGGTCGTTTATATGAGTACGGCGGCCAGTATCCACGATCAGGGTCTGATCAATGATTTTTCCGGGCTGCCGATGATGGACTTCCCGGCCTTCTACCCTATTTTCCTCAGCGGGATACAATTCCTTACCGGGCGGGCTCCTTTAAGTTTCGGACCGGTACTGAACGGGCTTTTATTCGCCACGGTTATTTTTCTATGCGGATGGATGATGAGCCGGTTTATCGGACGCCTGAAGGGATATAAATGGATCCTGTTGAGCATATTCGTGCTGAGCCCCTGTCTGCTGGAAGTATATTGTATGCTCTGGTCGGAGACCTTGTTCCTGCTGCTATCGCTGCTGTTCATCATTGCCGCCCGGCGCTATTTCCTTTCGCATACGACAAAGTCACTGCTCCTGCCGGGTTTTATTGCCGCGCTGGCCTGTGTCACCCGGTATGCGGGTGTCAGCTTTATCCTGACGGGCGGGCTGCTGCTGCTCTGTGATGGGAAGCTGCAGTGGAAAAAGAAGATCGGGCATCTGCTGCTGTTCGGGGTGACCGCCTCTTCGCTGCTGGCTTTGAACATGTATCGCAACCAGCTGGTCACGGGTACCCTGACGGGTTACCGGGAGAAGGCCATCACTGGCTTTGGCACTAACCTGCATGATTTCGGGAGCGTGCTCAGTGACTGGCTACCTTTTTTCGACGAGGACTACCGGCTGGCGACGGTGGTGGGCGCCTGTAGTATCCTTTTCTGCATGGGGATCTTCGTCTACCGGCTGGTGCGACGGCGGAATTTCTTTTCCTATGAGAATATCGCTTTGTCTTTCTTTGTCGTATATACGGTCTTCATCCTGGCTACGGCTACCCTGTCGCGATTCCAACAGCTGGACAGCCGGTTATTATCTCCTTTGTTCATTCCCTGGATCTGGGGCAGTACGTCCTGGATCGCCGATTTTTACCGGCATCGCCACTTCAGGTCGCGTTACTCGCTTCCTGTCCTGATCTTTGTCTCACTGGTGGCCGCGATATGCTTCCAGGTGGGGCAATGGAGGGAGGATGCCTATAACTGGGACGGGGTAAAATATGCCGGGATACCGGGCTATACGGAGGATCAGTGGAAGCAATCCGAGACGATGCATTATATCGGTACGCATAAGGAACTCTTCAGCCCCCACACCCCCACCTATTCCAATGCATTCGAGGGTATCTGGTACTTTACGGGGATCCGGTCGGACATGCTGCCGCACAGGGACCTGCCCTGGGATGTCCGGGAGTTCCTGAAGGAAACCAATTTCTATGTGATCTGGTTTACGGATGCCATCAATACCGACCTGGTGACGATCGATTTCATCAAAAAATATAAGAAGCTCATCCGTGAGCAGCGGTTCAGCGATGGGGTGATCTATTTTTTCACGACGGAATCTTCTACAGATCCTTCAGCAGCCAAACCGAATTAAATGCTGTTACTCGCTTTAGCCATCGCTCCGGGAATAGCTATCAGCCTGTTCATTTATTCGCTGAATAAATACGGGAAAGGGTCGCTGAGCTCACTTGTCATTTCTTTTGTGCTGGGAATGGCGGGGACGCTGCCGCCGCTCTTATTGCAGGGCCTTGCCGGGGATGTCCGGGATGAGCCTTCGCGGCATTCGGTGTGGTCGTATGCCTGGTATGCGTTTATTGTGGTGGCGCTCAGCGAGGAGGGGACTAAATTCCTGTTGCTGCGTTGGTACGCTTATCCTAAGAAGTCCTTCCAGGAACCATTTGACGGGATCGTGTATGCCGTAATGATCGGGATGGGGTTTGCGACGGTGGAGAATATCGAATATGTGCACCAGTTCGGCCTGGAGACGGGGATCTCCCGGTTTTTCCTGGCGGTGCCGGCCCATGCGTCGTTTGCCATACTGATGGGGTATAATGTGGGCTGGGCGAAATTCGAGCCGGAGCGATCTGTCTGGCTGCTGTGGAAGGGGTTGCTGGTGGTGGTGCTGCTGCACGGGAGTTTTGACTTTTTTCTTTTCCTGAAGGACAACCGGGCGGTGACGCAGTATGTGTCGACGGGGATATTGTCTTTTGGGGCTTTTGCAAGCTTTTATATCGCGGTACGCATGGCCGGGCGGGCGATCCGGATGCATCGGGCATTGATGGAAGAAGAAGAAGAGGAATTATCCGAAGAGGAGGAGCGATCCGGAGAGGAAGCTGATCCGGGCCAAAAATACTAATTTTGACAGCTGATATATTATGAATTCAACATTATCGATCCGATTGGCGGAACTGGATGATCTCAATACGATCGGGTGGCTGGCGCAGCAGACCTGGCCGGCGACTTATGGGGAGACCCAGTCCGCGGAGCAGCTGCAATACATGCTGAACCTATTTTATAGTCCTGCCGCGCTGCGGCGTCTGATCCTGGAGGAGAAGCATAGCTTCCTATTGGTGGAGCTGGAGGAAGAGCCGATCGGGTTTGCCTCCTGGGGCGCCCTGGCGGAACCCGGTGTTTATAAGCTGCACAAGCTCTATGTGCTGCCGGGAACACAGGGCAAGGGTACGGGAAAGGCCATGCTCCAATTCATCTATTCAGCAATCCGGGGTGCGCGGGCGCTGCGGCTGAATGTCAAGCGGGATAACAAGGCTATCTTTTTCTATGAGAAAATGGGGTTTGTCGTTATCGGGGAAGAAGATATCGACATCGGGAATAACTACCAGATGAATGACTATATTATGGAGCGTGTGCTCCTGCCAGATTAATGGATGACCGGACGACCCCTGATCAGACTCCTTATGATCAGGCCCCGGTGAAGTCCGTTGAGGGCGCTGCGTCGAGTCCCATGGCGGAGCGTTTCATTTTTGCCGTCGTCTCGTGTCCCAGGTATTTCTCGATCCGGTGCTCCACCAGGTAGATCAGGGGGGTGAGCACGACAGCCATCGTGAACTTATAGGCATAGTTGACCAGGCAGATAGCCAGCACCTGCTGCCAGCTCCAGTTATTGCCTATTTTAAAGGCGATGTATAACACCACGAAGCTATCCACCAACTGGGAAATGATGGTGGATCCGGTGGCCCGGAGCCAGACATGCTTCTCTCCTGTGTACCGCTTGATCTTATGGAATACGGTCACATCCACTACCTGGCTGACCAAAAAAGCCGTAAGACTGCCCAGTATGATCCACATACCTTGTCCGAAGATGCCGTTGAAAGCATCCTGCATGTTGGGGATATTGCTGTCGGTCTTCGTTGCTATCCAGAAGTCGGCGGGGGGAATATGGATGGCGGCATAGAACATAAGAAATGCGTAGGAGATGAGTCCCACCGCGATATAGGAGATACGGCGTACCGCCCGGGGGCCGTAGTATTCATTGACGATATCGGTCATGACGAATTCCAGGGGCCATAACAGGACGCCGCAGGTGAGATTGAAAGAAAGTCCTTTTTGCCCGAAGAGGGAGAACTGGCTCGGATGCAGCCCCAGGAGTTTTTCCAGGGAGAAGATCTTACCGCCGATACATTCCGCGATCAGTGCGTTGGCGACGAAAAAGGCCGTGAAGAAGATGAATAGTTTGGTCGGTCGGTCTTTAAGTATCTGATGGATCATTTGCGGTTAATTATTAAGAGTGCCAATTGGAGGCTGAAGAAAGCGAAATTAACGATAAGCAGCCAGACAGGAACGGAGCTGGTCCGCAGTCGTCCGGCGATGAACAGGGCTATTACCCAAAGGTTAACGACGGTATTGACGAGGATGGCCAGCAAATAGCCCATAATAATGATCATCGATACCAGTCCGCCTTCCGGGGGATCGGGCAGCCACTGAACGAAGGAAGCCAGGAGGAAGCAAATATTACAAATAAATGCTACACGGGAGAGAAGTCGCAATAACCTCATAATTTGTTCAAAAATCTGTATTTATGGGCAAAATACCATTATTTTGCCGGGAATAATCACTTCGATATTTATGAATTCTTCCTTCTTCAAAAAAGCGCTGCCTCATCTGATAGCCATCGGTGTTTTCCTGGTGGTTTCCATTGTGTATTGCAAGCCTGCTCTGGACGGCAAAGTCGTCAATCAGCATGATATGATCGGTTATAAGGGGATGGCGCAGCAGTCGTTTGAATACAAAGAAAAACATGGTCATTTCCCTTTATGGACGGAGAGCAACTTCAGCGGGATGCCGGCCTATAATATCGCGATGGATGCGAAGTCTCCGATACAGATCGGGGTGCTGAATTATGTGATGACACTATGGCTTCCCGCACCGATCAGCTATTTCTTCCTGGCTTGCGTCTGTTTTTATATTCTGACGCTGGTGTTGCGGATCAATCCCTGGATCGGGGTACTGGCGGCGTTGGCCTATGCCTATTCCACCTACGATCCTGTGATCATCGGCGTGGGGCATGTGACGAAGATGGTCGCGATCGCGTATGCGCCGGCGGTGATCGCCAGCCTGCTGCTGCTTTTCCAACGGAAGTATCTTTTAGGGGCTGCCCTGCTCACGGTCTTTTTCTCGCTGCAGGTGAGTACGCAGCATTTGCAGGTCGTATATTATACGCTGATCAGCGCGGGTTTTCTTACGGTAGCTTATCTTATCCACAGCTGGAAGGAAAAGCAGCTGAAACAGGCCTTTACCGGTCTGGGCCTTGCCGTGATTGCAGGCGCTATCGGCTTTGGCTCTTTTGCCCTGAATAGCCTGCCTGTGCAGGAATTTTCGAAGGAGACGATGCGCGGAGGAAGGACGGAACTGACGGGCAGTAGCAATAGCGGATTATATATCAGCAATGGCGGATTGAGTAAGGAATATGCCTTCCAGTGGAGCTATGGTATTCCGGAGACGCTGACGCTGCTGGTGCCGGGATCTTTTGGCGGGGGCAGCCTTGGCAGGGAGATCACGGGTAGCTCGAAGTTTGCCGACAAGATGGTCGAGGCCGGTGTTCCGGAAGACAATGCGCTGCAAATGGCCAATGCCTATGCTTACTGGGGTCCGCAGAGCACTACGGCCGGTCCGGTCTACCTGGGAGCGGTGTGCTGCTTCCTCTTCATCCTGGGGCTGGTCTATGTAAAGGGCTGGCCCAAATGGTGGCTGGTCAGCGTAGCGGTGACGGGTATCGTGCTGGCCTGGGGCAAGAGCTTCCCTTCGGTAAATAATTTCCTGTTCGATCATCTTCCTTATTATAATAAGTTCAGGGCGCCTACGATTGCGCTGGTGATGCCGCAATTTGCATTTCCGCTGCTGGGGGCCCTGGGCCTGGATCAGCTGCTGAAATCAGAGGCTTCGAAAGAGGAGATCTGGAAGAAGTTCCGCTTATCCGCGATGATTGCAGCCGGGGTACTGGTGCTGGTTGGTCTGTTTTATTTTTCGGCCAGTTACAAGGGCGCCAATGATGACGCTATCTCCAAGAATTTTTCCAACAGTATGCTACAGCAATTGTCCCGCGGACAGCAGCCTACTCCGGAGATGCAGCAACAGGCCAGTGGATTCGGGAGCTCTCTGCTGAATGGATTGAAGGCCGACCGGCAATCGATCTTCGGGGGGGACCTGATCCGGACGATCCTGTTAATTGCCGCTGCAGTCGTATTGCTCGGGCTCTATCTGAAAGGAAAGTATACGCAAAAAATCATTCTGCTGGGCGGGCTGCTGGTGTTAAGCTCTTATGACCTGCTGGCGGTGGGAAGAAGATATCTGAATGAAGACAGTTTCGTAGAGTCGGCGGACTTCGAGGCCAGCCTCACTCCTACTGCCGCCGATACGCGGATCAAGAGCGATCCGGAGAAGAACTTCCGGGTATTTGACGAAGCGGGTGGGGATCCTTTCCAGGACGCACGCGCCTCCTATTTTCATAATTCGGTGGGCGGCTACAGTCCTGCGAAGCTGGGATTGTATCAGGATCTTATCGAGCATCAGTTGTCGAAAGGCAATATGATGGTCTACGATATGCTGAATACGAAATATTTTATCCAGCGCAATCCTCAGACCGGGCAGCAGGAAGCCCATATCAATCCCGGCGCCTTTGGTCCCTGCTGGCTGGTGAAGTCCATTCATTATGTGAAAGACGGGAATGAAGAGATGAAGGCATTGGACAGCATCAATTTAAGGGATACGGTGCTGGTGCAGGAAAAATTCAAGTCGCTGGTCAAATCAGAGCCGGTACCGGACAGTGCGGCCTCCATCCGGCTGATCGAGAATGACAATGATAAGATCAGCTATAAATTCTCCGCGAAGACCAATCAATTTGCCGTTTTCAGTGAGATCTACTATGACAAGGGCTGGGACGTCTATGTAGATGACAATAAGACAGACTATTTGAGGGTGGATTATGTCCTGCGGGGGATGTCGGTTCCGGCGGGCGATCATACGATCGAGTTCCGGTTCGAGCCTCATTCGTATGCCTTGGGAAATACGATTACGCTCTTGTCGAGCCTGATCGGGTTCCTGCTGCTGATTGTCGCGGCCTTCGATGTCTGGAAGAAGAGTAAGCCGGTAGCGGCGAAAGCCTAAAAAAACAATTACATCTTGAAGCCTCTCAGCATCGTTATCATTACGTATAACCGACCGGAGGATGCCCTGTCGCTGGCGGAGAATATCAGCAACTTACAGGGTCTGGAGGAGCTGTTGGAGGAGGTGATCCTGGTGAATAATAACAGTTCCGTTTCTTATCAATCGGTGGAGTCCTATTTTGCGGCGCATCCGGAAGTTCCTTTTCGATACCTGGCTGTGACGGAGAACCTGGGGGTATCCCGTGGGCGCAACTATGCTATCCGGCAGAGTGTCGCGCCGATCCTGGTATTCCTGGATGATGATGCGCTCTTTCATACGCCGGATGCGTTGTCCACGATCGTGGCGTTGTTCCGGGAAGAGGAGGAGGCGGGCAGGCGGGCGGGGTTAGCTGCTTTTAAGGTCTATTATTATGATACGATGGAGATGCAGGAGAATGCGTTTCCCAGCAAGCGGTTTAGGGAGAGAAAGGACTGGCGGCATTTTGACGCAGCTTATTTTTCGGGTTGTGCCCATGCGATCCGGCGGGAGGTCTTTGAGGAGGTGGGGTATTATCCGGAGGATTTTTTTTATGGGATGGAGGAGTACGATCTGAGTTACCGCGCGCTGGATGCGGGATGGAGTATCCGATATGATGACCGGGTGGTGGTGTTGCATAAGGAGTCGCCGGCGGGAAGGCTGACGCCCAGAGAGAAGCTGCGGGGAATGTGGGTGAATAAGAGCAAGGTGGCCTGGAAGTATTTGCCGGCCGTCGATTTTCTGACGACGGCCCTGTTGTGGAGTCTGCAATATCTGAAGAAGAGCGGAGGGGATATCGGGGGATTTTGGAAGGGCTGGCAGGCGATTGGGAAGATCCCGGGGACGGAAAAGAGAAAGCTGTTACGGAAGGAGGCCCTTTCCTATCTGAAGCGGGTGAAGGCGAGGTTGTGGTATTAGATGAGCGGATTTGATTAAATGGATAAATGAAAAAACCCCTGCTGCTAAGCAAGGGTTCTTATATAAGGTGTTTACGGTCTTACCATTTGTCTACTTCTTCGCCGGTAGTAGCTGTAGGCGCTGAAGGGGTGGGCGCGGGTGTATGTCTTACTTCCTCGATGATATCATCGGCGATGCTGCTGCTGCCGGAAGCGGATTCCTGCATGCCGCCTTCATTCTCCACGGTGTCGTGGTTGTAGGCGTCGAAATCGAAATCGGGCATTAATTCCGTCTTTACGTAGTCGACGGCTTCGGTGAGCGCCTTGAGGAACTTGTTGAAATCCTCCTTGTACAGGAAGATCTTGTGCCTGTCGTACCCGTCTTCATTGAATTTCTTACGGCTTTCAGTGATAGTAAGATAATAATCGTTACTACGCGTTGCCCTCACATCAAAGAAATACGTCCTGCGTTTGCCGGCTCTGATGCGCTTACTGTAAACGCTTTCCATCCTTTTTTCGTTGTTTTCGTACGCCACTATTATTTTTTTTTACAGTTGAAAGTTACAAATTAACTAGGCACAAATATAGTATTGTTTTCGAATTAGCAAAATTTGCTAAAAGATTTGTAGCCCCTAATTAGAACTAATTAGGTCGAAGTTGGAGACTATCGTCCAATATTGGGAGTTTGGGGTGTTGAAACGACTGCCGCGCCGAAGACAGGCAGGTCTCAGATGCCGGCAGCGTGGGAGCGAGCGTCCGGAAGATGAACTTCCGGGCGCCCGAATCTAATGATTGCCTTTTCAAGGCAAAACGCCTTTGGCGTTTTCCTGCTGCTGCTGCTCGTAAAGGAACGTATAATAACCATTGAGGGCCATCAGTTCCTGGTGGGTGCCGGTCTCTACGATCTTACCTTCTTCGAGTACGACGATGCGGTCGAAGTCGAAGAGGGAGAAGATGCGGTGGGTGATAATGATAGCGGTCTTGTGTTGCAGATATTGATATAAATTACCAAGTATTTCCTTCTCAGTCTTAGTATCTACAGCACTGAGGCAGTCATCGAAAACGACGATCTCCGGATCTTTGATGAGGCCGCGGGCAATGGAGATGCGTTGTTTCTGTCCACCGCTGAGGGTGACACCCCGCTCGCCGATCATGGTATCATATTTCTCCGCGAATCCGTCAATTTCCTTGTCGACGCTGGCATAGCGGGCGGCCTGGCGTACTTTGTCTTCATTGGGCTGGTCGAGTCCGAACTGGATATTGCCGGTGACGGTGTCGCTGAAGAGGAATACGTCCTGGGGGACGTAGCTGATCTGGCGGCGGAGGTCCTGGAGGTCCATCTGCCGGAGGTCTGTGCCGTCGATGAGGATCCGGCCGGCGCCGGGGTCATACATACGGAGCAGCAGCTGGGCGATGGTGGTCTTGCCGCTGCCTGTCCTGCCTATGATGACTATTTTTTGCCCTTTGGTTATTTGGAGGTCAAATTGTTTAAGTGCATGGATCCCTGTATTGGGATAGGTGAAATCTATCTGTTCGAAGGAGATGTTTCCCTGTAGCTGCTGTCTAACGGCATTCGGCGGGGGCTGGATTTTGGATTCGGTATCCAGGAATTCGTTGAGTCGTTTCTGGGAGGCGGAAGCCCGTTGGATCATGCTGGCTACCCAGCCGATGGCGCTGACGGGGAAGGTGAGCATGGTGATATAGATGACGAATTCGGTGATGGTGCCGACATCCGCGTTGTGTTTGCCGTAGATGACATAGAGTCCCCCGATCATGATGGTGAGCAGGGTGCTAAGGCCGATCATGAGGCCCATGGCGGGGAAATAGATGGATTCGACTTTGGCCAGGCCGACGGCGTTCTTGCGGTATTCTTCACTGTTGTGCGTGAAGTAGCGGAGCATGGCTTTCTCCTGGACGAAGGACTTGATGACGCGGATACCGCTATAGGATTCCTGGGCGTTGGTGGTGAGGTTGCTCAGGAGGGCCTGGATATGTTCGCTCTTTTTATGGATGATATTATTGGCGTAGTAGATGGTAAAGGCCAGGATGGGCAGGGGTGTCAGCACATAGAGGCTCAGCAGGGCATCTTTGCGCAGCATGAAGAAGAGGCTGAAGCCGATGGTGGCCAGGAGATTCGCCAGGTACATGACGGCGGGGCCGGTGAACATGCGGACCCGGCTGACGTCTTCGGCCATGCGGCTCATGAGGTCACCGGTGCTGTGTGTTTTATAGAAGTTGGCGTCGAGCTGCTGGTAATGGGTATAGATTTCGGCTTTCTGGTCATATTCGATATGCCGGCTCATGACGATGATGGTCTGGCGCATGAGGAACATGAAAAATCCGCCCAAAATCGCCAATAATAAGAGCGTGATGCCGCAGATGGCTACTTTATGCCCGAAGGAGGTATGGGTAGTGTCCATGACGCGGATGAACTTCTTGACCAGAATATCGTAGTTGGCGGTGTCTTTGGTGTCCTGGCGGCTGTTTTTCAGGTTGGCCGCTGCGGTGACGCCCCGTTGCAGCGAGTCCGGGTGGGTTATACTCTCCCCTGCCGTCTTTCTGGAGAGGCTATCCCGCAGTTCTTTTTCGACGGAATTGACGATGTAGCCGGTGACCTGGGGGCTGAGGATGCGAAAATAGTTGGACAGGACGATGAAGAGGATGCCTAGTAAAAAGCGCCAGCGATACTTCCAAAAATATTTATTTACGGCTCTGAGATGCTTCAAAATCCACGGAATTTTAGCGAAGTTACGGAGGTTGTCGCAAAAAGTTTTGGTCGTTCCATCGGAGACCTTAATTTTGCGCCCGGAGAGATGGCAGAGCGGTCGATTGCGGCAGTCTTGAAAACTGTTGAGGTGAAAGCCTCCGGGGGTTCGAATCCCTCTCTCTCCGCATTTTTAGAGAACATCTAGGTTCAACGGCCCGTAACATTCACTGTTTACGGGCTTTTCCATAAATATTCATATCAATTGGGAGCAAAAAAGGATAGGCTGCACGAGGCCAATCAGGTGAACAAGGTTTTTGCCCGAGGTGAACAGTATCTTTGTTCACCGGATAGGCTGAACCCTTATCACATACAGATATCGTGTAAGTCGATCCGCCGAAGCTCTTTTAGGTTCATTTTTCGTGGTCGTGAGACCGGATTAAGTGCAGTTTGATTTTATCACGTAAAAATGTTTTGTTATGAGAAGTACTAACACGTTCGGCGTACACTTTACGCTACGCCTGAACCGTCCCATCAATGGGAAATTTCCGCTTTATCTGCGAATCGTCGTCAACAAAAGCCGCTGCGAGCTGGCCCTAAAGTATTACCTCACCAAAGAGGATTGGAACACCGGCAAAGGGGTTGCCAAACCCCGAACCGAAGAACTAAAGCAGTTAAACAACTATTTGGAGGAAATCAGAGGTAAGGTATTCAACCACTATCAGGAGTTGACCGTTTCCGGGGCCATCGTCACCGCCGAAGCCGTCAAAAATGCTTATTTAGGCATCGACCCCGAAGGGGAAAAGGAGAAAATGACCCTTCGTAAATTGGTAGACACGCACAATGATCTGATGAAGACTGTAATTAAACCAGGAACGATGAAGAACTATAATAGCACGGCTATCTACGTTCGGAAATTCCTCGATCGCTCCTACCCTTCCCGCGACATTTATTTGAAGGACGTGAATTATCAGTTTATCACGGCCTTTGAATTTTATATCCGGAATAATCCCATTAAGCCGGAATGCCCCTGCACCACTAACGGCACCATGAAGAACCTGGAAAGGCTAAAGAAAATGCTGATCTGGGCTATCAAAAACGAATGGATGGAGAAAAACCCTTTCGCCTCCTATAAGCTCCGGCTCAAACCCTGTTCGATGGAATATCTACGGGAGGAAGAGCTGGCCCGTCTGGAAACGAAAGAATTAGGAACTCCGATGCTGGAGAAAGTAAGGGACTACTTTGTATTTAGCTGTTATACCGGGCTGGCCTATATTGACCTGGTGGCCTTGAAGCCGCATAATATTTTGACCACCGCGGACGGCCTGCATTGGATTAAAACCGCCCGGAAGAAAACCGATATTCCGGTCAATGTTCCCTTATTACCGCAGGCCCTGGCCATCATGGAAAAGTACCGGGTAGATCCGAAAACCAACCCACGGGAAACCGTATTTACCTATGTCAGCAACCAGGAGGTAAACCGGAGCCTAAAGCAGATCGGGGGAATCTGCGACATAAAACGGAATCTTACTTTCCATTGCGCCCGGCATACGTTCGCAACCACCGTTACCCTGTTAAATGGTGTTCCCCTGGAAACTATCAGCAAAATGCTGGGACATACTAAAATCACGACGACCATGATCTATTCACGGGTAACACAGTCTAAGATCGGGTTGGACATGGAATTGTTAAGAGCCAAACTAAGCAGCAAACAGCGGGAAACGGGCTTAGCGTCGTAATTGTTCCTAGATCACCTTCTCTATAAGAAACCGTTCTGGCATTGGCCCGGGGCGGTTTTTGTTTTGGGCCGAGATTTTTGTATTTTATTGGATATTTGATAAATATCCTTGCTCAATGGTCAATATGGCTTTTAATGAACTTTATTCTAGTACGCGCTTTAAGGAAACTAAAAAGTCCTTATTTTTTTCAATTTCTGCGTGATCGGCACCTTTTAAAGTGATCAGTTCATCACCGGGCTTGAAAAATTCCTTTAATTTCAAAGAAGACCCATAATAAAACGTTTTATCGGCATCACCGTGAAATATGGCGATTGGGCAAATTATTTTTGGAAAATACTGATAAGTATTAAATTGAAAAGGCATTTGTGTCGTATCTACTGAGGGGTATAAAAAATGTATGGCATCTGAAAGACTATAATAAGGAGCCTGCAGTATCAGTCTTGAAGGATGATTTGTTGCAGCAAGCATTGCTGCGGGGCCTGTTCCTATAGAATAACCCGCTATAATAATTTTATTTTCAGGATATAATGCTTTTACTGAATTATACGCCAACTGCACGTCATTATATAGTTGTTTTTCATTTTTTATACTCCCATCACTTTTACCATACCCGCGATAATCAACCATAAAAATATCATAGTTTAAACTAGTATATACGGAAGAAATCTTACTCCATTTATCCAATCCTCCTGTATTGCCATGTAAATAGAATATAACGCCTTTTGAAGAATCAGCATGAAAAAGGAGAGCATCTAATAGGATGCCATCAGTCATACGAATTATTTTTTCTTCAAACTTGGTTTTAAAATTATACGTATACGTTTTTTTAATTCTTGACGCCGGAAATATTTGCTGAACATCACTTTGTGCTGGATTATCCGGAGCCTGCGCATAAACAGTAAGATTGTAAAACTGGATGGAAACCATGAATAGTATTTGGTTAAATATTTTCATGAATGGAAAATATGTAAAAAGTTCTTAAGTATTTGTTAATGCCATTTACTTAAATCTTTATAATGGCCTTAATGATTAAAATAGTCTTCGTGACGGCATGAAGGACCCCGCCTTTTGCGCGTGGAGCAAGATGTATAATTGTGTACAAATAAGGAATTTTTACTGTTAAGCCGAAATTATTCAAGATTCAGCAAAACAGGAAATTCCAAAGAAAATACCGGAAATCAACGAAATCGGGGAATGAGGGAAAATTATTCGGCAATCGATTTTAGGAGTTGCCCCAGTTCTTTATCCGAAATGTTGGCTTGTTCGGATTTGTCGTAAATATCGAGAAGAAATACAATTTTGTCTTTTACAAGCACATGGATGATTACTCTCGCCCCACCACTTTTTCCTTTGCCTTTTGATGCCATTGCAAGCCGAATCTTGTAGCAGCTATTTCCGATAGAAGTGCCTTGCTCCGGGTCAACTTCCAAACTATCGAGCAAAGTGACATATTCCGTTTTTAACGATGGGTACTTCTTAACCAACCGTTTTAAGGATTTCTCAAAATTGGGTATGGTTTTAACTTTATAGCTCACTTATCAAATCCCTCGCATTTCGCGGCTTTAATTTGCCAGCCTTTACCAAATTAACTTCTTTCACGGATTGCTTAATTCCTTTTAAAACTTTCTCTTTGGAGGAATCTTCATCCACTTCAATTTTTTTGACAAAACTGAGGCTTCTGGCCAGCTCCATGAAAAGTGGGTATTTGTTATCGGGAATAGATAATGTAACTTGTCTCATTATGATTTTATAAAAAATGAATTATTTCTTTTTCTTTTCAAAAGCAACAAATTTTTCCAACAAGGCAATTTTTTCGTCTTTCTCTTTCAGCAGGGCCTCGTATAATTTCTTATTCTCCTCTACCATTTCGATCAATTTTTCAAGAGGGTTAAATGTCGGGTTATTATTGACAGTGTATCCGGCGAATTGATTATCCGTAAAAGTATTCGAAATAAAATTCACCCCCATTTCTTCAGTAAAATTTTTGATGGCCTCCGGCGATACTTTTAAAATTTTTGCTACTTCTTCCAGAATAGCATTATCTATCACTTCCCTTTGTTCTAAATAAGATACCTTTTGCTGATTCCATTGATCTCCTAATGCGTAAGCCAAAGCATCTTGCTTCCATCCAAGCATTTCCCGGAAACGTCTTATATTTCTCCCTTGATGTATTGTTTGTTCGGCCATAACGGTATTGATCTTCACACAAATATAAGCAAAATTCCGGGTATGTTAAATACATGAAAATCCTGTAAATAACAAAGCATTAGAATGCCAGAATAATTTAAAAAGTAATAAAAATCCCACAAAGAAAAGGCAAAAAGCGGCGCTAAGGTAAAACCTGGGGCTATTCCGCTCCTTAAAACGGTTCGGTGCGGATTCCCTCTCCGCCAGGTTAATAAATTATGGTGCTTTCAGCTTTCCAGAAGCATTTTTTGTTTCAGGAGACGTGGCGAATTAACTCGCCAAAGTGGATGGGGGCAAAATGACGCGCTTAGTGGGCAATCATAATTATTGACCTGAAACCTCCCCCATAAGGGATCACTGGAACGTAGCGGAAGTAGCCATCTCTCTTCACGCGGTGGAAAAAAGGAAAAATCGAACTGATTTTGGCAGATTCTTTTCCATTTTTGCTTTATTTAGTTAATTTGTGCAAATGCTATCTTGCTATATTTTACGAATCTTTTCGTTCATCAAGCTATCAATCCCATTAGTATTCCTTTTTTCATCCTGCTCGTATTCAATCAAAGAGTTTAATCTTTCAAACCAGGAAAGAAAATTATTAGCGCCATTCAAGAAAGCAGATACTCTTTATTTTGAAAGTTCCAGAAAGGAAATCGATACTGTGGTAGTACTTGGACTTGATTCTTCCCAGAAAAAAGAAATGGGCTGGCTAATGGCTAAACCTGCTTATAATGAAGTTAGCATCTCCGTAAAATGTTTCCCTGAAGGAAAATGGATTCACGGTATATTTTATGATAGCGTTGCGAGAAAGGCTGACACTGAATATAATAAGCTAATCACAATTGGTAAGTATCCACAAGAGCATAGAGTTAGATATTTTTTTTCTTTCAAGGATTTCTTTGCAAGTACCGAAGTTGGCTTGGGTGAATTACATCCGGATACACTGCTAATAAATGGAAGACTGTTAACAAATTATTACATTATCACTGATTCTAACCCGAGTAGTTCTACCAATAATCCTATCGAGAGCCTCTTTTGGACAGAAAAGTCCGGCTTGGTTGCCTATAAATATATGAATGGGATTTATTGGATAAGAAAAAATATAAAGATTTAAGACCTAAAAATCGCCCTCATGCTATAGGACTTGACATATCAATTTGTGTCGACACCAATGATTAAGTTTATTCGGCCGATTACTACTGCCAAAAACTGCTTGAATATTTTAATAAGCATAGCCTTAGCAGAAACTTTAGTAATTTAATGTGCCGACGAGAAATAATATCCGAAGAACCTGAGTTGGACCAAATTGGACGTATATAAACATCTTTATTCCTCTGATCAACTTCAGATTTCAATTTCGCCCACTGTTTCGCAGGAAGCCTTTTGACTAATGAAACCAATTAGTCAAATCCTTTGTCTACTTGTGCTTGCATAGCTCAACTTTATGAAGTTTTTAGCAAATTACAAACGATCGGAAAGATAGGCTAAACGGCAAAAAAAATTGGTAAAATTCCATAAAGAAAAGGCAAAAAAGCGGCGCTAAGGTAAAACCTGGGGCTATTCCGCTCCTTAAAACGGTTCGGTGCGGATCTTCAGCAGTGGGCTCCTGCACCGGCAGCTCCGGTTTGGGACCATTTCCACCCACAGCATTTACCGCGGAAAGAAAGATCAGGTTTTGTCCTGCGCCTTTCCTTTTTGCCCTTTTTCCTTTTGGGAAATTTTTCCGGAGGAGAGCGTAAAGGGGCATAGAACCATACCGCCGGAAGGTGCGCTGAATCTGCGGGGTTGTTTCGTCAATATCCGCTCCTTGTTGGCGGTAAAATAAAAAGGACATAACGTTCTTATACACACTAGTTTGGTTCAGAAAACAGGCTTAAAAGCAGCAAGAATAATTCAAATTTCTTACCCGCTGAATAAAAAAGATTCGTATCTTTAATTGACAAACAAGCTCTTAGCATAGGTTTGCGGCCAATCAGGTGAACAAAAGATCCTAACGGCTGCGACCAATTGATAGATAGAATATTATGGCCACGGGGTGCGTTCCCTCTCTCTCCGCCTCCCTTGATTAAGTCAGATTAATTAAAAGAAAGAAAGCCAGCAACGACGCACGTTTGCTGGCTTTTTGCATTTTACGCTGACTCTGTTTTATAGCCCTTTTCACTAGGTTTCCATGCGTGATTCGTGTAGTAGTCCACTTTACTGCACTTTACTCACTGAAACCTTTGTAACTAATTTATAATTAACGATTTATCAACTAAATAGATTAGACGCCGCCGTTAGTAAATCGTAACTTTAACCATTAAAAGCAGTGCGTTATGATTGGGCAGAGTTGGGGTTTGCTTTTTTACCTTAAAAAGCCAACGGGATTTGTCTCCGGAGAGATCCCCATTTATTTGCATATCACAGTAGATGGCCTGTCCGCAGAGCTATCGACGAAAAGAAAATGTGATCCGCTCCGGTGGAATCAGGACGCCGGGAGAACTACCGGATTATCGATTTCGAGATCCAAATTATTATCCTTAAGATAAAGTGATTTGGCTTCATTAATGAGTATCCAGGCAAAGTCTGCAAAGATGCGCCAGCCCCTATTCTCATTTGCTTTCGATAAAGTGCTTTTTACGATCGCCTCACCGATCCCGATATGGTACAACTTATTCGCATTGACCTTTAGGCAAAGAATGGTATCTGATAAGCTTTCACGATGCGTTAACTGCCCGTCGCAATATTTATCGCCATTTCAACTTCAAGACTTTGGAACCATCCTTTCAATGCATCATCATTGGTATGACGCTCAAAGATTATCCCTGCCCCGGTATTGGCATTCAGTTGTTGTCCACCTGAAACTGCTTTTTGAATATCTCCCGTTCCTACAAAATCAAGGTAAATTTTATCAGGTGTGGGGGCTTCTGTTACAAACAGCTTTGATTTTTGTCGTGAAAAATCTGGCAAGGTATAAAACCGAAGAATTATAGTTAGTAGGTGGGACTGTTTGTTGTGTTAAAGCACTCACTTATTCTTGGCATTCACAACGGGAAAAACACCCTTTTTAAGAAGGTGTATTTCGCAGAGCCCTATCTGGGCAATTTACCGGAATTGGTACAGTGAGTGCAGGGGCAGTATCTGGCTTCTTTCCTGGGGATCAGCAGCCGGAACTTTAGCCGAATAAGGGGAATCATGGAGTTAGATAAACCCTACAACGATCAATCGCTAAGCCCTTTACCTGAAATTTGTTGACAAAACGCAAATTTTTTAATTTTCCTGCATCGTAAATTTGGAGTAAAACCTTTGTGTCAACACTATGGAGGAATATGTCAAAAAACTGAGAGCCCAGTTAGAGGAGGAGTTGGGCAAGATTGACCCGGAAAAGAGTTCTGTGAAGGGGCATGATCAGCGTGTAAAATTGATAAAGAAAGCTATCGGCACGCTGAAATCATATTTGAAAAGGCACCCTTTAAAAAACGCCGCAGAATATGCCTATTATTTCAAACATCTAGCCCCCCTTTTTTATCAGCCTTATATTTATTATACAAAGCTTTATAATCTTGAACTAACCCGGATAAGTTCACCAGAAGAATCTTTACCATTATTTATTGAAGAGGAATTGAAGGCAATAGACGTTTTTTATCAAAAAAATGAAGACTTCTGCCGCTACTATTATATGGGTGCCACTTTTATGGACGAACAATTGTTCACCCCTGGAATACCTGAAAACTGAATCCTGGATGAAGTAGCTCTAACCATGGACGATGAGTTCTGTCTGGCGAGTTACCGTCTTTCCTGCATCAAGGCGTATGAGACTTATAAGTCCTTCCTGAAAGATGAAATAAACAGGCTGAAGAATCCGCAAGCCGTTGATGCCAACCAATGGCAAGGCAGGAAATATACCTGGGAGGTACAGGATACGGACCTGGTGGAAGTGATCTATGGATTGGCCGGAAGAAAGGCTATCAAAGTAAATGGCCGGGAAATGACTATCAAAGACTTAAAAATCATGTGCAAGGACTTTTTTGGAATAGATTTAGGGAATGTATATGATACGCGCGGTCGTAATTTAAAGAGAAAAATAGATCAGACCCGCTTCCTGAATAGCATGATACAGGCCATTATAAAAGAAAAGTAACTACATCCTCCGATATATGTAAAACGCCTTCCATGCGAAGGCGTTTTTATTTTAACGAGTTACAAAAAAAATCATGCGACTCGCCTGTGAGTCGCATGATTTTTATTTTATCCAGCTCCCAATCTATCCCACATTTGTCTTGCAAACAACATTAATCATCAAAAAGCAAAACAAATGTCTATCATTCAATCCAGCGCCTGATCATAGCGCCAGCGATTAAAAAGCCCTGCTTGCCCCGGCGGCAGCCAAATAAAAAAAGGAGGTAGCAAGGACAGCTGCCTGCCCGGGTGACGGGGTCCGATAACCATCATTTATTCATTTTTAAATTTTATTAGCATGAAAACGCTCAAGCTACATTTTCCGAAATTTTTAAAGCAACGAAAGTTGCTCCTGCTCCTGCCATTGCTGGTCCTGCCTTGTCTTTATGCCGTGTTCCACTGCCTGGGAGGAGGCCGGGGGCCAAAGAAGCAGGAGGCGGCTACCCATATCATCATGGGCTTTAATACCGAGCTGCCAGAACCCATCTTCGATAAGAAGGAGGAGAAGATGACCAAATTTGAATTTTATCAAAAGGCCGATGAAGACTCCCTGCGAAAAAGAGCGTCGGTGCAGCAGGATCCTTATTACAAGTCTTCCGGCCAATTGTCCCTCCCGGGGGAAAAGTCAACGGGACCGGCAAACCATGCCAGCGCGGTCACTCCCCCCTGGCCGTCGGAAGACCCCAGGGCCGAGGAACTGTTGAAGAAGCTGGATCAGTTTAAGCAGACGATGCAGAAGACACCGTCCTATCCGGCTCCTCCGGTTCCCGGAAGGTCGGATAATACCACGGCCGGGCCTGTTTCCGCGAGAGCAGGTAAGGTTGTGGCAGAGGAAGGTAATAGCGGAGGGATACAACCAGTGGTCCGCACTATGCGGCCGGCGGAAGCAACAGCCATCGATCCACAACTGGACCGGCTGAATAAGATGCTGGACAAGGTAATCCAGATCCAGCAGGGTCGCGGTGCCGGAGAGGAACCAATAAAGTCCGTGAATGAGAAGGTATTGGAAGAAACCGATGAGGAAACGATCCCGGCGGTTGTCGAAGAAAATCAGACCCTGGTTTCCGGCGCGACGATCGTGCTTCGGCTGGTGGAGTCGGTTATGATTGCCGGAGTCCGGATTCCCCGGAACCAGCTGGTCTATGGCCTGGTATCGATCAGCAATGACCGGATGCTGGTGGACATTCATTCGATCCGGAATGAGCGGAGTATTTATACTACGGCCTTACAGGTCTATGACCTCGATGGGCTGCCGGGTATTCATATTCCCGGCATGCTGAGCCGGGAGGTGGCCAAACAATCGGCCGACCAGGGAGTTGGGTCGGTCAACCTCAGCTCTTTCGATCCGGGTATTGGCGCGCAGGCCGCGAATGCGGGCATCCAGGCCGCCAAATCC
>Ga0179596_10000219_pt1 | contig 28163 bp, 23 predicted proteins | sample CZODoug1_1_08_16_FD_155494 | JGI IMG/M metagenome (GOLD analysis project Ga0179596, IMG submission 155494) | Vadose zone soil fungal communities from Angelo Coast Range Reserve, California, USA - CZODoug1_1_08_16fungal (Illumina Assembly) | ecosystem: Environmental > Terrestrial > Soil > Vadose...
AAATAAATGTAAAAGACATAACCCTACTAGGGGTTAAGCTAAAGGTAAATATACTAAATACCAATAAAAAAAAAAAATAAATACATAAAAAAACATTTGCCTTTAAATAAATTGATTAAACATAATCTAGAAAATAATACACCTTTACTACTAAAGAAAAAAACTAAAAATATAATTATTAAACCTTTAACATATATACGAAATGATACAGGAAAAAGTAGACATTTTACTCCTGCGGCTCAAGAGTGATTTAATAGTATTTATGCATATAATAAAAATAGTATTAAATCTTTATCTATTGCAGATAAAAATCTTATGTATTTATTAAAAAGTTATTTTAATTCAAAAATAAAACATAAAATACTTAACACAAAAAGACAGCAGAAAGAGAAACCAATGCTCCCTAGACTTAGACGATTATCAGGTAAAAGAGTTTTTATAGGAAAAGGTGATTTAAAACATACAAGCTCGAGAGTAATCATTACTTTTTATGTTTATAACACAGAAAGTATGTTTTTAGCTCGAAAGCTAATGCAGCTTACGTTTGGTTTAGGTACTTTTATAGAAACAAAAATAAAATTAAAAAAAACAGTAGCTAAAGATAGTGAAGGAAATATAAAAATTACTTATAATAGATTATTTAATTTGAGGGAATACAAAAATTGACGTAAACATTATGAATGATATCTTTCGGATATGATAAGTCTTATTAATAAGCAAAGTTCTAAACTAAAAGCAATAAATAAATATTATAAGATTTTAAGAAGTTTAGTTTGAGCAAAACTTTTAACTAATGACCAAATATACTTAATGTTTAAGAATAAAGCTCAAAGTTTTTTTCCTAATAATTTCCCTAGTTTTAATTCTCAAATCGCAGTAGCTGGAAAAGAATATAAAAAAAATTGAGATCTTTATTTTAAGTTATTACAAGATAATAAATTAAAATTTGACGGGCTTTTTTTATCAAAACTTATTGATCTAATTCAACAAATTTATAATAAAAAAGTACAATTAAATATTGTAAATTTAAAAAAAATGCATTTGAATAGTGATATATATACACAAGCTGTATCATTAAAATTAAGAAACAGAGATAATAAATTATATAAAATTTTAAAAGCTTCTTTACGAAAAATAAAACTACCAGTTATAAGAAAAATAGCTGAAAAACAAAAAAAACCTAATAAAACTGAATTTTTTATTAATAGAATACGTAATAATACTATTAGTACTATGTTTTTAATAAAAAATAAAAAAACTAAAAATATTAATGATCGTTTACAAAATTTATTATTAAAATTTTTTCCTTTATCTGATAATTTAAAAATAAATGTTGTGCGTAGCAAGAAAAGATCTAAGAACGTTTCTTTAGAAAATTATGTTCTTAGATCTTTAAAACATTTAAATTTAAGAGGTGTAAGAGTAGAAGCTAAAGGTAGATTAACAAGACGTTTTACTGCTTCTAGATCCGTATTGAAAAGGAAATGAAAAGGTGGTTTAAAAAATGTAGATTCCTCTTTTAGAGGTTTATCTACTATAATGCTCAGAGGTATTGTTAAATCAAATTTACAATACTCTACTATAAGTTCTAAGAATAGAAATGGGGCTTATGGTGTTAAAGGTTGAGTAAGTAGTATATAATAAATTTTTATGTGTGTGTGTTTATTCTTAAAATATTTTATTTTTTTAATATGATTAGTTTCAAGAAAAACTATATAGTTAACTTGAAGCGAAATTTACTTAAAGTAAAAACGTTCAACGACTAATCAATCATACATTTTATTTCTATTATATAATAAATCAATGTAATAGACTTAACCCTACTAGGGGTTAAGCTAAAGGTAAATATACTAAATACCAAACAAACAAAAAAAAAATAAACATATGAATAAAATTATGCCCATATTTAATGAAAATTTAATAAATATAACTTTAGAATCCGAATTATTGCCATCCTTCGTATTTGGTAAGAGTACTGCATCACCAGAAGAAATAAGAGCCAAAGAAAAAGAATTAGAAAAACAATTCAAAGAACTTAAAGAAAATCAAGAGGAGCGAAAGAAAGTCGACGAAGAGAATAGTATTCTAGGTGATAAGGATTCACCAAATGAAGCAAATTCTGCTGAGGAATTAGAGCAATGAGACGAGTTAATTCAACTTGGTAAAAAGACTATCGTGGATATTATTAATTGATTAGCAAATTAATATTTTATTAAATTAATATCTTATCGTTCTATCTCATTTCCTTTAAGTATTTATTAAATAAAATTTTTTATCATACTTGTTTCCTTTAATTAATTTAGATAATTAATCTTTTTATCTTTAATTAGGGTAAAAAAAAAATTACTTTTTTATACTCTTAAATACTATATTTTTTTAATCTGGCGTTACTATATTTTTTTAATCTCGCATTACTATATTTATTTAATATCGCGTTGCTATATTCTCATAGATTCTCGTGTTACTAACTTCTATTATATAAAAAAAAAGAATGAATAAATAGTCTGAACCATTTTGTGAAAAATGGATAACATAATTGAACAGGCTAATTGCGCCAGGAAGTACAAATTGAGTGCGCAGTTTGGCACCTCGATGTCGGCTTGACTTATCCACATGAATGCAGGAATCATGAAGGGTTCGACTGTTCGTCGATTAATAAGTCACACGAGCTGGGTTAAATACGTCGTGAGACAGTATGGTTTCTATCTTCTAGAGGAAATTAGAATAAAATAAAGATAGCCCCCTCGTACGAAAGGAGCTGGGTATATTAACCTCTGGTTTACCTGTTGTTTATGTGCCCAATATTAATTTAAGTATAGTATTTTTTAATAAATTTTATACAGGGATGTTACTTTCACTTAAGTAAATTTATAGCATAGGCACGGCAGGAACGCTATGTTAGTTAAAAATAAGTGCTGAATGCATCTAGGCACGAAAGTTACTTTAAGATATTCTTAAATATACGTAGTTGAACACTACGAGAATTAGTAATAAATAGACTAATTGATATAATCTTTATATTTTTTATACGGATATTGTGTTTATCCTGTTTCTATTTATTACAATTTATATAGGCTTTAGCTGAAAGAATTTAAATGTTTTTAGGTATAAAGTACTAATTTTATATATAACTGAATTTAATTGATATAATTGAAGGGGAATCATTTGTTGAAAACATCTACATTCTTTTAACCAAGTCTGGTTAGCATAAAAGTAATGTAGCTGTTTTGTAACCAGCTGAAGCAAGTGCGATACTTGCACTGGACTTTTATTAAAAAAATAATAAAATTTTTAGGCCCTATAGTCAAGTGGTTAAGACATAATGTTTTCGTCATTACATACGAGGGTTCGATACCCTCTGGGGCTATTATGATTAATATATGTTTATAACAATAAATATATTATTGCGGATTGATGTAATAGTAACATAATTGGCTCATGTCCAATATATAGAGGTGCAAATCCTTTGTCCGCACGTTTAAATATAAAGGTTATAGCTTAATTGGTAAAGCAAGCTGCTCATGACAGCTGAGATGAGTGTTCAAATCACTCTGGCCTTAGCTAATATAATTATTATATATTTTATATCCGAGTGCTGGAACTGGTAGACAGGACGAACTTAAGCTTCGTTGATATAATATCATAGAGGTTCAAGTCCTCTTTCGGATAGATAAAAAACAATAATAAAAAAAAAATAATTAATTAATAGAGAAAAAAAATAATTTTTTTTTATTAACCCTATTATTTCTTATGATAATCCTTATATTTAAAAAGGATAAATATTAAAAACTAATAAAAAAAAATTGGTATTTATAAATGAACACATAAAGAATCTGTAAAAAGCTATGTTGGTTCTGCTATTAATTTATCTCGCAGACTTAAAAATTACTATAATATATCCTATTTAGAGATAGAAAAAAAAAAATAATAGTATGATTTATATAGCATTAATAAAATACGGTTATCCTTGGTTTAAATTAGAAATACTTGAATATTGTAATCCTTTTGTTTTAATTTCAAAGGAAGAATATTATATTGATTGTTTAAATCTCGAATATAATATAAAGACGGCGGGATCTCATATGGATTTATATTTAGTTAAGTAAGTATTGAACTTATGTGTGCATCTAAATTAGGTCGTAATCGCACTGAAGATGCAAAATTAAAAATAACAGCTGGTAATAGCCAATCATACTCTGTTCTAGTTACTAATAATACAGATAAATTCCCGTAATTTATATTTATACGAAAAGCATCTATATTTATTAGTATACATCATTCTTATATTGCAAAATATATAAAAAATCATGGCTTATATTAATGTGAAAAATATACATTTAATGTAAAATATAAATAAATCTAGTTTTATTTTTCGATTAGTAATGATATTTATACTATTTTTTATAAATTTAGAATTTAGAGAAAATTGCTTATTTTTAAACATATATTAATAAGTATTTGTTATTAATTTATTTTTAATAAGGGGACATAGTTTAACTGGTAAAACTACGATTTTGCATATCGTTATTTCAGGATCGAGTCCTGATGTCTCCAATTCTACCCAAATTATCCATTATTGTTTAATAATAATTAGTTTAGGTAGAATTTAGAGGAAATTGCCTCTTTTTAAATATTTTTAAATATAAGCTCGAGAAGCTCAATTGGTTGAGCGGGGTCTTGAAGCGACCTAGGCTGTAAGTTCAAATCTTATCTCGAGCAATACTTCATTCCTTTTTATGTAATATAATTTTTACTTTAAATGTTTTGTTTATATTGGGTGTGTTCAATTGGCATCTTTAGTATAAAATTTTTGCAAATTAATAAAGTTATATTTGTAACTATAATACTATGTAATATAGCTACTGTTGTCAATACAAAATTAAATTTATTATATATTAAAATTAGAGATAAAAAGGTAATGATGGAATTGGTAGACATGAATAGCTTAGGACTATTTGATTTTTAAATTTTATCCGTTCAAGTCGGATTTACCTTATCTTAAATATAATCATTAATGTATTCAAAATGTTTATGTTGTTGACTAATCGGTAAGTCATAAATTTTTGGTATTTACCATTGGGTGTTCGAATCACTCCAACATAATTTAGTATATTGTATTTATATTGTATTTATGTTTTAAGGTGAATATAGTTCAATGGTAGAGCGACTGTATGTGGCACAGAAGATTCCCTGTTCAACTCAGGGTATTCACCCTTTATCTAATTTAAAGTAAGTTTTAAATAAAAGCCATAAAAGCCAGGGTAGTTTAATTGGTTAGAACATTAATTTCATGCATTAAGAATGAGAATTCAAATTTCTCCTCCGGCTGTCTAAATATAATTTTATATTTTTTATTTTAATTATATACAATATTATTTTTAATTTTGGGTCTATGTATAATCTTATACATTTAAATGTGCTAAACTACAGGAAGTTAGCTTAATAGGTAAAGTTTATTTGATTTAAAAATAATAAAGTTCGATTCTTTTACTTCCTTAATGTTAATTTATTCTATATTATTTCTATTATTATCTAATGCCGTCACTTTAAGACGAGATAAATCTATACTTTTTAGTCGAGTTGCTTCAATTATACTGATTTATTGTTCATTACTAGCTGTTAAGAGTTTAATAATCCAAAATTCCTTTAAAGGTATGGGATTATTTGGTGGTTTATTTCATACAACTTCTATAACACAAATTTTTCAGATCTTTATTTTTTTAATTAGCGCAATAATATTACAATTAACTGCCTTTTATCCTAGAAGAGTGTGGATCGCCGAATATTCATCTTTAAATAAATTATTTTTTTATAAACTATTATATTATAGAACTAAAATAGTAAATAAGATGGGAGAACAATTTAAAATTATTGAATACCCTTTAATATTATTATTTATAATCACTGGAGCTACATTTTTAGTATCAACCAGTGATTTAGTTTCTATTTTTATTTCCATTGAACTACAAAGTTATGGATTATATTTACTTAGTACATTATATCGTAATTCGGAGTTAGCTACTTCTGGTGGTCTTACTTACTTTTTGTTAGGTGGTTTAAGTTCATGTTTTATTTTATTGGGTACTGGTTTATTATATGCAAATTCTGGTACAACTAATTTAGATGGAATGTACGTAATAACTAGCTTAAGTGATTTAGCCAATGATATTACTAATAATCTTTTATATTGATATAAATCTTATTATATAAATTTTTCATTACTAATATTAAGCGTAGGATTCTTATTTAAAGTAAGCGCAGCACCTTTTCATTTTTGATCTCCTGATGTATACGATGCTATACCTACTATAGTTACAACATTTGTAGCTATAGTCGCCAAGATATCTATATTTATATTCTTATTAGAATTGGTGCATTATACAAGTAATTCATTATTTAACTTCCAATTTAGTTGAACAAGTAGTTTATTAGTTAGTTCACTACTTTCTTTAATTATAGGGACAGTTGTAGGTTTAACGCAATTTAGAATAAAAAGGTTATTTGCATATAGTACTATCTCACATGTAGGTTTTATATTATTAGCATTAAGTATTAATAGTATAGAGTCAATCCAAGCCTTCATATTTTATTTAATGCAATATTCTTTAAGCAATTTAAATGCATTTATTATACTTATAAGTATAGGTTTTTCTTTATATTTTTATATAAATGATAATAAGGAGTATAAAGAATTACCTGATAAAAATAATTCTCCAATACAGTTAATAAGCCAGATGAAAGGTTATTTTTATATAAACCCCGTTTTAGCCTTAAGTTTATCTGTTACAATTTTTTCTTTTGTAGGTATACCCCCACTAATAGGATTTTTTGCAAAACAGATGGTACTAAGTGCCGCATTAGATAGTGGTTATGTTTTCCTTGCTTTAGTTGCAATATTAACCAGTGTTATTAGTGCAGTTTATTATTTAAATATTATTAGACAAGTATTTTTTGATAAATCTGAATACAAAACAAATCCAGAACTGGTTAATATAAACTTACATGGAAATATTATTAAGAATAATGTTTTAGTACAAAAGCTAACATTTAAAACAAAGAATATTATATTATCTAGTTCTTTAACTATTACTATATCCATTCTTACTTTAATAATACTTTTATTTATATTTATACCTAATGAATGATTAAGCATGGCTAATATATTAGCATTAATATTATTTAATTCTTAAATGACAAGTACTACTTTTTTCCTTATATTTATACCTGTATTAGCTATAATTTTATTAGCAGTTAATTTAATTTTCGCTCCACATAATCCTTACCAAGAAAAAAATAGTGCTTTTGAATGTGGTTTTCATTCTTTTTTAGGTCAAAATCGAACACAATTCAGTATTTCTTTTTTTATATTTGCACTTTTGTTCTTATTATTTGATTTAGAAATTCTTCTAGTCTATCCTTATGTAGTAAGTGCATATACAAATGGTATATATGGTTTAGTTATTATGTTAATTTTTTTTTTAGTATTAACATTAGGATTTGCATTTGAATTAGGTAAAAATGCTTTAAAAATAGATAGTAAACAAATGATTAATTTATTTAATAATAAACCTACAACATATTCTGTATTATGTTTATTATTTTTTTCACTAATTTGAAAACATTTGACAATCAAAAATATAATTAAAAATATAACTATTACTAATATTATTTTAGGTTTATTTGCTGTAATTATAATGGCTTTAATAAAACATTCTTTGCTACCTCCTTTTATAATGGCATTTTTACATTTACCTCCCTCTCAATATTATGAATATATTATTTCGGGATCTTTAGCTTTAATGGTTAGATTAGGTATTAAGGGTGTAGTAATAGAAATAATAAAGGAAACAACTTTAAAGATGGATGGTATTTCCGGTCCTTCAGGTACTTCGGGTCCTTCAGGTACTTCAGGTACTTCAGGTACTTCAGGTACTTCGGGTCCTTCAGGTACTTCAGGTACTTCGGGTCCTTCAGGTTCATCACAAAAGGATTGAATAGAAAGATCAAAAAGACAATCTATGCAAAATCTTACTTCTAGATCTGCAAAGTTATTTTTACCACAAGATGTTGTGAATGATCTTCATAATATGATAAAAAAATTAGAGACAAATTCTAAGTTGAATACTGAAGAGGCTCTTAGATTAAGTTCGTTCCGAAAAATGCGGAGGGAAAATCTGGCGGCAGTTGAATGATTAAAAACATTACCTTTAGATGACCAAAGGAAATTTATGCAGAAGAAACAAAAAGAATGAGCTACTGATGAATTAATTAAAGGTTTTAGAAATTTTATGCATCCAATAAAACCAAATAATAATGATTTAATGGATATTGACACTATTACAAGTAGTAATGATGTTAATAAAAATAATAATGATGATTTAATGGATATTGACACTAACACAAGTAGTAATGATGATAATAATAAAAAGAATTAAAAAAACTATAATCTACCTTTAGCTTCTACTCTTACGTCTCTTAAATTTAGATGTTTTAAAGATCTAAGAACGTTCCTTTAGAAAATTATGTTCTTAGATCTTTGCTTGTACTATATATTTTTTGAAAAAATATATATTTTAAAATTATAGTATAAGCTGCTGGGTGTTGGTTTCTACAATTAATTAATAGAAAAAAAAAAAGGAAATATATGTTAAAGAGATTATATCTAAGTTTATTCATTACTTGTGATGCGCCTAGTCCTTGAGGATTATATTTTCAGGATAGTGCTACACCACAAATGGAAGGATTGGTGGAATTACACGACAATATTATGTTTTATTTGGTTATTATATTATTTGGTGTAGGTTGAATAATGATATCTATAGTTAGAAATTATAATAATGTTAAATCACCTATATCTCATAAATATTTAAATCATGGTACATTAATAGAATTAATATGAACAATTACACCTGCTTTAATATTAATATTGATAGCTTTCCCTTCATTTAAATTATTATATTTAATGGATGAAGTTAGTGATCCAGCTATGTCTGTATTAGCAGAAGGTCACCAATGATATTGAAGTTATCAATACCCTGATTTCTTAAATGCAGATGAAGAATTTATAGAATTTGATTCATATTTAGTACCAGAGTCTGATTTAGACGATGGAGCTTTAAGAATGCTAGAAGTAGATAACAGAGTTATCCTTCCGGAATTAACACACGTTAGATTTATTGTTACAGCGGCAGATGTTATTCATTCTTTTGCTTGTCCTGCTTTAGGTATTAAGTGTGATGCTTATCCTGGTAGATTAAATCAAGTTTCGGTTCTTATTAATAGAGAAGGGACTTTTTATGGACAGTGTTCGGAAATATGTGGTATTTTACATAGTTCTATGCCCATAGTTATCGAATCCGTAAGCATAGAAAAGTTTTTATCTTGATTAGAAGAACAATAGTTAATAAATTAGTTAATATAATGCTTATTATTTTTAACGATAATTGTACAAATGTAATTCCTAAACCCCCTTTTATTGATGGAGATTAACGCCAAGAGGGAAGAGGGAAGAGGGAAGAGGGAAGAGGGAAGAGGGAAGAGGGAAGAGGGAAGAGGGAAGAGGGAAGAGGGAATTGCAGGCTTATTTGCGAGGTTTATGTAGCTTTTAAAGTGGTTATAAAGTTGCCTAATTTAAATTTAAATATTCTTCAGTTTTATGCTTAATTTATACGTTATTAAGTTTTAAGTTTAATAATTATTATAGATAATATGTTTATAAAAAAAAAGTAATTTAATGCTATATACATAAAAATAATACTCTCATTAGCTCAAAGATAGAGCCGGATACTTCTAATATTTAGATCTAAGTTCGAATCTTAGATAAGAATTTGATAATTCGGATCTTAAAAAAAAAATGAACTAATAAAAATAATTTATTAGTTTTATTTCACATTATGCATTATATTAAATAATAAATAACTTATATTTAAACAATTACAATTTAATTGTATACTAATTAAAAGTTATTTTTAACCTAAAATCAACGAATAATAAAATTAAAGAAAATTATTATTTTATATTTAGAAAAATAAGCAAACACGTAATGAAAAGAAGCATAAATATAAATAGCAAAAAGTACCTGAAACACCTACAAAAAAGAAACATAAATATAAATAGTAAAAAAAAAAATAGATTATTATATTCGGACTTAGTGGTTAGAGGCAACACAGTTTATCGCGTCTTACGAAATGTCGGGGGCGATCTAGCTCCTTTTTCTAGTACTACTTATTTATTTTCCCCTAACTCAGGATCCGAAAATGAAAATGAAAATGAAAATGAAAATTCAGAAATAGGGGAAAACTCGGATAATAACTCACCTTCAATCGATGATGATGGGAGTGGCTACGGAACAGATTCCAATAGATCCTGATTTGAAGAAGGTGCTAATGCTATGATGGTCCATCCTGTAAGAGAGATTCCTGAAGATCAATTACGGAGATATATTAAAGATACAGGCGAAATACTTGATGATCCTATAGAAATTGTAGACCCTGCCGAGGAAGGAGCCACCGAAATATTACAAGAATATTCTGATCGGCATGAAGAATTAAAGGAAGAATTGAATAGACGCGAGCGTGAAGGTTGAACTAACTTACCTGACTCTGACTCTGCAGATTCAGAATCCAATACTAACAATAATCCAGAAAATGCTTCTAGTGTTAATAAAAATTCTGAATCTTCAACTAAAAGGAAGTTTGAAGATGAATCGGATTCTAGTATACAACCACCTAAAAAATCTAAACAAGATAATAGCGACATTACAGGTGAAACAGAGCCTTTTGATTTTTGAGGAGGAGGGGATGACTAATTTTCGGATCCGTGGGGGAAACAAATAGAGCTCCCTTTGATCTGGCGGAGGCTGAATCAGAGCTTGTTAGTGGTTTTATGACAGAACATGCCGTTGTTGTTGTTGTTGTTGTTGTTGTTGTTGTTATATTCGTTTTCTTTTTCTTAGCCGAATATGCTAGCATTGTTTTAGGTATAAAGATGAAAAAAAAATATATAATTTTTTTTAACAATCTTATTCATTTAGGTTTACATATATTGTAAATATTTTTATATTACAGTATAAGCTGTTTACTAGTTTTTATAATTATGAAAAAAAAAAATATATAATGAATTTATCCTTAATACTTTTCTTAATCGGAATTTTAGGTTTCGTTTTAAACAGAAAAAATATAATATTAATGCTTATTTCCATTGAAATAATGCTATTAGCTATTACATTCTTAATATTGATAAGTTCACTTAGCTTTGATGATATATTAGGCCAAACATATGCTATATATATAATAGCGATAGCTGGTGCAGAATCAGCAATAGGTTTAGGTATTCTAGTTGCATTTTATAGATTAAGAGGAAGTATCGCAATAGAATATAAATAATGTATTTAGCCATAATTACTTTACCTTTATTAGGATCAATAGTATCCGGCTTTTTTGGTAGAAAAGTCGGAGTTAGCGGAGCACAATTAATTACATGTACAAGTGTAATTGTAACAACTTTATTGGCAATAGTTGCCTTTTTGGAAGTAGGTTTAAATAACATACCAGTATCTATAAATCTGTTTAGATGAATTGATAGTGAATCTCTTAATGTTCTATGAGGTTTTCATTTTGATAGTTTAACAGTGTCTATGTTGATACCTGTTTTAATAGTTAGTTCTTTAGTTCATATATACTCTATAGGATATATGAGCCATGATCCACACAATCAAAGATTTTTCAGCTATTTAAGTTTATTCACTTTCATGATGATTATACTTGTTACAGCTAATAATTTTTTACTGATGTTTGTAGGATGAGAGGGTGTAGGTATTTGTTCATATCTTTTGGTAAGTTTCTGATTTACTAGAATAGCGGCAAATCAAAGTTCTATGTCTGCTTTCTTAACTAACAGAGTAGGTGATTGTTTTTTAACTATAGGTATGTTTGCTATACTATGATCATTTGGTAACATTGATTATAGTACAGTATTCTCATTAGCACCTTTTGTTAATGAAAACATAGTTACAATTATAGGTATATGTTTATTAATTGGAGCTATGGCTAAAAGTTCCCAAGTTGGATTACACGTTTGATTACCTATGGCTATGGAAGGTCCTACACCTGTTAGTGCTTTAATTCACGCGGCTACTATGGTTACCGCGGGTGTATATTTATTAATGCGTACAAGTCCTTTAATAGAATATAGTTCTACTGTATTAATATTATGTTTATGATTAGGAGCAATAACTACAGTTTTTAGTTCACTGATAGGTTTATTCCAACAAGATATTAAAAAAGTTATCGCCTATTCCACTATGAGTCAATTAGGAATGATGGTGATAGCTGTCGGTTTGTCTTCATATAATATAGCTTTATTTCATTTAGTTAATCATGCTTTTTATAAAGGATTATTATTCTTAGGCGCAGGAGCTGTTATTCATGCGGTTGCTGACAATCAAGATTTTAGAAAATATGGTGGATTAAGACCATTTTTACCTTTAACTTATTCTGTAATGTTAATAGCAAGTCTTAGTTTAGTTGCTTTCCCTTTTATGACAGGATTTTATAGTAAAGATTTTATATTAGAATCCGCTTATGGACAATTCTATTTTAGTGGTACAGTTGTCTACTTTATAGCTACTATAGGTGCCATGTTTACTACTCTATACTCAGTAAAAGTTTTATATTTAACTTTTTTAACAAATCCTAATGGACCAGTTGTTAATTATAAAAATGCTCATGAAGGTGATATATTTATGAGTTTACCATTAATTATACTAGCTATTTTCTCTATATTCTTTGGTTATATAACTAAAGATATATTTATAGGATTAGGTTCTGCTTTTTTTTCTGATAATAGTTTATTTATTCATCCTACACATGAAATAATGTTAGATACTGAGTTTGCTGTACCAACTTTCTTTAAATTATTACCCTTAATATTTACTGTATCTCTTAGTATTATAGCTATAATCTTTTCAGAGTTTTTACCTAAAGTCATTCTTCAATTTAAATTTTCTAGATTAGGTTATAATATATTTGGATTCTTTAACCAACGTTTCTTGATTGAATTATTTTATAATAAATATATAACAGGTCTAATTCTGAAATTAGGGGGTCAAACTACTAAAGTTATAGATAAAGGAAGTGTAGAATTATTAGGACCTTATGGTTTAGAAAAAGGCTTAATTAATTTAAGTAAAAATATAGCTAGCTTGGATACTGGAGTAATTACAAGCTATGCTTTATATATTTTAATTGGTCTTATTTTCTATATATTAATACCTTATTTAACATTATTTGACAATAGTTTACTTTTATTAATATTATTATCCTTATTTAGTGTTGTAAATCCTTCTAATTTTAACGAGAATATTAAAATTAAGGCTACTTAACAAACTTCGTTTGTTAAGTATACTTCCTTAATTAGTATATAATATAAGCAAGGTTTTATCTATATATTTACAGATAAAATATAGCTTTAAATATACTTTCTCTAAAAATAAATAATTTACAGTTAGCTCCAAGTCCAAGTCCAAGTCCAAGTCCAAGTCCAAGTCCAAGTCCAAGTCCAAGTCCAAGTCCAAGTCCAAGTCCAAGTGATCTTTATTTACTTAAGGATAGAGGTTCTATTATTTATGTAAAGTTACCCACAAATGCTTAGCATTTTAAAGGTAATTTAGTAATGTGTTCAATATACACCAGGATAACAATACAATATTTCCTTATTTATTTTATATAGTTTAATTTAACTACTAGATCAGCTTTTTTCCATTATAACATCTAGAATAAAAAAAGAAAACAAATTTTTAATTTAATCATGAGAATTTTCAAGAGTCATCCTTTATTAAAATTGGTTAATTCATATATGATAGATTCACCACAACCATCTAATATAAGCTATTTATGGAATTTTGGTTCTTTATTGGCTGTTTGTTTAATTATACAAATAATCACAGGTGTAACATTAGCTATGCATTATAATCCTAGTGTATTAGAAGCTTTTAATTCAGTAGAACATATTATGCGTGATGTTAATAATGGTTGATTAATACGTTATTTACACAGTAATACAGCTGCAGCTTTCTTCTTTTTAGTTTATTTACATATAGGTAGAGGTTTATATTATGGATCTTACAGAGCACCTAGAACATTAGTATGAACTTTAGGTACTGTTATATTTTTATTAATGATGGCTACAGCTTTCTTGGGATATGTCTTGCCTTATGGTCAAATGAGCCTATGAGGTGCAACAGTTATTACTAATCTTATGAGTGCTATACCTTGAATAGGACAAGATATTGTCGAATTTCTTTGAGGTGGCTTGAGTCAATTATTAATTGAAGAGCCTAACAACAGTGATGTTGTTCAGCAAATTCTGCTTAATGCTGGAATATCCCCAATATTAGTATTAGGATACGTTTGTGTTGTTAATATAAACGTGAAAAAGCCTAAATCAAGGGGGCAATCAGCCGGGGTTAGAGAGTTATCAACTCACGAAGCCTCTCAGAGACTAAATGCAGAAAATCTTAAATACGCGTATTTGGTTGGTTTATTTGAAGGTGATGGGTTTTTCACTGTAACAAAAAAAGGTAAATATTTTCAATGTGAATTAGGTATTGAATTAAGTATAAAAGATGTTAAACTTATTTATAAAATTAAGAAAATACTGGGTGTAGGTATTGTAGGGTTTAAAATAAAAAATGATAATAATATGGTATATTTAAGAGTTAGAAATAAAAAACACTTAATAAGTACAATATTACCTATTTTTGATAAATATCCTCTTTTCTCAAATAAACAATATGATTATTTGAGATTAAGAAATGTCATTTTATCTAACGCAATATTTTATGATGCTATTCCTGTCTACACTCGTCCTACTCTGCCCTTTAATTCTATTGAATCTATAATTAATGCACCTTATTTTTCAGCATGATTAGTTGGATTTATTGAAGCTGAAGGTTGTTTTAGTGTTTATAAGATAACTCTTGCTTCGCATGTCGATGGTTATTTTATAGCTAGTTTTGATATAAGTCAAACTAATGGTGAAATACTTATTTTAGCTATTCGTAAATATTTATCTTTAACCCCTAAGCTTTATAAAGACAAAACTAATAATTTTAGATTGAAAGTTACAAGTGTTAGATCTATAGAAAATGTTATTAAATTTATAAATAAAGCACCTGTTAAACTATTAGGAAATAAAAATATACAATATTTACTTTGAATTAAAAAGCTTCGTACTATACCTAGATACGCTGAAAAAATAAACATACCAAATAAATACTAAATATAAGATTATGATATAGTCCGAACAATAAAGAAATTTATTGAGTGTAACGAGAATTTACAAAAAATATGCCTATAAGGCATATTAGCTGTTTATGGGGTTACCAACACAATTGTTCTGTTAATAATGCTACTTTAAACAGATTCTTTGCTTTACATTTTGTATTACCTTTTGTACTAGCTGCTTTAGCATTAATGCATTTAATAGCTCTTCATGATAGTGCTGGTTCAGGTAATCCATTAGGTATTTCAGGTAATTATGATAGATTGCCTTTTGCTCCTTATTTCTTATTTAAAGATTTAATAACTATCTTTTTATTTATTATAATATTAAGTATATTTGTATTCTTTATGCCTAATGTATTAGGAGATAGTGAAAATTATGTTATGGCTAACCCTATGCAAACTCCTCCTGCGATAGTTCCTGAGTGATATCTTTTACCTTTCTATGCCATATTAAGATCTATACCTAATAAATTATTAGGTGTTATAGCTATGTTTAGTGCTATTTTAGCTTTATTAATCATGCCATTTACTGATTTAAGTAGAAGTAGAGGTATCCAATTTAGACCTTTAAGTAAAATAGCTTTTTATATATTTGTAGCTAATTTTTTAATATTAATGGTTTTAGGAGCCAAACATGTTGAATCACCATTTATAGAATTTGGACAAATAAGTACAGTATTATATTTCGCTCATTTTTTAATTATAGTTCCTTTAGTAAGTATAATAGAAAATAGTTTAATGGATTTAAGTAACTATTATAAATCTTAAAATAACCCGCATTGTCTCATATTATATGTTGTTTTGGTTATATTAATTAATTAAAGATAATATTTCGTGTTATAAATAAACAAATATAATTTATATTAAATGTAATATGTTATCTTTAATTAAAAATAGTATACGTAATTAGTTTTTTATTATACGTATATTACATTTAATTAAAGATAATATTTCGTGTTATAAATAAACAAATATAATTTATATTAAATGTAATTTGTTATCTTATAAAAATAGTATGCGTAATTAGTTTTTTATTATACGTATATTACATAAAGCTTTTTTATAATTAATTCATACTAATAATTTAAACTTAAATTCAAAACAATAAACTTTTAAATAAATACCACCTGTTTCTAGTAATATATTATATTACGAATACGAATAGTGTTGTGGGGTTATGATTTGCCTGATCCTGCCTCCCATCCCGAGCCCGCTCAGGTTTTACTTAATAGAAACTTAAAAGGTGAGCAACCTAATGAAATAGAAAGCGATCAGTCTAAGATATCGGTATTAAAATCCAATATATCTCTATGAACCGAGCGTTGATTCTTATCTTCAAATGCGAAGGATATAGGAACATTATATCTAATATTTGCTTTATTTTCTGGATTACTGGGTACTGCTTTTTCTGTTTTAATAAGATTAGAATTAAGTGGACCGGGTGTTCAATATATTGCAGATAATCAGCTGTATAATAGTATCATTACTGCTCATGCTATATTAATGATATTCTTTATGGTTATGCCTGCCTTAATTGGAGGTTTTGGTAATTTTTTATTACCTTTATTAGTTGGAGGTCCAGATATGGCATTTCCTAGATTAAATAACATTAGTTTCTGGTTATTACCTCCTGCTTTACTATTATTTTTATTTGCTAGTGGTATAGAAAATGGAGTTGGTACTGGTTGAACTGTTAAAGGAATTAGGCAGTTATTTTATGGTGACATAAAAAAAAGTAAATTCTTCTCGATGCGTGAACCTCTTCTAGTAATTATTGATTTTTTTAATATATTACACGTAGTACACTACTCATGTTTAGTTAAATTTAATATAATTTTAAATAATACGTATGTAAAAATGTGTATGTCATGGAGACAATACGCCTGTGTAGTAAATAAACGTTTATTTACTACACATCAGAGACTTAACGAAGAACATCTTAATAATAAATCTTCAGATCCAATTTTGTTTGAATCATGGTTAGTTGGTTTTACAGATGGAGATGGTAATTTTCATATTTCAAAGCAAGTGGTCGGTTTATCAACTAAATGAACTTTAAGTTTTAAATTAACTCAATCTCTATATAATTTAAGAATATTAAATTATATAAAAAAAGAATTAGGAGTGGGTTCTATAACAAAAGATGGTACAAATGTACAATATTTTATTAGAGATAAAAAAAAGTTGGAAACAGTTTTAATACCTATTTTTGATAAATATCCTCTTTTGACTACTAAATATTTTGATTATATAAAATTAAAAAAAGCATTGTCAATATTAAATAATACCACTATGACTAAAGAAGAGAAAAATATAAAACTATTAGCTATTAAAAACTCGATACCTAATAATAATTATATGTCTCCTGCTTGAAAGAATGCAAATTTACCATTGACTAATGTAGATTCTATTAATAAGGTGATGACTAAAAGTTGATTAGTTGGCTTTATTGAAGCTGAAGGTAGTTTTTATCTAACGAATAAGAGCTCAGATAGAATAGTGCATGCTTTTGGTATAACACAAAATTTAGATAAAGTTGTCTTAGAGGCAATACGTATTATGTTACACATAAAAAACCCAATAAGATATAAAGAATTACATAATTACTATATTTTAGACACTGCTAATTCTAGGGCAATTGAAAATATTATAGTTTTCTTTAAAAATACAATTAAAGGAATCAAATCTTTAGAGTATAGAATATGAGCCAGATCTTATACTAAAAATAAAGGTAATTATTATAAATTGTCAAATATAAGAGATATGATAAGAAAATTACGCAAAAGTTTTACATAAACTACACTAAGTTATCAATATTATTAAGATGAAGGTATAGTCCGAACAGTAAAGAGATTTACTGCGTGTAACGATAAATTTAGTACAGGTTTATTTTATTTCTTCTTTTTCTTAAAAGAAAAATAAGAAAAAATTTAAACTATAAAACCCTAAAGTGAGGTTACCAACACAATTGTTATCCTCCATTAAGTGGAATACAAAGTCACAGTGGACCTAGTGTAGATTTAGCTATATTTGGTTTACATTTATCTGGTATAAGTAGTTTGTTAGGTGCTATAAACTTTATAACTACTATACTAAATATGAGAAGTCCTGGTATAAGATTACATAAGCTAGCTTTATTCGGTTGAGCTGTAGTAGTTACAGCAGTATTATTATTACTATCATTACCAGTACTAGCCGGTGCAATAACAATGCTTTTAACAGATAGAAATTTTAATACATCATTCTTTGAAGCTGCAGGAGGTGGTGATCCAATACTTTATCAACATTTATTTTGATTCTTCGGTCATCCAGAGGTTAAATTTGTAGGCCTCTTAACGTTGCTGTATGCTGGGACTACTTTGTTACAAAGTTTTAAATACTCCATCGAACACGACATAGTGAAAAAGTTAAAACAAAAAAGTAAATCAGCAGGTAACATTTCATTATTCAGATCAAATACAAGAAATGGAACCTCAGAGACTCTACGCAACGGAGTGGTGGTAAATTCAGAACATGTAAAACATATATCAGAACATGTACCTAAACATCTTAAGCCTCTTAATAACGAACAACTCGGTCATTATTTAGCAGGTTTAATAGATGGTGATGGTCATTTTAGTAAAGCTCAACAATTAGTTATAGTATTTAGCTTTCCAGATGCATTTCTGGCTTATTATCTAAAAGAAAAATTAGGTAATTGTAATGTTAGAAAAGTGAAAGATAAAAACGCATATCTTTTAATAGTGTCTAAAAAGAAAGGAATACTAAATGTGCTAAACTTGATAAATGGTAAATTAAGGTCAGAAAATATATTTAACCAAGTAATTAATAATATATTAAATCATGATAGATATAAAGATATAAGTATTAATTTTACTTTAAATTTAACGGATAATTTTAACAATCATTGATTAGCAGGTTTCTCTGACGCGGACGCTAGCTTTCAGGTAAAGATTATTAATCGTGTTAAAAGAAACAAGCCAGAAATAAGATTAAATTATCAAATCGATCAAAAGAATAGTATATTATTAACGAAAATAAAAAATTATCTAGGTGGTAACATTGGATATAGAAAAATCCAAAATACTTATTATTATGGTTCTACTAGTTTTGGTTCAGCCAAAAATGTTATAGAATATTTTAATCAATTTAATTTACAGTCTAGAAAACATGTAAGTTATTTAAGATGAAGAAAAGTCTATATATTTGTACAAAACAGAGAACATTTAACTGATAAAGGGTTAATAAAAATTTTAAGAATAAAGTCCTTAATTAACGATCACAAAGAAAATACTACCACTCAAGATAAAGTCCTAACAAGAATATAAAAGTTTTTGATAATTATTAAAAACAGACTTTGATTTAAAATCGTTGCTGTTTTGTTAATAAAAAGATACGCTACATATTAATTATACCTGGTTTCGGTATAATCAGTACTACTATATCCGCTAACTCTAACAAGAGTGTATTTGGATATTTAGGTATGGTTTATGCCATGATGTCTATAGGTGTATTAGGATTTGTTGTTTGAAGTCATCACATGTATACTGTTGGATTAGACGTGGATAAACTTGTGTTCACGGTAAAAATCTTGCTATATGCTGGAAACTCTTGTATAAATAGTCCACTCGTATTCATAGCGCTCGGAACAATCTATTTATTTAAAAGACAATCAGCAGGAAACCTTAGTTTTAGTACATATGCTACGGCAGTTACTAAAAATACTTATATTAGTTATAAAAATTTACAGCCTATTTCTGATCATGTGCCTAATAAAAATATTTTAACTGATAATGACTTTGGTTACTTTTTAGCTGGATTAATTGAAGGGAATGGTTGATTTGGTTATAAACAATTATATATTATATTTGCAGAAGAAGATATTTCGCTGGCATACTATATAAAAAAACGAATTGGCTATGGTAATGTATATAAAATTAAAGATAAAAAAGCCGTTAGATATATTTGTAAAAATATAGTAGGATTGCTTATTATTTTATCTTTAATTAACGGTAAATTACTAAGTAATTATAAATATGATCAATTAATTAAACATAATTATAATGAACATTTTAATATTTGCATTTTTCCTCCTTTAAAAAAGTTAACTTTAGATAACTACTGATTAGCTGGCTTTACTCAAGCAGACGGCTGTTTTCATATAAGCGTTGTAAAAAGTAAAAGCCATAACACGGGGTATAGTGTAAGGCTAGAATATTCTATAAAACAAAATGATAAACTTCCTTTAGATTTATTATATAAAGAACTAAATAAGGGTAATATCTCTCAATATCATACAAATATTTGGTGTTATAAAAGCTATGGATTTAAAACAGCTTTTAGTCTTATAAATTATTTTGATAGATATACCCTTTTTGCTGGTAAATATACTAGTTATCTTAAATTTAGAAAAGTTTATATTATGATAACGGAAGGAAAACATTTAGAAGAGAAAGGAGTAAAAAAAATTATAAGTATTACAACTAAGGGATCCTCAGAGACAAGCACGCAAGAGGTTTAATAAAGATAATTAACAAAATAATAAAAATATATAAATAAAGCTAAAATAAATATCATTTATTTTTTATTAAATCAAGATACTGTCCAAAAAAAAAGATCTGACAAGAGCATACTTTACGGCCGCTACATTAATTATAGCTGTACCAACTGGTATAAAAATATTCAGTTGATTAGCAACATGTTATGGGGGATCTTTACAATTAACACCTTCAATGTTATTTGCTTTAGGTTTCGTTTTCATGTTTACAATAGGAGGATTAAGTGGAGTTGTTTTAGCTAACGCTTCTCTTGATATTGCTTTTCATGATACTTACTACGTAGTTGCTCAATTGGGCCAGAATAATTTATCTTCTTATTTATTGACTTTGTCCATTAATAAAAATTATTTTGCAACTGACTATATGCTGGAACCTGTATCATTTGTGTATTGTTTACTATTGATTAATACGTTTTATCTTTATAAACTAGATGTTAGTAGGAATAGTCTTCTTTTAAATAGTGAAAATAATAATACTACAATAAGTAGCCAACTTATGGATACACAATCAGCAGAAAACTGTAAAGGATTCTCAGAGACTGCACGTCAGTTACCTGGTATTGAAGATTATAAATTTTGAAATTGATTTGCGGGTATAATAGATGGTGACGGTAATTTTGATATTAGAATAAATCCTTCTAGTAAAAAAAAAGTTCTTAAACAAATTAGAATAAAGTTACATAATAGAGATGTTAGAATTTTAAGTCGTATACAAGATTATCTACATATAGGTAAAATTAGAGCGGATAAAAATAAGCCTTATTCTATCTATATAGTTTCCACTAGAGAAAATATGATTTATTTGGTCAAACATTTAAATGGTTTAATTAGATTAAAAGTACCTGCTTTTAAAGAAGCTTGCCTTTTATATAATATACATTATGAGGAAGCCAATTATAATATAGAACTATATGATCCTTATTTTTCAGGACTAGTTGATACTGATGGTAGCATAGTATTTAATTATGCTGGTAATAGGATAGAATGTAATTTAGAATTTCAATATAATCAATATACTTCTAAGTTAAATTTTAATAGTACTATATTAAACTGTAAACCATATATTATAATACGAAAAAAATCATCTGCTCTAGCTCTAACTGGTCCTAAAGATTTCACATCTATCGCATTCAAATTTCAAAGTGTTAACAGTATGCTATTTATATATGATTATTTTATGCATAATAGATTATATTGTAACATGAAATTCTATAGAGTTACTCAAATTAAAGGCTTTATGGAAATTAGAAAATATAAAAGCTCTCCTTTCTTTAGTTTAGAGCATAGAATATACTCAAATTTTGTGTTAAATTGAATTAAGTATGATAATCCCTTATGATATAAAGTACCTTTTGTTACAAAATATCTTTTATATAAGGATAAATAGTATACCTGTAACAGGTAAAGATACAGTCCACCATATTAATAAATATATATTAATATTTGCATTTCCACTACGTTTTAAGTATGGGAGCAGTCTTTGCATTATTTAGTGCATGATACTTCTGAATACCGAAAATATTAGGATTAGATTATAACAGAATGTTAGGTAAAGTACATTTCTGAATATTATTTATAGGGGTTAGACTAAAGGGAAGAAACTTTGAGTTGAAAAATATATGGAATAGAAACAGTTCATCTTTGGATACTAAAAATGGTGGAGGGAATTCCCCAAATAAATTTGTCGTTTATTTTGAAAATGTTAAGGAGAGTAAAAGAAAAATTTATGTTGAATTAAGAAAAAAATCAGGTGTATACTTATTCATTAATAATATAACTAAAGATTTATATGTAGGTAGCAGCCTTAATTTAACTCAAAGAATGACTAATCATTTTTATTATGCTAATTCCAACAAGACTAAAAATACAATATTAAATAGAGCAATGATAAAATATGGACTTGAAAACTTTTCTTTGGGCATACTTGAGTTTTGTGCAAAAGATATAATAGTTTCTATAAGTTTAGAACAAAAATGAATAGATTACTATAAACCAAATTATAATATATTAAAAATTGCAGGTAGTTCTTACGGATTTACGCATAATATTAATACTATACTTAAACTTAAGGAAATGTTAAAAAAAGAAAATCATCCTAAGTTTGGTACGATTACTTCTTCTGAAACAAAAAAAGCTATAAGTGATGGTATTAAAGAATTTTATTTAAAGAATTCTCATCCTTCTAAGGGTTTAAAAGGAAAACTTTCTCCACAGTATGGTATAGGAGGAAATTTAGTTTTTTGTTATAATAGAAATAATGAGGAATTAATGTTTTCTTCTATAAACGCAGCAAGACAACATTTTAAAGTAAGATGAACATTAATAAAAAAAAATATAGATACAAATAAATTTGTAATTATAAATAATAAAGATTGAATAATACAATCTATTCCACGTAATTCAACTTAAAGTTAACCGCATTAGCCCCTTTCAATCTTTCTATATGCTGAAAACTCTCATAAAGCTTAAGTACTATACCTTTTAACGCTTAGCGTTATAATGGTAAGTGAAAATTTTAAGTTTATCTAGACAATCAGCAGGAAACCAACGGATAGACTAGTTTATCCTAGTAGGATCCTCAGAGACTACACGAAAGAAACCATATATTTATTATATGGTTAAGATATAGTCCGCTTTGTTACCGTAATGTTACATTCTTCCCTCAACACTTCTTAGGTTTACAAGGAATGCCTAGAAGAATTAGCGATTACCCTGACGCCTTTGCAGGTTGAAATTTAATAAGTAGTTTCGGAAGTATTATTAGTGTGGTAGCTACATGATTATTCTTATATATAGTTTATGTACAGTTAGTTGAAGGTAAAGCTACAAGCAGATACCCATGATTAACACCACAATTCTATAGTGATAGTTTACAAACTTTATTAAATAGAAGTTATAATTCTCTTGAATGAGCATTAACTAGTCCACCTAAACCACACGCATTTGTAAGTTTACCTTTACAAAGTTAGTTTTAGATGGCTCATGGCTCATGGCTCAGGTATATTTTCTATTATTTTTAAATTTTATTAATAAAGTTTTGAATTAATCAATCTTTATTAACAATTTTTATAAATTTATTAATCTAATAACTACATAATTATCCTTTAATTACTTTTTTTATAAATTAATAATAAATAATAAAATATATTGTATTTTCAGGTATAATAGTAATAGTATAGAAACCAAAAACAAATAATTATACTATACTAAACAGTAATACCCATTAACTTAATGGTAAAGTGAAATATTCCTAACATTTTTATCTAAGTTCGAATCTTAGATGGGTAATAGTCTTAATGTTTTTTAAGTATAAAAATGTAATAATTATATTTATTTAGCATTAAGACTATTATTGAATTACAAATCTCTATATTATATTTATAATTTTATTAGATTTGTGATGAGAATAATCATAAATAAATTTATGATTATATTTTATAAATATAACAATTGTTATATTTATAATAACGTAATATTTGAAAATTTTATTAGCTCCCGTACATGTATATGGTTGTTTGAGTAGTTTAATTGTTGTTTGGATTATCTCAAGGGATAGTGTATGTGACTCGCTGGACTTTAGATTAAATCTAGAGATAAGGATAATAGGATTTAATAAAAGAAGTATTTTATATAAAAACGTTAAAATTTTTATTTAAGAGATGTACAACTTGACCCTTTAAAAAGTATCGTGATAATAACTGCGTGAATGTTATAAATAAATAAAACAAAAACATGAAAAACTATATACAAACAACAAAAAAAATGATTAACACTATACTAGTGAATTTTACTTTAGCAAAATTTACTAGTGCATTAATGACCATTATAATGGTAGCATTAATTAAATATATGATAACAGGAAATTTACACATAGAATATTGTGAATTCTGAAATAATGTGGCTATAGGGTTATTTGGTTGGACTATAAATACAACTATAATAAGCTTATTATCAGAATATTTTGGAATAAAAGGAATTAACTTTAATTTAAAGCAATTCCTTTATGGTTATGATACAATGGGTGCTGGTAATGATTATACATCAAAAGATTTTAAAGCTAAGTTATATAATGCTATGGAATCTGATCCTATGGAATCTGATGATGGACCCGTTCCAAGCAAACAGATAGATAAAGGAAAGGGTATAGATAAAGGTTATAATGAAGGTAATGATGAAAGCGGAGCTAAGCCTCTGGACAAAGGAAAGGGTAAAGAAAGAAGAGTGCCTCGTATAGAGCTTGGCCCAGGTCATTGTACAGAACCACCTTTTGTTACATGATCTCGGGTTTTCCCTGGTCTTGATCCAGCATCCGTTTTCTTTCCTAAAACAATAAATCCAGGGCCTGGGTTTAATGTTCCCGGAGGTGAAGTTCCGATACAGGATGATATATGTAAACATATTGATTATAACTCAAATATTCTTAATCAATTTAAAAAAATGGATTTGAAGACTGCTATAGAACAAAGAGATAATTATATAAAATACCTAGAAGTCATTAAACATAAAACCACATATGCACAAGATACATTATCAAAAGTACCTGAAACACCTACAAATGATTATGAACATAGATTAAAAAATACAATATTAAGAGATTTGCAGGATTTAAATATGCAAAAAATAAGGGCGGAAGCTAAAGCTACTCTTCTTAATTCTAGAATTGAATTTATACATATTAATACAAAACCAAATGAATAATATTAATTTGATAATATATGTTTATATTTAAATATTGGGTAATTTAAGTACTTTATCAGTAAGATAATTGGTAGATATACTATATATAAAGTAAGAGAAGTACTTTGTATAGACATATATCTACTAGGGATATGTTGTAGATGGTTCTACGTTTCGATTGCAGATCTTAAATATGGGGTTCGATTCCTCCATAACCCTTAATAAAAATTTATGTTTTCCAATATAATAGTTCCTAATTCTTTTTTGATAGAGATGAACTAATAACAATATATGTTATCTATATTTTCAATAAAAATATTTGATAGATAAAAATTACAAAGGTTTCCTTTGTACGATATTTATATTAAATAAATAAATGATACAAGCAGCAAAAATAATAGGAACAGGATTAGCAACTACAGGTTTAATAGGTGCAGGTGTAGGTATTGGTGTAGTTTTCGGTGCATTAATATTAGGTGTAGCTAGAAATCCTTCATTAAGAGGCCAATTATTTTCATACGCTATATTGGGTTTCGCGTTTGCTGAAGCTACAGGTTTATTTGCTTTAATGATGGCTTTCTTATTATTATACGTTGCCTAATTTAAATTTAAATATTCTTCAGTTTTATGTTTAATTTATACGTTATTAAGTTTTAAGTTTAATAATTATTATAGATAATATGTTTATAAAAAAAAAGTAATTTAATGCTATATACATAAAAATATAACTCTCATTAGCTCAATGGTAGAGCCGGATACTTCTAATATTTAGATCTAAGTTCGAATCTTAGATGAGAATTTGATAATTAGTATATAAAAAAATATGAACTAATAAAAATAATTTATTAGTTTTATTTCACGTTATGTATTATATTAAATAATAAATAACTTATATTTAAATAATTACAATTAAACTGTATACTAAAAGTTATTTTTAACCTAAAATTAACGAATAAAAAAAATTAAAGAAAATTATTATTTTATATTTAGAAAAATAAGCAAAAATGTTATATATACCCACTTTAATATCTGTTCTAGAAGTTTTATTGGTAACTGTACCTGTTTTATTAACTGTAGCTTATGTAACTGTAGCCGAAAGGAAAACAATGGCTAGTATGCAAAGAAGATTAGGCCCTAACATAGTAGGATATTATGGTCTTTTACAAGCATTTGCAGATGCTTTAAAACTTCTTTTAAAAGAATATGTTTCACCTACACAAGCTAATTTAAGTTTATTTTTCCTGGGTCCTATTATAACTTTAATCTTTTCATTATTAGGTTATTTAGTTATACCTTATGGACCTGGTTTAGCTCTAAATGATTTAAATTTAGGTATATTATATATGTTAGCAGTTTCATCCTTATCTACATATGGTATATTATTGGCTGGTTGAAGTGCAAATAGTAAGTATGCTTTTTTAGGTTCACTTAGAAGTACAGCTCAATTAATAAGTTATGAATTAATATTAAGTTCTGCTATATTACTTGTTGTAATGTTAACAGGAAGTTTAAATATTACTGTTAATATAGAAGCTCAAAGGGCTATCTGACACATAGTACCATTATTCCCTGTGTTTATTATATTCTTTATAGGATCGGTAGCGGAAACAAATAGAGCTCCCTTTGATCTGGCGGAGGCTGAATCAGAGCTTGTTAGCGGTTTTATGACAGAACACGCCGCCGTTATATTCGTTTTCTTTTTCTTAGCCGAATATGCTAGTATTGTTTTAATATGTATATTAACTAGTATATTATTCTTAGGAGGTTATTTATACGATTATTTACCTTCTTTATTCTTTTTAGTGGAATATATTGACTTTGATTATTATATAAACAATTTAAATAAAGAAAGTATATTTTCAGATACTTTAATAGAAGGATTATTATATGGGTTAACTTTAGGTCTTAAATCCTGTATTATGATATTTATTTTTATATGAACAAGAGCATCTTTGCCAAGAATTCGTTTTGATCAGCTGATGTCCTTTTGTTGAACTGTCCTATTACCAATAATTATTGCCTTTATCATTTTAATACCATGTCTATTATATAGTTTTGATATAATACCAAGTAATATTAATTTATTTTAGTTATTGCCTTTATCATTTTAATATTTTAAGTAATATTAATTTATTATAGTTATTGCTTTCATCATTTTAATATATTAAGTAATATTAATTTATTATAGTTATTGCTTTCATCGTTTTAATATATTAAGTAATATTAATTTATTATAGTTATTGCTTTCATCGTTTTAATATATTAAGTAATATTAATTTATTATAGTTATTGCCTTTATCGTTTGAGTTTACATAGTTTTGTAGTAATACCAAGTAACATTAATTTAGTATAATTAATACACATTGGCACTTATATAAAATATTGTTATTAAACAATAAGTAATTAAAAACTAATTAAAATAAATTTCGCATTTAATATTGCCTAAAATTAATCTAAATATTTATTATTTTTATTTTCCTAATGCTTTTTGCATTAAAAAATAAAAGTAAACAACGTAAATATATACTTATAAAATATATTTATATTTTACTATACAATTGTGTATAGTGTTAGTAAAGGTTAAGTTTTTATTTAACCCTGAGGGAAATTAGTTTTTTTATTATTGCCTTGTCATGTTACTTACT